>Ga0209070_100197_pt1 | contig 72130 bp, 64 predicted proteins | sample SynthPrep_5_END__FD_187205 | JGI IMG/M metagenome (GOLD analysis project Ga0209070, IMG submission 187205) | Synthetic microbial communities from Ohio, USA - SynthPrep_5_END_DS10_MetaG (SPAdes) (version 2) | ecosystem: Engineered > Bioreactor > Aerobic > Activated sludge | place: USA: Ohio... | reverse complement strand
GCAGGATGTCAGGAGTTCGAATCCCCTTACCCCGACCATATTTGGGTCGTTAGCTCAGTTGGTAGAGCAGTTGGCTTTTAACCAATTGGTCGTAGGTTCGAATCCCACACGACCCACCATTTTTGAAACCAGTTCGCTGGAATCGAATCTTAAGATCAGACGCCAAAAGCTCTGTTCGCAGAAGGCGCCTTTAAAAGGTGCCTTTTTTTTACCGGGGTATAGCGCAGTCCGGTAGCGCGCCTGCTTTGGGAGCAGGATGTCAGGAGTTCGAATCCCCTTACCCCGACCATATTAAAAATCCTCGTATCGACAGATACGGGGATTTTTTTTGCCCGGAATTTGACACGCGGTGCTTGCCGGCGAATGCGACGCACAAAAAAGCCCCGATCATTCGGGGCTTTTTTATGGGGTGGCCCATGCTGGCTGAGTCCGGTCAGTTGTAGTCGAGTACGTAAGTCATCGTTGCATCTGCCTTGCCGGCCTTTATTTCGCCGCCACTCGGCGTATAGCGAGCGGACCCCGCGAAGCGGTAGACCTCGGCATCGGTTTCGCTGTGCTGCCAGTCCAGGCTGACCGCGCCGGGCTTGTTGAAGGGGAGTTTGGTGCCCTTGTCGTTTTTCAGCTCGATAGCCACGCCTTGGGCAACGCTGGTCTGCCCAGCTCCTGTCAGATTCAGCATGCCTGGGCCTGTCGAGTTGCCTTCGAAATAAATCTTCAGCGGAACCGGCTTTTCAGGCCGCATACCGCGGCAGCGAATATCGAGGGCGAAGGGTTTTTCCGGTGCGGCGCCAGACTTGATGTTGGAAATCGGGACCTTGCCCATTTGTACGGTCATGGAGGGCTCCCGGGCCTCGCAACTGCTGAAGTAGAAGTTGTTCTCCAGGTTGGTGAATCCTGAGGATGTGTAAGTCACTGTGCTCGGGGTCAGGCCAGTATTCGGAGGGATAATGAAGTTGATTGTAAAGTTGGTTGGCACCTTGCCTGAGCCAACTGCGATTTCCGTGCGGACGTATTCGACATGAATGTAAGTAGGCAGGTGGACGCTATAACCTTGTCCAGTAAATGTGTGTTGGGAAGGCAGGGGGTACCTTAAACTCCTGTCCCCCCCCCACGTGTCTTGAAGCGATGATGCGCATACCGATGCCCGCCACGCCGGTTTTGTACACATCGGGGATGGCGGAGGGTTCGAGGCCGTTTTCAAAGGTTATGTTCATGATCTCGTTGCTGCTACAAGTAATCCCTCCTTGGACAGGGATCTGCTGGGAGTAACTTGCGAGTATTTCGCCGACTGGGACCCGCTTGACGGTCAGGCTGGATGGAACATTCACCTGGTTATATGACGCGCCAGGAGGGCCAGAAATGCTGCCCCATAGGCACCATGAGAGCGCTGGCTCGGCCAGCACCAGGGCAAGCAGGCCAATGGGAAGAGTGATCAGTTTGTGCATATGTCCGCTCTGGTTTGAAAGGGTGTGGGTCACAAGACTCGGCAAAGGCCGTCCACGCGTTCGTAAGCCAGCTCCTTGTTTGTTGGGGGGAGCTTGTAGTCCACCATGCAGCTGCCTTCGGCCCAGCGAATCTCCAGCCGGCCCTGGTCGGGAACGCCAAAGACCAGCAGGCGCGACAGGTTGTCGACCATGCCCAGGGGCTTGCCTTGTTCGTCGTAGCCTTGGGCGCCGAAGGGGATTGGATCGCCCTTGTCCGCGCGCAGGACGAATTGCAGGCGACGACCGGTTTGTGCGGTATAGGTGGCCTTGACGATGGCGCCACGGGTTGGCACCAGCACCTTGGAGGTTTCGTTGATCTCGGTGTCGGTCCCCAGGGTCTGGGTATCCAGGTTCAGCCAGTTGTAGCGATAAGGCTGCATATAGGGCACCACCGCGTAACCCTTGCCATTGGTGCGTACGGCGTTCCAACCGGATACCCCGACGCCGTCGACGTCCGGAACTTCCAGCAAACCGAAAGTCTCGCCAAGCGGCTGGCCGAGGGTAACGCCGCCGCTGTGCACCACCAGCGAGCCAGACGCACCCAGGTCGATATGCTTGTCGTCACGCCCCTGGTTATAGCCACCACGCAGCTTGGCGACGGGGGTATCCCAGTCCAGGCTGGCGCCGGCGGTGCTGCCATTTCTCTTGCTGTGGCCGGCCTGCGCCGAGTAGCTGAGGGTTGCCTGGTCGTCCAGGTAGCCGGACACGTTCGACTGCAGCGAGGAATCACCTTTGCTCGAGCTGATGGCGTTGTTGGAGAGGCGGTGAGAACTACCCCGGCCTCCCAGCGGCATGCTGATACTGGCGGTGAGTTGCGTATCCGAACCACCGTTCATGGGATCGCTCTGGGTGCGTGATACCGCCAGGTTGTAGCTGACGCTGGCAATGCTGCTGCCATAACCAAATTGCCAGTTGCGCGTACGGCCCTGCTGATTCCAGTAGTTGGTTTCATCCATGCTGAGGTACAGCGAGCCTCGCTGTGACAGGCTCTGGTTCACCCGGAGGTTGATTCGGCTCTTTTGTGCGCTGAAGCCGGCACGGTCCTGATACATGAGGTCGTCCACATGCTGGCCGAAGCTGCGATAACCTTCGGTGGAGTAGCGATAGCCGGCCATGGTGAAGGTGGTATTGGTGGCGTTCAGCGTCTTGGAGTACAGGAAGCGCGCACTGTGACCTTTGTTTGTCTTGCCGTTCTGGGTCTTCGATTCACTGCTGGTGACGTCGAAGGAAATACCGCCGATGCTGGAGTTCACGCCCGCGCCAAGGTTGACGGCGCGATAGTCTTGCGCGAGCAGCGCACCGCCATAACCGGTGAGGTTGTCGGTCACACCGTAGACGGCCGTGCCCTGGGTGAACGACGGCGACGGCTGGTCGGCGGAGCGATATTCACCGGCGGTGACGCTGTAGCGAAGGTTGCCGCGCCGGGTCATGACCGGCTGGTAGGCATAGGACTGCTGATATTCGCGTACCCGGCCATCCGCTTCGATGATCTTGATCTGCAGGTCGCCGTTGGAGCCGCTGGGATAGATGTCGGTGAACTCGAAGGCGCCAGGCGGCACCGACGCGGAATAGATCACGTAGCCGTTTTGCCGTACTTCTACGGTGGCATTGGTTTCAGCGATGCCACGGATCACGGGTGCGTAGCCGATCTCGTTGTCGGGCAGCATGCCGAGGTCCGAAGCGATCTGTGCACCGCGAAAACGCACGCTGTCGAAGATCTCGCCAGGGGTGTACAGCTCGCCGAGGGAAAACTTGCCTTTCAGGCGCTGGACGTCGCGCTCCAGATAGTTGCGGTTGCTCTTGAATTCGCTTTTTGTGCCGGTTCCGCCGGTCAGCGCGGATTCGTTGCGAAAGCGCCAGCCGGCGATATTGAAGCCGTTGCGCAGGTTCAGGTTGTGGTAGTCGCTTTTCGTTCCCCGGTTGGTGTTGCGGTTGAAGTTGGCCTGGTAGTCGCTGTAGAAGGCCGTGATGCCTTCGTCCCAAACCGAGGGGTCGACGTAACCGCGGGAATAGCGCTGGACGTATGCCTGCGGAATGCTGAACTGCAATGCCAGGTTGGTGGCGTCGAAGTCCACCGCGGCGCCGGCGATCTGGGCGCTGACATCGAACGGCTGCTCATCCTTGGTGTCCGCGGCGATGAGTCCATCCTGCTGGGCTTTGCCCGCGTTGAGGCCGAGCTCTTTGAGCAGCCCGAGCGAGATGACGGGCTTGACCTGCCCGGAGGCGTCGGCGGCGAAGGTGATCTCCTGGCGCTTGATCAGTACATTGTTCAGGTAAAGGTCGACGCTGTAGGCGCCAGGCGGAACTGCACTGCCTTTCTCAAAATACTTGAGGTCTACCGGAGCACCCCCCATTTTCAGAAAGGAGTCGGCGAACTCGGCTTCTGCGGCGGACAGCTTCGAGGTCAGCCCCAGTGCCACGAGGCAGGTCGCGCACGCCCGCCGGGCGATCCTGAAACTGAGCTCTCTCTGAAAAATGGGCATGCGAAATCCTTTCGATCATGCATCGGATGCCCGAAGCACTGACCTGATTAAAAAGTCGGATTAGGTAAGGCGGTGCGCTCTAGCGAGCGACACGAGTGATGGCTGTGTTTCCGTTAGTTGGAAAGTTTGCTGGTGACTCGGTCCAGTCCGCCGTAATCGTTGATGCTGTCGAATTCCACTGTTGTGGTTCCGGCCCTCATGCCAGTCGAGCCTTTGATCGCGACGGTGCGTGTTGCTCCTGGTGCCAGCATTTCTGCGGTGGCGGTGCCCGTGTCCTTGCCATTGCGCAGCGTCACAGTGCTACCAGAAAAGGACACGTGGTACGCAGAAGGATTGCTCACGGAAAGCATGGTTTTGCCGTTTTGTTCCACCAGCTTCCATTGCAGGCTCTTGGCTGCATTTGCCGCAGTGTCCGGCAGATTGGCCGGGCGGTAGAACAGCTTCACTCGCTGGCGTATGGCAATTTGCAGGGTGTTCTCGTCCTTCGCTTTTTGCGGAATCTCCTGCACGGCCAACCAGAACACGGATTCCTTGTCGGTTGGCAGCCCCTGGCCTTGATAGAGGATGCGCAGGACCTGTTGCTTGTTGCCTCCCAGGCGAACCAGGGGAGGGGTAATGGCGAACGGTACGTCGGTCACGGGCCCGTTGGTGTCTGGCTCGACCCAGGACTGGACCATGATGTCATTCGAGCCTTGGTTCCTGACGACGACGGACGTTTCCTTGGCTGGCGCAGCAAAGACGACGCGAGTGCCATCCAGCGTAATGCCGGCACTGGCCATCGACGCAAAAAGCGTCATGACGCTGGCGAGTGCAAGACGTGTCAATAGTGAGGTTTTCATAGCGGCTCCAGGTCGGAGGGAGGGGCGCAGACCCCTCCCTTTGGCGCGGGTTACTCGTAAGTCAAGGTAAACGGCAGGGTGCCGTTTGCAGGACCTGCTTTGACCGGTTCACCGTTCGCCACATAACCTGCACGCATGTTCAGCTTGGCGGTGTACGTGGTGACATCACCGTCTTTGAGTGGCACCAAGTCTCCCTTGATGGTCTCGTTCGCGCCGAGGTTCACCAGCTTGCTGCTGCCGTCGTAAAGACCGATAGCCACACCCTCTGCGCCCCCTGTGACTTTCAGCAGCGAGCCGTTCTTGCTGTCGATGCCGGAGCCGCTGCTCGGGTCGAACTGCAGCTTGACGGACTTCAGGCCCTCTGCGGTGCCGCCGCAATCCAGATTCAGGTTGATGCTCTGACCGCCGACGATGCTGCCTCCTGCAGTGCCAGAGAGCGAGTCGGTGCTGACTTTGCCGAGGTTGACATCGATGTTCTGGTTGCCCTTGCTACCACCAACGTTGGTGCCGGAACCAGCGTCGATTTTGCAGGAGGCGGCGATAATGTCACCGGTGAAGTTGATGGTGCCATCTGCTGCGAGAGCGGAAGTGCTGACCGCGCCAGCGATAGCCATGGAGACGATGCTTTTGAGAAGTTTGGACATTTCATGTACCTGCTAAAGTTGGAGGTGCAATCTTGTATCTTCACTTTGGTCGTTACAATAAGACCATTCTTAAAGTATTGAATGCTCTATGGGTTTGAATGGCGGCTGATACTTTTTTGCCTGATATGATTTCAATAAGAAGATTCTTAAAATTTGATCGGGTGGCATGAAGTTGTCGGAATGCCTGTCGGCAGCTAAACGGGACGATCGCCGCCAAAGTCTTCGATTTTTGTATATAAGCAACTGTTTTGCAGGGGCTAATCCTCAGGGGTAGCAGGTTGGAGTCGAAGGATTAAGCGTGCAGGGCGAACTATCAATGCAACTAGATAGAGCATGAGTGGCGTCTTGAATACTATCGGGTCAGCTATCTATATGCCGCAGTAAGAAGTGATGCGGAGGCCGGCGTATGTATTCGGTACGCCCGGGGAGAGCAACTTTTTGATGTGGGGGGTTAAGTCCGGTGGCTCTTCTATTTTAGAATTAAGATTAATCTTAAAGTTGCGCGGAAAGTTGGAAATAGAGTGCAGGAAGTCTCTAGGCACTTCGATCTTTAACAGCCTGCCTGTTTGCCTGAGTTCGTGTTGAACAGGGCGCAAAAAAATGCCCCGATCGCTCGGGGCACTCTTGTCTTGGTCTACAGGCTCAGATTCAGTGCAGCTTGAGGCGTGGCTCGGTGCCGCGGCCGATCCGGCTGCCGAGCATCAGCATGGCGGTACGGAACGGGCCGTAGAGCGCCATCTGGTGCATGCGGTACAGCGACACATAGAACATCCGCGCGAGCCAGCCTTCGAGCATCACGCTGCCGGTCAGGTTGCCCATCAGGTTGCCCACGGCGGAAAAACGCGACAGCGAGATCAGCGAGCCGTAGTCGGTGTATTTGTATTCCGGCAGGGCCTTGCCTTCGATACGCAGTTTCAGCGACTTGGTTAGCAGTGATGCTTGCTGGTGAGCCGCCTGGGCCCGCGGTGGAACGTTGCGATCGGTGCCCGGTTGCGGGCAGGCGGCGCAGTCGCCAAAGGCGAAGATGTTCTCGTCGCGGGTGGTCTGCAGGGTCGGCAAGACCTGCAGCTGGTTGATGCGGTTGGTTTCCAGGCCGTCGATGTCCTTGAGGAAGCCCGGTGCGCGAATCCCGGCGGCCCAGACTTTCAGGCTGGCGGCAATCACCTGGCCATCGGCGGTGATCAGGCTGTCGGCGGTGACTTCGCTGACCGCGGCATTGGTCATGACCTTGACCCCGAGTTTTTCCAGGGTCTTGTGCACCGGGCCGCCGATCCGCTCCGGCAGGGCCGGCAGTACCCGTGGGCCGGCCTCGATCAGGGTGATGTGCATGTTTTCCGGCTTGATCCGGTCCAGGCCGTAGGCCGCCAGTTCATGGGCGGCGTTGTGCAGCTCGGCGGCCAGTTCGACGCCTGTGGCACCGGCACCGACTATGGCCACGCTGATCTGCTCCACGACATCGGTCTGCCCGGCATGGGCGCGCAGGTAGTGGTTGAGCAGTTGCTGGTGGAAACGTTCGGCCTGTTTGCGCGTGTCGAGGAACAGGCAGTGCTGGGCGGCGCCCTGGGTGCCGAAGTCGTTGGTGGTACTGCCTACGGCAATCACCAGGCTGTCGTAGCCCAGCTCACGAGCGGGCAGCAGCTCCACGCCGTTTTCGTCGTAGGTGGCGGCCAGCTGGATCTTCTTCTGCTGGCGATCGAGCCCGCTCATGCGGCCCAGCTGGAACTCGAAATGGTTCCATTTGGCTTGGGCGACATAGTTGAGTTCGTCTTCGGAAGAGTTCAGCGAGCCGGCGGCCACTTCATGCAGCAAGGGTTTCCAGATGTGGGTCAGGTTCGCGTCGACCAGCATCACACTGGCGGTACCGCGCTTGCCCAGAGTCTTACCCAGACGGGTAGCCAACTCCAGACCGCCGGCGCCGCCGCCAACGATGACAATACGATGAGTCATGGGGATATCTCGCAAGGCTAAAAGAAATCGGTACGGTTACCCGAGCGAGCGCGATGCAGCTCATAGCGTCAGGTAACTGATAAATCGGCTCAGCAGGCCCAGGCCAATGGTGATGGTCACGACTATCACGAGGAGCATCCACGGCCGGAAGGGCCGGCGCTCGACTCGGTGCTGGGCCAGTTGCAGGTATTCTTCGACATGGCGTTGGTCGTCGGGGTTCAGGCGGCTGGTCATAAAAAGCCTCGTCAGCTAGACGTTGCGAAAAGTATGAAGGTTACAGCGCAGTGCCATCTTGTCGGGCTATGCGGCAATGAACGGAGCATAGCTGCTCGCGGATGCCGGCCTTGTCATCCCGTGAATGATTGCGCTTTGTAACACTCACGCGGTGTTTGCGCCATGCCACGAATGGCCTGAAGGGCTTAGGCAATTCCGCTCCAGGCGGCCTACAGGCTGATACCGACATCGAAGAGGATGCTGCGCCCCAGGTTGCCGCGCAGGAAGTCCGGCGCGTCGGGGTGGGCGAACAGCACGCGGGCGAAGGTCGGCCCGACCAGCGACAACGAGCGCCAGCCCTGGCGCAGGTATTCGGTCGGCGGCGGGAAATGGCTGTTAAGGTCCAGCACTTCGCGCTTGAGGCTGGCGAAGGCGATGATGTCCAGCTCCCCCAGGTCCATGCCGCGTTCCTTGTAGTTGTGGGCTTTTTTGCGCAGGGTCGGGGCCAGCCTGAGCAACAGTTCGTTGGCCGGAATGCGCTTGGGCTTGGCCTCGCGGCGCACCAGCTGGCTAAGGGAGAAGGCACTGCGGCGCCGTTGCAACTCGTCGCGCCATTCGTCGTTGAGGCGGCGGCCTTCGTCCAGCACGAAGAACACCTCGAAACAGGCCTCGCGAAACAGTACGTCCGGCGGCTCCTGCCCGGCGGGCGTGAACTCGTCGGCACGGTAGGGGATGTTCAAGCCTTGCAGCAGGCGTTGGCAGACCCAACGCTCACGCTCCCATTTGCGCGCATTGGACAGGAACGCGTTGGCTTGTTCGGCCTGAATGGTGAGCAGGCGCAAGTAATCTGAGTCATCCATAGTCCAAGCTTAGCGTCCAAACGCTGATCCAAGAAATACACTCTGCCGGGTCGGCGGGGGCTGACTGCACTTATAACGGATAAGTGTGACATCAGGTCAACCCTCCGCCGCTCGTTCAGGCCCGCCAGGGTTTCAGCCAGAGCCCCAAGGCGATCAGCAAGAGCAGCCCGGCCACTGTGCTGAGCCCCAGTTGCAGCCAGACATTCAATAGCGGATGCAACAGCAGCGCCGCGGTACTCAGCAGAACGGCGCTGACTGCCCAGCGCACCGGCCAGTTGATGAGGGTGAGCAATTGCTGGCGCTGCATCAGCAACAGGTTGGTCAGGAGCACACCGCCGAGGGCCGCCAGAGGAATCGCGGTCAGCCCCAGGACCAGCGGCAGGCCCGCCAGCAGCAAGGCGTTGAGCAGGCTGCCGAGCAGCTCGCAATGCAGTGGCGTGCTGGTATCACCGGCGGCATAGGCGTAACGGGCGAGCATGGCGTTCCAGGCGCCGAACACCAGGGACACGGCGAACCAGCCCAGCAGTGCCGGCAGCGGGCCGTCGGCGCTCTGGACGGGCAGCAGCCAGTGGATCAGCGCCGGGCTGGCGCCCACCAGGCCGAGCGCGGCTGGCAGGCTCAGCAGGGTCGCGGCGTCGAGTCCCCGATGCAGCAGCCCCAGGCGCTGATCGCCGGACTTGCCGCTCATCAAGCCAAGCAGGACCTGGTTCAGGCTCATCAAGGCAATCAGCGGCAGGTTGATCAGCTTGCGCGCCAGGTTGACCCAGGTCACCACGCCTTCGCCCAGGTAGCTGGCGACCAGCCGTTCCACCAGCGCCAGGCCCTGGCTGGCCAGGTTGCTGGTCAACAACGGGCCGAGGCGGCCGAGCAGTTCCCGGCCGGCACCGGCATCCCCGCGGACTTGCCAGGGGCGCCAGCCGGCCTGCCAGACCGCCGGCACCAGCGACAGGCACATCAGCAGGCTGCCGAGAAAAAATGCCAGCGAAAGGCCGGAGCCAAGGCTCGCCTGGCCGTAGAAAAACAGGTAAAGCACCGGTGGCAGGTTGAACAGCAGCGAGCCTAGCCCCGGCAGGACAAAACGCTGCCGGGCGTGCAGCGGGATGCTGAACAGCGCGTGCATGAGCAGGCCGGGGATGCAGGCGGCCAGGCTGCGCAGGTTGGCGGCGGCTTCGGCCTGGGCTTCGCTGTCGAGCCCGGGGCCGATCAGGCGGATCCACAACGGCGCGCTCAAGGCCAGCAGGGCATACAGCCCCAGACCCAGGCCCAGCAGGCGTGGGCACAGGCCGGCCAGCCAGGCGTGCTGGCGCTGGGCGTCGCGCTCCTGATAGAGCGGCAGGGCCGCGGCCGCGAGAATGCCGGCGGCCAGGGTCATGCGCAGGGCTTCGGGAATGAACACCGCGACCAGGAACGCATCGCTGCGGCTGCCCGCGCCCCAGGCCGCCACCAGCAGCCATTCGCGGGCAAAACCGGCGAGCAGCCCGGCGAGGGTCGCCAGGGTCAGTAGCAGGGTGCTGCCGAGCATCAATAGAACAGGGTGAACAGGCCTTTGCCACCCACCTTGTAGTTCAGGTCGTGAGGGCGCTCGCCCATGGGTTTGGCACCGCTGCCGCCGATGATCTTGTAGGGGGGAACGGCCTTGGCCACGAGGGTGTTGGCGGTCACTACGGCCCCGCGACCGATATGCGAGCCATGGGCGAGCAGCGCCCGGGTGGCGATCCAGGCGTAGTCATCGATGTAGATGGGCGCGGACACCGACCAGAACTCGGGGCTCATCGGGTCATGGCCGCCGGCGAGAATCAGCACGTGAGAGGCGATCGTCACATGATCGCCGATGATCAGCCCGGCCCGGGCGTCGATCTGACAATGCCAGGCGATCACGCTGTCATCGCCGATCACCAGGTTCTCCACCCCCAGCACCTCGGTGTTGCGCCAGATGGTCGAGCCCTTGCCGATTTTCGCGCCGCCCAGGCGCAGCCAGGCGATGCGCACGTGATGGCTGGGGATCTTGTTGATCAGGATGTTGTAGGCCTGTTCCCAGGCCCGCAACCAGCGGTCCTTGAGGGTGGCCAGGTTCTTGCCGTAGCGCGGCACCAGGGTGGTGGGGATGTCCTGCTTCAAGCGGCGATACAGGCTTCGGGCCAGGGGATGTTCGATGATCTGTTCGATGTCCACCGAGGAGATGCTGTAGCGCGCCTGCTCGCCGTCGCCCTCGACGAACAGCACGTCGTTGTTCAGCCCCCAGCTGTAGGCCTCGAGCAGTTCATCGTGGCTGACACCCAGCTCCGAGGCCAGGGCAGGCAGGCGTTCCGGCAGATCCGCAGAATGGAATATACGGTGTTTCATGCTTGGCGATCCTTGGGGTTGATGAGGGGGAGGGTGATGGCCGGGCGTAACCGGACCTGTTGCAGGCTCATGCCCATCAACAGCCAGAACAGACCGATCAACACGAAAGTGAAGCTGAAGTAGTGGTCGAACAGACCCGTCAGCAACGCCGCCAGCAGGCCGGAAATGCAGCCCAGCCAGAGCGCGTTGTCGGCAGTCACCTGACGGATCGGCGCCAGCGGGCGCACTTCGCGCCACCACAACAGGGTGACGGCGATGAACAGCAGCATCCCCGGAATGCCAATCTTGTAGATGAAGTTCAGCCACAGGTTGGAGATGCCCGGCAGGTCGGTGCCCGGTACCGGCGGATCGACCTTGAAGCCGATGCCCAGCGGGTAGCGCATCATCGCCTCGGGGAATTTCGCGTACTCGTCGAAACGCACTTCGGTACTGGCGTTGGTCGCCGAGAACATGGTCATCAGGCGTTCCTGCAGCGGCGGATAGAACATCACCAGGGCCACTGCGAAAGCCGCCCCGAGGCCAATGATCCGGCCGCTGTAGGGCACGCGTTTGTAGGTCAGCCAGATCAGCACCAGGGCCAGGGCCAGGATCGCCCCGCGGGAAATACTCAGCAGCAGCCCCGCGCAACCGAGGATCGCCACCGCCAGCCCCAGGGCCCGGCGCGCGCCGGTGCGGGTCCAGCCATAGAGCAGCGCCAGGGGAATGAACAGCACCAGCACGCCGCCCGTGAGGTTGGGGTGAACCCAGGGTGATGCCATGCGCTGGTAGTTGGCGGAGAAGATGTCCTTCACCGCTTCCGGGTGGGCGTACTTGAGGTCGGTGAGGATCGGGATCATCGACATGGCATTGCGCGACTTGATGAACATGCCGATCGACAACAGCAGCATCAGCAGAGTGCCCAGCAGCAGGGCGATCACCAGTTTGTCGCGGTCGGCATCGGTACGCAGCAGCAGCGGCACCATGAACAGCAGCGACAGGTTCATCAGCCAGCGCACCCAGTTCACCGGGCCGTTGCCATCGGCATGAATGATCAGCATGCCCCAGACAAAGGGAATGGCGCTGAACAGCATCAGCCAGACCATGGCCCGCTCGGTGGGGCGCCAGAGCATGAGGTTGCGGGTCTTGCCGATGAACGATTGCCAGAACAGCCCGACCCACGTCAGGCCGAGCACCGCTTCACTGACCGTGGTGCGAATCCCCAGCTGCAGTGTGGTGTAGGGAATGCAGGTGGCCAGCACGGCGAAGATCAGCAGGCCCCACAGCGGCTTGCGGATCAGCGTCAGGGTCACGGCCAGGCCGATCACCACGAAGATGACTTTTGCCGGTGGCAGGGCCCACAACAGGATCCCGAAGATCAACCCCAGGGTCAGGCCAATGAATTTTCCTGGCAGCATCAGTGAAAGAGCCCTGTGAGCAAGGTATCGAGGCGCTGGCGGTGGGCCGGCTCGGCAAATTGCCGGGCCCAGTCGCGCAGGGTATCCGGATCGGGTCTGGCGCTGTCCTGCGCCTGTTCGATCAGCGCGTTGCGCAGGCTGGCGCGATCGCGGGCATTGAAGCGCCGCGCGCCGGGTGGCGTGACCTCGTCGAGCGCCGAGCCCCTGGCCACCGCGACCGGCGTGCCCTGCCACAGCGCTTCGACCACCGGCAGGCCGAAGCCTTCGGCGTAGGAGGGCTGCCACAGGCAGTCGGCATGCCGGTACAGGGCCTGCAACTGCTCGTCGCTGACGCCGTTGACCCAATGCAGGCCGGGCAACTGGCTCAGGTTCGCGGGCAGGTCGCTGGCATGGCCGACCAGGACCAGCTCCGGTACTTGCGGGTTTTCCTGGCGGCAGCGCTGCCACTGCTCGATGAAGAACGGCATGTTCTTGCGCGGCTCCCGTGTCCCGACGGCCAGCCAGTAACGCTCGGGCAGGCCCGTCGGCAGTGGGCCGATGACGCCCTGGAACTCCGGCACCAGGTTGTTCAGCACGCGGAATTTCGGCCGCGCCCAGGGAAACAGTCGGGCCGCTTCGCTGCAGGAAAACCGCGAAGGGCACCAGACCTCATCGGCGACCCAGATCGACCAGGCGATCGACACGGCGTCGATCAGCCGATAGGCCACGGCCTTGAGCTGCGAACGGTGGAAGTTGCGCTGGGTCAACTGGAACAGGTCATGCAGGATCAGCACATAACGGGTGCCTGCCGGTTTGTGGCCGATGGGCAGGCCCATGTTGGCGGTGGCGATATACAGGTCGACCGACTGCTCGCGAATGGTCGCCGGCAAGAATTTGCGTTCGAAGCGCAGGCGCACGCCGGGGCGTTGCACGCCATCGAGGGGGCTCGGCCAGGCCGGACAGAAGGCGGTCTGGCGTTGCTCATGCTCCAGTGGCGCTTCGCTCACCAGCAGCAATTCGGTGTCTTCACGGGCACGCAGGGCCTGTTCCAGTGCCTTGACCTGACGGGCGATGCCCGAGGAGGGAGCGACCGTGGCCGGACGATAATCGAGGGCTACACGCATGCGGGATGCTCCTGTGTGGAGGGCAGAGTCCGGTAGATCTGTTCCAGTTCGTCGCCGGCCACGGTCCAGTCGTGATGCTGGCGGGCATACAGTCGGGCGCCGCCGGCCAGTTGGGCGGCGAGGGTTGGCTCGCGCAACAGGCGAATCACGGCATCGGCCAGGGCCTGGGCATTGTCGCCTGCCAGGTAATGTTCCTCGGGGCGGATGGCCAGGCCCGAGGCGCCTTGCGCGGTGCTGACCAGCGGCAGGCCGGCGGCCATGGCTTCGAGCACCTTGAGCTTGGAGCCGCCACCCTGGCGTAACGGCGCGATGAACAGCGCGCAACGTCGTTGCAGATCGGGCAGGTCCGGCACGAAGCCGACCCACTCGATGCGGCTGTCGGTCCAGCGTTCGGGCCAGTGGGCCGGCAAGGCATACCCGGCCACCGCCAGGCGCGCCTCGGGGCAGTGGCTCCAGACCCGCGGGAAAATCTCGTCGAGCATCCACAGCACAGCGTCCAGGTTCGGCGCGTATTCGTAGTTGCCGACGAACAGCACCCGCTGGCTCTGCGGGTCGGCCGAGACCTCGGCAAAGCTGCGGCTGTCGACGCCGTTGACCACCACCTCGACCGGGGTACGGGTCAGCTGGCGCATGGCTCGGGCGTCGCTTTCGGTCACCGCGACCACCTGGCGGGCCGTGTCGAACGCCTTGCGTTCCCACTGCCGGCAGCGCCATTGGTCGTAGCGCACGAAGAGGCTGGCCCAGGCCGGGAAGCGGTCATAGGTCGCGCCGCCCAGGCTGGATTCGAGGTTGTGCTCGGTGAGCACGAAATCCCGGCCGGCCCGCCGCAGCGGTTGCAGATAGGGTTGCAGGCTGTAGCTGTGCTCGACCTGGATCACATCCCAGGGCTCTTGCAGCAGGCTGTCGAAGCGTTCGCGCAAAGGGCGCGACACACCGTTGACCGTGGTCAGCAGCGGCCACGGCGCGAACAGCCCGGCCAGCAGCGTGACCGGGTGCTTCAGCGGGCGCCGGGGCACCACGATCAGGCGTTCCAGCCAGGGCTCGAGGGCGGAGCGGGTGGCGGCATCGGCCTCGGTCTTCGACTGCACCAGCAAGGTGATGCGGTGACCCCGCTCGCTCAAGGTCCGCAGCAAGTGAAACTGGCGAGTCTTGCCACCGCTGGTCATGGGCCAGGGCAGGTAGGGGAGAATCCAGAGAATCTTCACGTACGGCACTCCAGGTCGAGATCGATTACCACACGAGAATCTGCAGGGACGATTTCACGGCCGGCTGGATGCCGTCCGCGGCCTCGAGACTGGCCCGGGTTCCGCTGAGCGGATCGTAGAGCTCGGCCTGGTGCACTTGCGGCAATTTGATGGTGCCGGCCTTGGCGCTCCAGAACATCAGCAGGCGCTTACCGTCGTCGCGGGTCCAGGACACGCTGTAGAAGGTGTCGGGCAGGTTCGCAAGCTCCGGCGTCTTGCCGGGTTTGAGGCGCGCGCCGGTAATCTCGAGAAACCGCGCGAGCGCCTTGTACACCGGCTTGGGTTCGCCGTTGAGATCGAGCAGGCCGTAATGCTGGTCGCGAGCCGAGGCGCGCGAGTCGAGATCGGAAAGGGCGAAGAGAAAGATCCGCTCGTAGTCCTGGTCGCTCATCAACGCCAGGCGACGCAGGGTGTAGTCGGCCTGGCCGTCGACGCCGATCAGCCGCTGCATCTCCTTGGGCCCGGCGTAGCTCGACCAGCCCCACTCGGTGGCCCAGATCCTCTTCAGGCCGGCGCCGTGCAGCATGTCGTTGAGCTGCTTGCCGCGCAGCAGCACTTCGTTTTTGCCCGGCTCATCGCTTTCCGGGGTTTCCGAATACGGGTGGTAGGCGGCGACCATGCCCAGGCTCTGCACGCCCAGTTCGCCGAGTTTCTCGAACATCAGCGCGTTGCGCTGGGTCGGCATCTGGCTGTAGTAGGCCATGCCGCCCATGACCTGGATCTTGTCCGGCGCCACCTGGTTCAGGGCCTGATGGGTCGCCAGCAGCAGCTCGCCGTAGCCCTTGGCATCGGGTTTCGGCCGCCAGTTGTTGGGTATGTTCTGCTCGTTCCACACCTGCCAGGCGTCGATGTCCGGGTAACGCTGGGCCAGCATGGCCATGCGCGTGGCGAAGACTTTCGGATCGCGCGGCGGGTACTGATCCTGGAACGGCCCGCCCTTGGGGGCGGTGGTCACGAAGGGCGCCGAGCCTACGAGGTAGAACAGCGACTTGAGTTTCGAGTCGCTCAGGGTCCGGTCCAGTTCGTCGAGGGTGCTGAGTTGATAACCCTCTTCGGTGGGTTCTAGCCGATCCCAGTGCAGGTCGACCCGCACCCATTGCAGGCCGAGCTGCTTATAGGCGGCGATCTGTTTGCGGTATTGCTGCGGGGTGAACCACAGGAAATGCGCATTGACCCCCAGGTAGTCCTTCCACACCAGGGTGCGATCGGGGGCCAGGTTGATCGGCGTGGCATCGACCTGTTCGCTGAGCAGCAGGGCGCCGCCTACCGCCAGTGCGGCGACCAGTGGCAGATAGCGCAATAGAGGGCGACGTTTAAGGCCTGCTCGGGTCTTCATTTCGATCGCTCCTTGCACACTTCATTGAACAGTTCGGCGAAGCGCCGCGCGGTGGCGCTCCACTCGCGTTGTTGCCCGGTCTCGCTGGCCCGCGCGGCCCACTGGCGGGCCAGTTCGGGCTCCAGCACCAGACGGCTCAGGTGCTGGCTCAGCGCTTCGATATCGCCTTGCTGATAAGTCACGCCATTGCCGCCGGCAACCTCCTCGGCAAAGGCCCGGGCATTGGAGGTGACGACCCCGCGACCGCAGGCATTGGCCCAGGACAGGGCGCCGCTGGTGCCGCGCATCTGGCCGAGCCAGGCGAGCTTTTTCGATTCCCGGTACGGCAGCACCATCACATGGTGGGCCTGGATGGTGCGGGCGATCTCGGCGGACGGCAGGTCCAGTTGCCAGTCCACCACATCGTCCAGCTGCAATTCGCGAATGCGCTGGCGCAGGCCGTCGAGGTAGTTGCCGGCCGGGTCGAAGGTCATTTCCGGGGCGGTGCCGCCGGCCAGGGTCAGGCGGACCTGGCCACGGCACTGCGGGTTGGCCGCCAGGGTGCGGGCCAGGGCTTCGATCAGGTCTTCGATGCCCTTGCCGCGGTAGATGAAGCCGAAGTACAGCAGGCGCAACGGCACCAGCGGCGGCAGCTCGGCCGCGGGGATCGGCAGGTTGCCGTGGGCGATCACCGCCACCTGTTGCGGTCGCAGGCCCATGCGCTGGCGCAGGCAGTCGCCGCCCAGCCGGGTCAGGGTAATCAGCCGGCGCATGCCGCGGGCCAGGCGCCGTTCTTCGCGCAGGGTCAGCGGGTCGGCGAGCAGCGCCGCCGCTTGCGGCAGCGGGTGCGGCAGGCGTTCGAGCAGGGTCAGTGGCCAGAACAGCCGGGCGCGCCGCCAGATCAGGCGCTCCGGGTCATGCACGGTGGCCGTGCGGGGGATCCGCGGTTGCTCGGTGCTCAGGTAGTCGAGCGCCTGGAATTCGCCGAAGCGGCCACCGCCGAGTTCGGCGTGCACCAGGTCGACGCCCGTCCAGTCGAAGGCGCGCAGGCGCGTCAGCTGTTCCGCGGGATCGTGACAGCCGGCCAGCGGCGTCAGCACCTCGATGCCAAGGCCGCGCAGCGCATTGCTGAAATGCGCGGCGTAGTCGGCGATACCGGTCTGTTCCGGCGGCAGCGGGGCCAGCAAGGCGATACGCATCAGGCCGCACCGCGCCAGCTGTTGATCCGCTCCAGCACCCTGGACGGTACTTCGAAGCGGCGACGGTTGAGGATCAGTCCGTCGACCTTGCCGAAGGCGGTAGTCAGCAACGACATTGCATTTTCGATCATCGGCACGGTGCTGGTCCGGGCCTCGATCACCAGGGCGATCAGGTCGGCGCGGCGCAGGATCAGGAAGGCCTCCTGGTTCGACAGCAGGGCCGAGGCATCCAGCAGCAGGACTTCACCGGGCTGGGCCGGTGCGCTGTCGTTGACCCGCACGCGCTGGCCGCGTTCTTCTAGCAGGCGGCGCAGGCGTTCGAGGATGAAACTCACGCCTTCGCCATGGCGCGCCGAGGTCAGGCCCAGGGTCAAGCCCTGGCTCTCGATGCGCTCCATGGGCAGCAGGCTGTAGAGCCGGTAGATGCTCGCGGTCATGGCGGCGGGCGTGGCGTCCTCAAGGTCCGGCACGCTGCCCCACAGCGGCACCTGGAACAGCTCCGGCAGGCGCGAGCCGTCGTGGATGCGCTGGTCCAGCAGGTAGCAGACATAGATGGTCAGCAGACCCACGGCGATGCCCGCGGGAATGGCGAACAGCAGGATCAGCAGGCTCTTGGGGAAGACCCGCGCCGGGTTGAAGGTGGCGTGCTCGATGATCGCGATGTTGCTGATCTGGCTGCTGTCGAGCTCGTGGTCGATACGCGCCTGTTCCAGGTTTTCCGAGTACAGCGCGTAGCTCTTTTCCGCGGTGCGCAACTGCTGGGTCAGGCGGTTGAGTTCGGGCTCGTCGGTCAGTACCCGGTCGCGCTCGGTACGCAGGGCGGCCAGGGTCTTGTCGTAGTTCTCGATCTGCCCGGTCAGCCGGCGCTGTTGCAGCTGGGCATCGATGACCTGCTGCTTGACGTTGGTCACCAGGCTATTGGGCGCGATGTTCTTCGAGCGTTCCAGGCGGCTCTCTTCCTGTTCGCTGAGGGCCTGCAGGTCGTGGATGTTCTGTTCGATCTGCTTGACCGCCGGCGCCTCGGGCAAATAGGTGCGCAGCAAGCGCGCGCGTTCCACCTGCAGGGTGTTGAGCTGGCGCTTGAGGTCGAGCTGGGTCGGGTTGAGGCTGGTCTCGCGACTGGTCACCACTTCGACGGGCTGATCGAGGATCTGCTGGCGGGCGTTGATCAGGAAGCTGCTGATCCCGGACAACTGGTTCTGCGCATTGACCCGGGCGTCGGTCAGGCGGTCGATCTGGCTGGTGAGGTTTTCCAGGCGGGCATCGACGCTGATCGAATCGATCTGCTTCAGGCGGCCCTGCAATTGCTCCTTGAGGCTGAGGATCTGCGCGGCCACCTTGTTGCCTTCGCCCTCATAGAAGGCATAGAGGCTTTTGCGACCGAGCACCCGGGCGCGCTCCTCGAGGAAGGTGTCGACCCAGATCTTCACTACCTGCTGGGCGATTTCCGGGTCGTCCCAGGTAAAGCTGATATCGATCACCGACGAACCCGCTTCGTGGCTGGCCTGGAAGTTCTTTTCCAGGCGGGTCGCCAGGCGGTCCAGCGGGCTCTGCGGCTCAGACAGGCCGACCAGTTGCAGCAGGCTGCGCAGCGCATCGATGGCCGTGCCCATGGCCTTTTTGGCGTAGAACTTGAGGGTCTTCCAGAAACCCTGGGGTTCGGCGGCCGCGCTCAGTTCCAGATAGCGCTGGGCGACGATGTGCACGATCGGCCGGCCGGTGAGCATCTTCTCCTCATCGACGATCGGGTCGTGCTGGGTACTGGGCGAGATCAGCGTCTGGCGATTGCCGGCTTCGATCGGTACCGTGGTGCTGTCGCGCCCGGGCTTGACCAGCAGGCGCGCGTCCGACTCGTAGCGCGTCGGCAGCAGGAAGGCGCCCAGCACCGCGACCACGATAGTGGTGATGACCGCCAGCTTGAACTCGCGACGGAAGATGAAGAACAGGCGCAACAGGTCGCGTAGAGAGCGTATTTCGATCACGGGATCACTCCGTTGAAAGTACTTGTAGCAGTGGCTGATGGAGGCCGATCAAACGTATCGATCCTGTTTACTGCCCCGTCCCGGTACCGGTGGAACTGCTGGTGAAGTTGTTGATCGTGTTGCCGCTGTTCTTCACTTCCTGATCATTCAGGTCGTAGTTGAAGCCCAGGCCGATCCCCTTGTTGATCGGGAACAGCTTGGTGAAGTACATGTCCACCGCTTCCACCGTGCTGCCGATGGTCGATTGCGGCACGTAGATCAGGTCGCCGCGCTGCAGGGCGACCAGCGGATGATCGGGGTTGCTGAGCATGCTGCCGAGGTCGACGAAGTACATCTTGTACTTGCCGTCGGGGCCGGTCCTGAGCAGGGCGATGTTGGAGCTGTCGGCCGAGGGCAGCACGCCGCCGGAGCTGAGCAGGGCCTGTTCTACCGACACGGTGCCGGCCAGGTTGAAGAACGACGGGTTGGCCACCGCGCCGCCGATGAACACCCGGTTGCTCGGGGCAATGGCGATGTTCACGGTCACTTCGGGCTCGCGGTAGACACGGGTGTAGCGTTTGGTGATTTCCTTGCCCAGGTCTTCTGGGGTCAGCAGCGCGGCCTTGATCCGGCCGATGTTGGGCATCGAGATGAAACCGTCCGGTCGCACCACGAACATCGTCATGTCGTCGGAGCTGGCCGGCTCCTGGGCATCGCGCACGATGCGCAGGGTGTCGCCGCTCTGGATCAGCACCTGGGCGGGCGGCAGGTCGGCCAGGGTCAGTGCCGCCGCGTGGCGGGCCTTGAGGGTGTCGCTGTCGGGGAGCGCGACATGGGCGGGGGTCGAGCAGCCGCCCAGCCACAGGGTGGCGGTCAGGATGCTCAACAGACAAAGCCGGGAAGGTCGGTTAATAGTCATCATGACAGCTCAGGTCCAGTAGTTTGAGAACATGCTCAAGCGACGCTTGAGCGGTGTCGGCAGATGCTGTTCGGCGTGGCCGAGGCGATAGCCCAACAGCTTCAGCGCGCTGCGCAGCAGCACTTCCGGTACGCGTTGCAACTGGCCGGCGTCACGCAAGGCGCGCAACTCGGCCTGGACGTAACGCTTGCCTTCTCCGCCCGCGGTGCCGAAGGCTTCGCGGATCCAGGGCTCGCGGCCATAAAACACGCCGATATCGAAATAGCGGCGGAACTCCTGCATCAGACTGTAGCTGTGCGAATGCTGCACGCACGCACTGGCGGCGTAGCGCACCAGATAACCGTTGAGCAGCATGCGCGCGGCGACGTGGGCGTCCTCGCTGCCGATGACGTCCTCGGGAAAGCCACCCACCGCTTGCAGGGCACTGCGCCGGTAGACGGAAAACGAGTCCGAACTGAAGCAGGTCTTGATCCCCAGCTCCCCGGCGTCGGCCAGGCTTTTGCTGCGGCTCTGCGGGCTGTAGTTGAAGTGGCGCGACTGCGCCTCGAGAATCCCGGCCCCGGGATGTGGCAGTTGACGACCATAGGCGAGGCCGATCCGCGGGTCTTCTTCCAGCTCCTGGATCAGGTTGGCGAAGGTCTGGGGCGTGGCCGGAATCGCATCCTGGGTCAGCAGAATCAGCGCGTCGGCATCCACCTGCTCGCTCGCCCAGCGGCGGGTGCCGCCATGGTTGAATTGCTGGGCGGCGATGACCTCCACCCGGGCGCCGAACTGCCGGAAGCGGTCGACGGTGTCGTCCGTCGAGCTGCTGTCGACCACCAGCACCGTGTCCGGTTGCAGCGTCTGCGCGGCCAGCGCCGGGAGCAACCGCTCGAGGTGCGGTGCGGCGTTGCGGGCGGGAATGATCAGCGCCACCTTCATCATGGTTTTACCTGCGCCGGGGCACGGCCGTAGACGTCTTCGAAACGCACGATGTCGTCTTCGCCCAGGTACTCGCCGCTTTGCACTTCGATCATCACCAGGTCGATGATCCCGGGGTTGCTCAGGCGGTGTTTATGGCCGGCGGGGATATAGGTGGATTCGTTGCTGTTGAGCAGGACCTCCAGGTCGCCATTGGTGATCAGGGCGGCGCCGCTGACCACTATCCAGTGCTCGCTGCGGTGATGATGCATCTGCAGCGACAGCGATTCCTTGGGCTTGACCATGATGCGCTTGATCTTGAAGCGGCTGCTTTCCTCCAGCACGGTGTAGGTCCCCCAAGGGCGGGTGACCGTGCGGTGCAGGCTGTAGGCACTGTGGCCGAGGCGCTTGAGTTCGGTGACGATATGGCGCACGTCCTGGGTCCGCGAGGCATCGGCCACCAGCAGCGCGTCCGGGGTGTCGACGATGATCAGGTCACTGACGCCGACGGCCCCGAGAACCCGCTTGGGCGAGTCGATATAGCAATTGCGCACGTCATGCAGGATGGCTTCGCCGTTGACCTGGTTGCCGGCGGCGTCGCTCGGGGTCAGCTGGCGCAGCGCATCCCAGGAACCGATGTCGCTCCAGCCGAGGTCGCAGGGCACCACGGCGACCCGCTCGGAGCGTTCCATCAGGGCCACGTCGATTGAAACGTCCGGGGCGCGGGCCAGGCTGTCGGCGTCGAGTTCACGCTGGCGGCAGTGCTTGTTGTCCAGGGTCATGCCTTGCTCCAGGCAGGCCTGGGCGGCGCTCAGCACCTCGGGAGCATGCAGAGTCAGCTCTTGCAGCAGAGTATCGGCGCGGAAGCAGAACATCCCGGCGTTCCACAAGTAGTTGCCGCTGTCGACGTAGGCCTGGGCAGTGGCCAGGTTGGGTTTCTCGACGAAGCGCGCGACCTGGAAACCTTCCTTCAGCGCCGGGCCCTGTTCGATGTAGCCAAAACCGGTCTCGGGTTTGTCGGGCTGAATGCCGAAGGTCGCCAGATAACCTGCTTCGGCAAGGCTGCGCGCCTTGCCCACGGCTGCGGCGAAGGCATCCTGGTCGAGGATCAGGTGGTCGGCCGGAAGGATCAGCAACTGCGCCTCGTCGCCCCAGTACTCGCGCACATGCAGGGCCGCCACGGCAATGGCCACGGCGGTGTTGCGCCCGAACGGCTCGAGCAGCAGGTCGAGGCCCAGCTTGCCCTGATTGACATTGCGGTACTCGTCCAGCGAGCGGAACAGCAGCTCGCGGTTGGTCACCGTGACCACGCAACTGACGTCCGCCAGGCTGCTGGCGCGGACGAAGGTCTTTTGCAGCAGGCTCTGCCCATCGCGCATGCGTATGAATGGCTTGGGCATGTTCTGCCGAGAGACTGGCCACAGGCGCGAGCCAGAGCCGCCGGAAATAATGCAGGGGATCAATCCAGTGAATGCGCTCATCAGTAGACTTCCTTCGTCGAGAGGACGGCCGGAACCGTCATGAAAACGATGTACAGATCCAGCCAGACCGACCACTTGGAGATGTAATCGAGGTCGTACTCCACTCGTTTCTGGATTTTCTGCAGGGTGTCGGTTTCTCCCCGGTAGCCATTGATCTGCGCCCAGCCGGTGATCCCGGGTTTGACCCGATGGCGCGAGCTGTATTCGCGCACCGCCTGTTCGAACGGCACTCCCGCCGCCTTGGTGGCGGTGGCGTGTGGGCGAGGCCCGACAATCGACATGTTGCCCATCAGCACGTTGAACAGCTGGGGCAGCTCATCGATGCTGGTCTTGCGAATGAAGCGTCCGACCCGGGTGATCCGCGGGTCTTCCCGGGTGGTCTGCCGTTCGGCATTGAGGTCCGCCTGCTCGACATACATCGAGCGGAACTTGAACACACGGATCAGCCGGTCGTTGTAGCCGTAGCGCTTTTGCCGGAACAGCACGGGGCCCTTGGAATCGAGCTTCACCGCCACGGCAGTGGCCAGCAGCACAGGGGACAACAGGACCAGGCCCAGCAGGGCGAGCACGATGTCCTCGCAGCGCTTGATCAGCGGCGCCCAGCCGCGCAATGGCAGCTCGGAAGTGTTGAACATCAGGATGCCGCCGACATCGGTCGTGCGGTTGTGGCCAAAGCGCAGGGTGGTGATGTCGGGCACCAGGGCGACATTCACCGACAACTGCCGCAGCCGTTGCACCAGTTCGCCGATGCGCGCGTGCGCGGCCCAGGGCAGGGCGATCAGGACCTGATTGACCTGCTCGGAACGGATCAGCTCTTCCAGGTTCTGGGTGTTGCCCAGAAAAGGCAGGTCGCAGAAGGCCTTGGGCACGCGGTCGCTGCGATCGTCGATGAAACCGATCAGGCCGGAGCGGATATCGCCATGGCGCTGCATGTGTTCGGCAAGGAACAGCGCACTCTCGCTGAAACCGAGGATCACCGTGCGTTGCAGGTATTTGCCCCTGGCCATCCACGAATGGAACAGGCGCAGCAGAAACAGACGCTCGATGCCAAACAGCACGAGGCTGGCGATGAACCAGATAGCCAGGTCCCGCAGGCTGAAGACCGGCAGCAGGTGCAGCCCCAGGTACATGACCAGCAGGATGCAGAAGGCGGAGGTCCAGGCCACCAGCATCGTGCGCAGACGCAGGCGATTGCTGAAGAACTCTTCGGAGTAGACCCCCTGGGCCTGGAACAGGATGACGGTGATGACGGCAAAGAACAGCAGCAGGCCGAGTACGGTTGGCCAGATATCCGCACTGGCGGATTCAAGACTCAGGAGCAGCAGGATGCCAGGCAGGGCGGCGGACAGGGCGTGCGTCAGTTTTACCCCCGAAATGAAGAGTTCCATGAATCCGGTTCGGGTCAGGAACCTGCTATCAATCGATTTCGTAAGCATCGAATCCCGTCGTTGCCAGGTAAGAACCCAGCTCTGTTAAGGGTAAAGCCACTACAGAGGCAGGCTGAAAAAACTAAGGCTTACTGCAAAAAAAGTCTGTTTTTTGGCGGCCCATGATGGCCAGACAATACTATTTTTCTGCTTTGATGGTCAATGAATTGACTAATTCTGGCAGATTAATCCTTTTTTTGCATTATGCATCGGTTTTTTGACGGTTTTGCGCATCCAGGACGAATGGCAGCCTGGGCATGTGTCACGAAGTTGGCTCATTCGTGAGCGAGGGCGTGACGGATAAATGGAGTGTTGTTCAGGGGGCGACTCTTGTCCAACCGGTGGCGATTTATTCCCTTTCGCCCGTGATTACGGGGTTCTTGATGGCTGATGCGGCCCTCGGGTGGGGCGCTCTGGCGGTGTAGACTGGACGCTGCGACCTAACCGAAGGAAGGGGAAGAAGCTGTGAAGTATTGGTCATTGCTGTTGCTGGGTTTGATGCCATTGCTGGCGCACGCGGTGGAGGTCGGCGAGCGTCTGGCGCCCTGGACCTTGCTCGATCAATTCGACCGGGCCTACAGCCTCGACGGGCAGGCACGGACCCTGCTGGTGGCGCGCAGCATGGATGGCGCCAAGCTGGTGAACGCCGCCTTGCAGGATCGTCCCACGGGTTATCTGGAGGCCCGGCACACGGTATTCGTCGCGGACATCCAGCGCATGCCGGCGGTGATCGCCAGGATGTTCGCGGTGCCGGCGATGCGTGATTATGGCTACCGGGTCATGCTCGACCGTGACGGGCGGGTGGCGCCGCGCTACGCCGGGGCTGTGGATAAAGTCCTGTGGCTGCAGCTCGACGATGGCCGGCTGGTGGCTCAACGGGAATACGGCACGGCCGCCGAACTGCGCGCAGCGCTGGAGCAGGCGCAACCATGATCAGTGCCGCGCTGCTGGCGCCGCTCACTCTCGGCGCCGGCTGGCTGATCTATGTGCCAGTGCTGGTCTGGGCCGCCTGGCGCGCGCCCTGGGTCGAGCTGTTCAGCGACAGTCGGCGTCAGCATCTGCTGTTCGGTACGGTGTTCGCGTTGTTCATGTTGTGGCTGGTGCGCCGGGATTTCGATACCGGGGTGTCCTATCACTTCATCGGCATGACGGCGGTGACCCTGTTGCTGGACTGGCCGCTGGCGATCGTTGGCGGCCTGATTGCCCAGGTGGGGCTGGTCGCGCTGGGTCGCCAGGACCTGGCGGCGGTCGGCATCAACGGCGCCTTGCTGATCCTGCTGCCGGTGCTGGTCACCGAATGCTGCGCGATCCTGGTGGAGCGCGCGCAGCCGCGTAATCCCTTTGTGTATATCTTCTGTTCCGGTTTTTTTGCCGCCGCCCTGTCGGCCTTGTTGTGCCTGCTGGTGGGCCTGGGGCTGCTGTGGTTCGACGGGCGTTTTGCCATGCCGGAATGGCTGGAGGACTTCGTCGGCTACCTGTGGCTGATCCTCTTTCCCGAGGCCTTCATCAACGGCATGGTGGTCAGCGCCCTGGTGGTGTTCTGCCCCGAATGGCTGGAAACCTTCAACCGCACCCGTTACCTGTCGGCACCGTGGAAGGATGACGATCCGCGTTCTTGATCCATATCAAACACGTTTGGCAGGCGCGGTCCCATGCTCGGCAAAAACCGTTCGGGAGCAGGGTCATGAGTGTGTATGAATGGGCGCGGCAGGAAGTACGCAAGAGTCTGGATACTGCGCAGCAAGAGGGGTTCGAACCGGGCTTGAGCCTGCGCGCCCTGCTCAGCGCGGTGGTGCAGGAGAGTCGGCGGGTGCGCAGCGGCGAGGATCTGGCCGACGAGTTGCAGTTTCTCGCGGAGAACCTCGACGATACGCAGGATTACGCTTTCATGCGGCCTTAAAGCTTTAGTGGGCGCGAGGCGGCAGATCGTCGGAAAACAGATCGTCCTCGGCATCCGGGCTGACCGGAATCTTGTGTTCTTCGGCAGCCCAGGCGCCGAGGTCGATCAGTTTGCAGCGGTCCGAGCAGAATGGACGGTTGACGTTGCTCGCGGTCCATTCCACGGGCGCACCGCAGGTTGGACATTCCACGGTCAGGGGTTGGCTCATGACTGGCCTCCACGCAAGGTAAGGTAAAAGTGATGCAGGCGTTCGACCTCGCTGTGCAGCCAGACGAGGTCGCGGTCGTTGACCAGCACATCGTCGGCATGGCTCAGGCGATCTTCTCGGGTCGCCTGAGCCTTGAGAATCGCCTGGATCTGCTGTTCGCTGATCCGGTCGCGTTGCAGGGTCCGCTCGATCTGCAGTTGCTGCGGCACATCGATCACCAGGATCCGCTGGGTCATCGCGTATTGCCCGGATTCGATCAACAGCGGTGACACCAGAATCGCGTAGGGCGATTCGGCACGGGCCAGGTGGGCGGCGATTTCATCGGCAATCAATGGATGCAGCAAGGCTTCCAGCCAGAGGCGTTGTTGCGGCACCTCGAAGATCAGCTTGCGCAGTGCGGCGCGGTCCAACTGGCCATCGGCCTGCAGCACGCTGTCGCCGAAATGTTCGGCAATGCGGGCCAGGGCCGGGCGGCCGGGCTCCACCACCCAGCGGGCGGCGTGATCGGCATCCACCACATGGATGCCCAGGTTGATGAAGTGCTGGGCCGCGGCACTTTTGCCACTGCCGATACCGCCGGTAAGGCCGAGGATCCAGGGTTTGAAAACAGGCTTGGTCATCTGAAACCGACAAACTGCAAATAGGAGTCGGTTATTTGACCACCCCAGAGCAAGGCAATCCAGCCGGCAATGGCCAGAAAGGGACCGAAAGGGATAGGCGTGGACATTTGCGCGCGGTTGCGGCGCAGCATGGCGATCCCGGCCAGGGCTCCGGTCAGTGAGGCCAACAGCAGGGTCATCGGCAGAATCTGCCAGCCGCCCCAGGCGCCGAACATGGCCAACAGCTTGAAATCGCCGTGCCCCATGCCTTCCTTGCCGGTCAGCAGCTTGAACAACCAGTACACCGACCACAGGCACAGGTAGCCGGCCACGGCGCCCCACAGCGCATCGTGGAGGCTGACGAACAGGTCGAAGCCATTGACGATCAGGCCCAGCCACAACAGGGGCAGCACCAGCACGTCGGGCAACAGTTGATGATCGGCATCGATCAGGCTCATCGCCAACAGGCCCCAGCTCAGGAACAGCATCAAGCCGGACTGCCAGCCAAAGCCGAAATGCCAGGCCACGAACGCCGAGGCCAGGCCGCAGGTCAGCTCCACCAGCGGGTAGCGCCGGCCGATCGGGGCCTTGCACGCGGAGCAGCGTCCGCGCAGCAGCAGGTAGCTGAACAGAGGGATGTTTTCCCAGGGGCGGATCGGGTGCGCGCAGTGCGGGCACTGGGAGTGCGGGAGCAACAGGTTGTAGGTCGGCCCGGCAGGCTCGTCGGGCAGCCCGAGGATGTCACGGGCCTGGGCGTGCCAGTCGCGTTCGAGCATCTTTGGCAGACGCCAGATCAGCACATTGAGAAAGCTGCCGACAATCAGGCCCAGGATCAGCACCGATGCTACGAAGACCAGCGGGTAGCTGGCCAGGACCTCAGTCAATGACATGTTCAGATCGCTGTGCCGAGTTGGAAGATGGGTAAGTACATGGCGACCACCAGGCCGCCGACGAGGGTGCCCAAAACTACCATGATCACGGGTTCCATGAGACTGCTCAGGGTGTCGACCAGGGTATCGACCTCTTCCTCATAATGGATCGCGACCTTTTCCAGCATGCCGTCCAGGGCCCCGGACTCTTCGCCGATGGCGGTCATCTGGATGGCCATGCCGGGAAAGATGCCGGATGCGCGCATGGAAAAATGCAACTGCATGCCGGTCGCCACGTCCTGCCTGATGCGGTTCACCGCTTGCTTGAACACCTGGTTGCCGGTGGCCCCGGCCACCGAGCCCAAGGCCTCCACCAGCGGCACTCCGGCGGCGAAAGTGGTGGACAAGGTGCGGGCGTAGCGGGCCACCGCGGACTTGTACATCAGTGGCGCTACCAACGGCAGTTTCAGCAGGCCCACGTCCAGCCAGTGGCGAAAGCGTGGTGAGCGCCGGCGGGCATGGCGCAGGCCGAACACACTGAGCAACAGTGCGCCCGCCAGCAGCCACCACCAGTGCTGCACGAATTCCGAGAGGGCGATGACCAGTTGCGTGAACATGGGCAATTGCGCGCCGAAGCCCTGGAACATTGACTGGAATTGCGGCACCACCTTGACCAGCAGGATCCCCGTGACCACCAGCGCCACGCAGATCACCGCCAGGGGATAAGTCATGGCCTTGCGGATCCGCGTCTTGAGGCTTTCGCTTTTTTCCTTGTAGGTCGCCACCCGCTCCAGCAGGGTTTCCAGGGCCCCGGCCTGTTCGCCGGCATCCACCAGGCTGCAGTACAGCTCGTCGAAGTACCGCGGCCTCCTGCGCAGCGCGGTGGTGAAGCTGCTGCCGGCGGCGATGTCCTGTTTCAGCTCGTCCATCAGTTTGCGCATGTTCGGGTTGTCGAAGCCCTCGGCAATGATGTCGAACGATTGCAGCAGTGGCACGCCGGCCTTGATCAGAGTCGCCAGTTGCCGGGTGAACAGGCTGATGTCGCGGGCCTTGATCGGGGGCGTGCGCTGCAACAGCGAGCTGGACTTCTTCCTGACCCTGGCCGGGTTGATGCCTTGCTTGCGCAACTGGGCCCTGATCAGCGAGGGGGTATGGCCGCTCAATTCGCCGCGCAGTTTGCTGCCTTGCCTGTCGGTGCCTTCCCACAGGTAAACACTGACTTTTGCTGCTTTGACCGCCATGGTGTCGAGTCCCGGGTTGTGATGGATGTCCTCAGGGCCGGCAGTGCCCTGTGCGTTAGCGAGTGGACCGCTGCGCGGGGCGCGGCGTCCGGCTCATAGAGTTTGAATGGCCCGATACGTTCCTTGGATGGGGCGGGCAGTGAATGCAATCGATGATCGAATGACAGCGTAGCCCGTCACGACGACCGGCCCAGGGCACTTGGCTGACAAAAAGTGTCAGATAGTGCGACTTCTGGCGCTCACTGCCGCAGCTCCGCGCCGCTAAAGCCCTGTTCAGCCGGGGCGCAGGCGCTGGCACAGGCTGTGCTATGGCTGTGTGGTGAATGCCCAGACCCCTGGATATCCCCTGCTTGGAGCAGATAGATGAAGTATCAGAAAGGTTTTACCTTGATCGAGCTGTTGGTCGTCGTGGCGATTATCGGCATCCTGGCCACCTTTGCCATGCCGCTGTATTCCAAATACCAGGCGCGGGCCAAGGTCACCGCGGCGTTGGCCGAAGCCTCGGCGCTGAAGGTCAACTTCGAGGACGTGCTGAACCAGGGCAGCGATCCGACCCTGGAGCTGGTGGGGGGCAAGGCGGCGACGTCGAACTGCACCATGACCGCTGCGGGTTCTGCCTCGACCGGAGCGGGAACAATCGGCTGCACCATCCTCAATGCACCGGCACCGGTGCTGAACAAGACCGTCACCCTGACCCGCACCACGGCCGATGGCTGGGTCTGCACCACCACTGTCCCCGCGGACTACTCCCCCAAAGGCTGCACCGCCAGCGGCAGCTGAGCCCGGTTCTCGCTTGCTCGGCGCGTGAAACGCCACGCGCCAGTGCGCCTTTGGGGAAAGTATCGAGAATTCAGGAAGTTAGCTCGCCTGGGAAGTGCAACTTGCATGCAGATTATTCGCCGGTCATGCATTTTGCATGACCGCGAGTGTTTGGATGGTTTTGTAATTCATTGATATTTAAGAGTTTTATTGTTTTTCTGAACTTGGCATAACGCCTGCAATCTACTTAAGTAACCCTGCTGCCAGGACTTGGAGCAGGTTTTCCAGAAGAACAGGAGTTACTCGTATGAAGAAGTTCGCTATCGCTGCTGCAACTGCTACCGCTCTGACCCTGACCATGGCTAACGTCGCATTTGCCCAGACCACTCAAGCTACTCAGGCGCCAATGGTGCTCGCGGCGGGTGAAGTGACCGAGGCCAAGGAAGCCACTTCCGACACCTGGATCACCACCAAAGTCAAAGCGGATCTCGTAACTGAAAAAGGCATTCCTGGTACCGACATCAAGGTCGAAACCAACAAGGGTGTGGTTTCCCTGTCCTCCACCACTGCTCTGACCGCGACGCAGAAAGAAACCGCAGTCAACATCGCCAAGAACATCAAAGGCGTGAAGGCAGTATCGGCTGACGGTTTGAAAACCGACTAAGCCTCAAGCTTCTTTCCTGGACAGGGAGAAGATGCGGTAGAGGATTCATCTACCGCTTCCTTGAAGGTTCATGCGAATGGCCACAGGGAAGTGGCTCCTTTTGTAAACAGAACAGGCCCCGGCACAGTGTGTCGGGGCCTGTTCTGTTTATGGCGGGGGAAAACCGCCGGGCCGACCCGTTTCCGGGGCGGCGGGGAGGGTGGTTATTCGGCGTCCAGGTGCATGGGGGTAATGACCCGACCATCGCTTTCGGCCTGGCCAAGGTTGGCATCGATGAAGTAGACCCGGTCGTCCGCCAGTTGGCCCTTGTCCACCAGGAAGTCCTTGATGCTGCTGGCCCGTTCCTGGCCCAACTGGCGCAACAGCACATCGCTGCCACTCCAGAACTTGATCACGCCTTCACGCATTTTCGCGGTGCGCTCTTCCTTGCCCAGGTCCTTCCAATCGGCCGGTGGCTGGGTCTTGAGGCGTGTGCGATAGATGCCTTCCAGCAGCGGGGCTTTCTCTTTCTCCGGTACTTCCAGCAGCGACGCCTGGGCCGGCACCTTGTCGCCGCGACGCTGGAGCATCTTGTAGTAGTTGTACTGGTATTCCCGCTCCAGGCGTTGCTCGGCGATCAGCGGGCCATCGCTGCTCTGCGCGGCGGTGCCTTCGATCTCCAGGCGCAGGGCCGGACGTTCCTTGAGCGCATTGGACAGCTTGACCAGCGTTGCTTCCGATTCCGGGCTCAAGTCACTCGAGCCCGGGGCGAACGAGACACTGCCCAAGTCTTCCGAACCGCCACCCGCGACCAGCCCGCCAATCAGTTTGAACGGTGCCGCGGCAGCCTTGACGATCAGGTTGCGCAGGGTCTGCCAGACAATCGGCATGACGCTGAACTGTGGGTTGTTCAGATCGCCGGTCACCGGCAGTTCGATGGAGATCTTGCCGTCGACATCCTTGAGCAAGGCGACCGCCAGTTTCAGTGGCAGGCTCACGGCATCCGGGCTGTCGACTTTTTCCCCCAGCTCCAGTTGTTCGACCACCACTTTGTTTTCGGCCTTGAGCTGGCCGTTGGTGATGACGTAGTGCAGGTCGAGGTTGAGCCGGCCCTTGCGGATGCGGTAGCCGGCGAACTTGCCGGAGTAGGGGGTCAGGTTGGTCAGTTCGACGCGTTTGAAGCTGGTGGCGATGTCCAGGGCGGCCATTGGATCGAAGGGGTTCACGCTGCCCTTGATGGTGACCGGCGCATAACGGTCGACCTTGCCCTTGATATCGACGCTGGCCGGTTTTGCCTGGCGGCTGTCGATGGTGCCGATCTGGCCATTGAGTTGCTGGACGGCCGTGGCGAAGTTGGGGGTCAGGCTGAAGTCGGCGAAGTTGGCCGAACCGTCGTTGATGGCGATCTGGCCGATATGGATGCCGAGGGGTTTTTCCTTGGCGGCCGGCTTGGCTGCGCCTTTCGGCGCGCTGTCGGCCGGTTGCGGGATCAGCAGGTCATCGATGTTGGTGGTGCGGTCATCGTTGATCATGAAGCGCGCATAGGGCTGCATCAGGTTGACCTTGTTGATCGTCAGGCTGTCGCCATGCTGATAGTTCAGGCCTTCGAGCACCAGTTGCTGCCATTTCACGAAATCGCGGGTTTTCAGGGTGTCCAGGGTGTGCAACTGGTCGACCTGGGCGCGGCCAGTCACGCTGAATGTCAGGGGATCGATGTTTTTCAGGTCCACCGCCAGGTCGCTGCCGAGCATGCCGCTGCGCAGCTCCAGGCGAATGAACGGGCTGATGTAGGACTGGGCGACCCGCAGGTCGATGTCCTTGGTCTGCACCGCCAGCTTGGCGGTCACCGGTTGCAGGTTGACCACGCCGTTGGCGAGGATCTTGCCCTGTTTGCCCACTCCGGTGTCGAGCTTGAGGTTGAAAGGCGACTGGTTGAGGCTGTCGAAGTTCTGCACGTCGACGTTCAGCGGGCCGACTTCCAGAGCTACGGCCGGCTTGGCCTGACGGTCCGCCAGGTGCACCTGGTAATTGCGCAGTTGCACGTCCTTGAGCAGCACCTGCCAGGGTTTGCTTGGCGCTGGAGCGGGAGCCGGCGGAGTATCGGCGGCGGCCGGAGCGGGCTTGGCGGCCGGTTTGGCCGGCTGGCTGGCGAACAGCTTCTGCCAGTCCAGTTGACCATCGGCCTCCAGGGCGGCCCAGGTTTCCAGTTTCTGACTGCGGATCTTGCCGACCACCACTTGCTGCTTGGCCAGGTCGACCGTGGTTTCACTGACGTCCAGGCGCTCCAGGCGGGCCAGCGGCCGACCGTCGGGGGCCTTGATGGCGAAGGGGGCGACGCTGACCGAGGCATCGCTGAGCAACAGCTCGGTTTCCTTGGCCAGGTTCAGCTTGTAGTGGGTATCCAGGTTCAGCACGCCGTCTTCGAGAACCAGTGGTACCGCGTCGCGGACATAGGGCCACCAGGCTTTCATCTGGCCGTTGGTGACTTTCAGGCGGCCCTCGGAGGCGATCGGCGTCAGGCTGAAGTTACCGCTCCAGTCGAGCTGGCCACCCGCGGGGCCCATGGCGACCAGGGTCATGTCGGTGCTGTCGTCGGGCAGGGTGCTGAGGTTCTTCAGTTCAAGGTCGAGTTTGTCGTAGAGAAACTTGATGGGTTCGCTGGGGCGCTGGTCCTCGAAATGCACATAACCGTCGGCCAGCTTGATGCGTTCGATCCGCAGCGGGAATGGCTCGGCCTCGGGGTCGTCCGGAATCGGTTCGCTGGCGGGCAGGTTGAACAGGCCCAGCAGGTTGAGCTTGCCATCCTTGGCGAACAGGATCTCGCTCTTGGGTTTGTCCAGTTCGATATCGGCCAGGTGCAGCGCGCGGGTCCAGAGGCTGTCCAGTTGCAGGTTGGCGTAGAGACGTTCGAAGGCCACCTGCTCCTTGCCCGGCTCACCGATATTCAGGCCCCAGAGCGTCAGTTCGAGACTGAACGGGTTGAGTTCGATGCGCTGGATCTTTGCCGGTACCGTCGCGTAGTTGGCCAACTGTTGATTGGCCACTCGCAAGGCGATGCCCGGCAAAATCAGAAAGCCCAACAGGCTGTACAGGGCGAGAGCGGTCAACAAGGCGCCGATAGCGCGGATCAATCCTTTGGACATGCGAGGCTTCATCTATCTGAATCGGAAGTGCGTTGGAGTATGGCATGCGTTTCCGGTTCCGAAACAATCCCGTGACGGTCGCAAACAGGATTGTTCAGATTCCTCGCAGCAGATCACAGATGCAGGATCAGGGTCTTGAGCGGCGGTTGCTGGTCCTTGGACGGGAAGTCGCGAGCGGGTGTCAACACCTGCCATTCGCGTACCGGGCGACCGGCTTTTTCGGCACAGCGCAGCACCTGTTCGCGCCAGTCGTCCAGCGTGACTTTCGCCAGGTTGTTGCAGCAGATCAGCACGCCATTGTCGGCGGTGGCCAGCAGGGCAGGCTTGAGCAGACTCTGATAGTCGCGCAGCAGGTCGACGGTGCCGAATGCACTCTTGGCCCAGGCCGGCGGGTCGAGCAGCACCAGGTCGTACTGGCGTTGTTCCAGGCGTGGGTAGCTGGGCAGCTTTTGTCCACGGCGCTGGCTGATGGGCAGGCCGGCCAGTTGCCGGATCGCCGGGAAGTAATCCGATTGCACGAACTGCATGGCTGGCAATTGCGGATTGAGCTGGCCGTTCTCGCGGCCGACCGCCAGGTTGCCCTCGGCGAAGTCCAGGTTGCACACCTCGCGGGCACCGCCTGCCGCGGCACTCAGGCCGACGCCACAGGTATAGGCGAACAGGTTCAGCACGCTCTTGCCGGCGCTGTGGGCCTTGACCCAGCCACGGGCGTTGCGCAGGTCGAGAAACAGCAGTGGGTCCTGGCCGGCATGGCGACCGCGTACCCGGTAGTTCAAGCCCCATTCGTGGCCGACCAGGTCTTTGAGCGCCTCTTCTTCGGCGCGGTAAACCGAGTCCTCGCGGTCGATGCGTGAGTTACCCCGGGAGCGGTCGTTGTAGACCAGCAGGGTGTCCAGGCCCAGTTGCTGCTGGACGGTCTCGTGCAATTGCAGCAAGGCATCGCGTTCCAGCGTCTGGTGAAAGCTTTGCACCAGCAGCTGCGGGCCGTAACGATCGATGGTCAGGCCCCCGGCGCCTTCCTGGCTGCCATGGAACAGCCGATAGCAGTCGGTGCCTTGCTGATGCAGCTCGACGAGCAGGTCCTGGCGATGATCGAGGGCGGCGCGCAGCGCCTGATTCAAGGAAGACATGCGGGCGCCTTGCGGATGATTGGGCGGGGCAGTCTACCAGTTTCGTTTTGTCCTCTGTGTAGGAGCGAGCTTGCTCGCGAAAGATCGGCCGCAACACCGCGATGCACCAGGCAGACCGCGTTACCGTTGAGGTCCATCGCGAGCAATCGAGCGTCGACCGGCCGCTCCTACAAGGGGATTGTGATCAGCGTTCGATGGCCAGCGCCACGCCCTGGCCGCCGCCGATGCACAGGGTGGCCAGGCCTTTTTTGGCATCGCGCTTGAGCATTTCGTGCAGCAGGGTCACCAGCACCCGGCAGCCCGAGGCGCCGATCGGGTGGCCGAGGGCAATGGCGCCGCCGTTGACGTTGACCTTGCTCGAGTCCCAACCCAGCTCCTTGCCCACCGACAACGCCTGGGCGGCGAAGGCTTCGTTGGCCTCGATCAGGTCCAACTGCTCCAGGGACCAGCCGGCCTTGTCCAGGCAGCGGCGGGTGGCCGACACCGGGCCGATGCCCATGATCGCCGGGTCGACGCCGGCGTTGGCGTAGGCGGCGATCTTCGCCAGCACCGGCAGGCCCAGGGCCCGGGCCTTGGCGGCGCTCATCAGGATCACCGCGGCGGCGCCGTCGTTCAGCGACGAGGCGTTGCCGGCGGTGACCGTGCCGTCCTTCTTGAAGGCTGGTTTGAGCTTGCCCAGGGATTCGGCGGTGGTGCCGGCGCGCGGCTGCTCGTCGGTGGCGAAGGCCACGGGCTCGCCCTTGCGCTGGGGAATCAGGATCGGGGTGATTTCATCGACGAAACGTCCGCCCTCGATGGCGGCCACGGCCTTCTGCTGCGAGGCGGCGGCAAAGGCATCCTGGGCTTCGCGGCTGATGGCGTATTTGTCCACCAGGTTCTCGGCGGTGATGCCCATGTGGTAGTCGTTGAAGGCGTCCCACAGGCCGTCGCTGATCATGCTATCGATGACCTGGCTGTGGCCCATGCGCAGGCCGGTGCGGGCACCGGGCAGCACGTAATTGGCCAGGCTCATGTTTTCCTGGCCGCCGGCGATGATCACCTCGGCGTCGCCGCAGCGGATCGCCTGGGCGCCCAGGTGCAGGGCCTTGAGGCCGGAGCCGCAGACCTTGTTCAGGGTCAGCGCCGGCACGGCGTGGGGCAGGCCGGCCTTGATCGCGGCCTGGCGCGCGGGGTTCTGCCCGGCGCCGGCAGTGAGCACCTGGCCCATGATCACTTCATCGACCTGGGCGCCGTCCAGGCCGGTCTGGGCCAACAGCTGGCGGATCACCGCGGCCCCCAGATCGACCGCGGGAATGTTCGCCAGCGAACCCTGGAAACTGCCGACCGCGGTGCGGGTGGCGGCAACGATTACGACGTCTTGCATGGCGCGAATCCTCATCGTTATTGGCGGCATCGGTCGGCGGCCATTGGCAGGTGACCGGTGCGCGAGAACTTGGAAAATCATGGTTGCATAGAAGGTCGCGACGTCGCCAATCGCGAACCGGTGGGTCGCGTTCTGTTCGCCCGGTCGGGTATTACAGGCCCATGCGTCGGCGTGCGCGATGTATCGAGCCGTTGCGTACCGCCCAGCGCAGCATCGGCGCACTGCGGTTGACGCTGGCGCGGATCAACTGGCGTTGCAGCAGACCCTGGTTGACGTCGAGCATATCGCTGGCCCAGTCGGGCAACAGGTCGATGCCGGCCTGCATCATCAACAAGCCAAATGGCTTGGCCAGGCGGCTTGGGGCAGGTGCCGCCAAGAGCAAACGCAGCACCTCGCGGCTGCGTTCATCGCAGAGCAACTGGGGGCGCATCCGTGCCAGGTAATCCGCCACGGCCCGGCGCGAGCGCGGTACATCAGTGGCGCCAAGACGCTCGGCGATCAGCGCGACTTCCCCGTAGTAACGGTCCTGGTCGGTAGGCGACAGGCGCGGGTTGCGATAACGCAGGTGCGCCGCCAGAAAGCTGCTGACCTCGGCCACATGTACCCAGGTCAGCAGTTGCGGATCGCTGGCGGAGTACGGCCGGCCGTCTGGCGCATGGCCGACGATCTGCAGGTGAATGGTGCGCACCTTGTCGATCAGCCATTCGGCATCCTGGCGCGAGCCGAAGGTGGTGCCGGAAATGAACTGTGCGGTGCGCCGCAGGCGCCCGATCATGTCTTCCCGGAAGTTCGAGTGATCCCAGACCCCGGCCAGGGCCAGCGGGTGCAGGGCTTGCATCAGCAAGGCGCCGATGCCGCCGATCAGCATGCTGCTGAAATCGCCATGCACCTGCCAGCAGATGGCGTCCGGGCCGAACAGGCCCGGGTCGCCCTTGGGGTTGTCCAGGTCGAGCTGGCCCAGCGACAGGCCACCCAGGCTCATCACCTGGGTTTCGATACGACTGCGAATGAATTCCATACCGCTTGGCTGTTCCTTGGTTGAGGCCCGAGGCCCTGCTCAGAGGTTCAGGCGTTTATCGATCAGGCCCTCGACCACGCTCGGGTCGGCCAGGGTCGAGGTATCGCCCAGGCTGTCGAGCTCGTTGCAGGCGATCTTGCGCAGGATACGCCGCATGATCTTGCCCGAGCGGGTTTTCGGCAAGGCCGGCGCCCACTGGATCAGTTCCGGCTTGGCGAAACTGCCGATCTCGCGACTGACCAGGCTCAACAGTTCCTTCTTCAGTTCTTCGCTGGGCTCGACGCCGTTCATCGGGGTGACAAAGGCATAGATGCCCTGGCCCTTGAGGTCGTGGGGATAGCCGACCACCGCGGCCTCGGCGATGCTGTCATGCAGGACCAGGGCGCTCTCGACTTCGGCGGTGCCGATGCGGTGCCCGGACACGTTGATCACGTCGTCGATGCGTCCGGTGATCCAGTAGTCGCCGTCTTCATCGCGCCGCGCGCCGTCGCCGGTGAAGTAGTAGCCCGGGTAGGGTTTGAAATAGGTCTCGACCATGCGCTGCGGGTCGCCGTAGACGCTGCGGATCTGTGCCGGCCAACTGGCCTTGATCGCCAGGATGCCGCTGCCGGCGCCGTTGATTTCCTTGCCGTGCTCATCCAGCAGCACCGGTTGCACGCCGAACATCGGGCGGGTGGCGCAGCCCGGCTTGATGTAGCTGGCGCTGACCAGCGGGCTGAGCATGATGCCGCCGGTTTCGGTCTGCCACCAGGTGTCGACGATCGGGCAGCGCTGCTCGCCGACGCTATTGAAATACCATTCCCAGGCTTCCGGGTTGATCGGCTCGCCGACAGTGCCCAGCAGGCGCAGGCTGCTGCGCGAGGTGTGTTGCAGCGGCTCGGGGCCTTCGCGCATCAGCGCCCGCAACGCGGTGGGGGCGGTGTAGAAGATGTTCACCCGGTGTTTGTCGATGACCTCCCAGAAGCGCGAGCTGCTCGGATAACTGGGCACGCCCTCGAAGATCAGGGTGGTCGCGCCATTGGCCAGCGGGCCGTAGACGATGTAGCTGTGGCCGGTGACCCAGCCGACGTCGGCGGTGCACCAGAAGACTTCGCCTTCGCGGTAGTCCAGTACGTATTTGAAGGTCATCGCCGCTTGCAGCAAGTAGCCGCCGGTGGTGTGCAGCACGCCTTTGGGTTTGCCGGTGCTGCCTGAGGTGTAGAGGATGAACAGCGGGTCTTCGGCGTCCATCGGTTGCGGCGGGCAGTCGTCTTCGACGTCGCGCAGGGCCTGGTGATACCAGAGGTCGCGGCCTTCGATCCAGTTCACCGGGTTCTGGGTGCGCTCGACCACCACCACGGTGCTGACGTTCGGGCAGCTTTGCAGGGCCTTGTCGACGTTGTTTTTCAAGGGTATGAACTTGCCGCCGCGCACCCCTTCGTCAGCGGTGATCACGGTGTGGCAGTCGGCGTCGAGAATGCGGTCGCGCAACGCGTCCGGGGAAAATCCGCCAAAGACCACCGAGTGCACCGCACCGATACGGGTGCAGGCGAGCATGGCGTAGGCCGCCTCGGGGATCATCGGCATGTAGATGCACACCCGGTCGCCTTTTTTCACGCCGCGGCTTTTCAGGACGTTGGCCAGGCGGCAGACGTAGTGATGGAGTTTCTTGTAGGTGATTTGCAGCGACTCGGCAGGGTCGTCGCCTTCCCAGATGATCGCTACCTGATCGCCGCGTTTTTCCAGATGGCGGTCGATGCAGTTGTAGCTGACGTTCAACTGGCCGCCGGCGAACCAGCTGGCGGCGCCGGTTTTCAGGTCATAGCGCTGCACGGTTTGCCAGGGAGCGCTCCAGTCGAGAAAGCGGGTGGCCTGTTCGGCCCAGAAGGTACTGGGGTGCTCGATGGATTCGCGGTACAGCCGCTGGTAGTCGTCCTGACTCAATTGTGCGGCCCGGCGGACGGCATCGGCTTGGGGGAACATGCTGATATCGAACATGACGGTTCCTTATTCTTGTTTTAGCGACAAGTAATAAAGATGCGCCTTGATCGGAAGGGGTTCAAGGGGAGGGAGGCCAATCGCGAGCAAGCTCGCTCCCACAGATGGATACGGATTCTGTAGGAGCAGCCGGTCGACGCTCGATTGCTCGCGAAAGGCTATTTCAGGCGGCTATCAGCCGCGGTGGCGACCGCGGAAGTAGTTGATCAGGCCCTGGGTCGAAGCATCCTCGGCCGGGGTTTCTTCGCTGCCGACCAGGCGGTTGTAGACGCCCTTGCCCAGCTCCTTGCCCAGCTCCACGCCCCATTGGTCGAAGGCGTTGATGCCCCAGATCACGCTCTGCACGAAGACCTTGTGTTCGTACATCGCCACCAACGCGCCCAGGCGGCGCGGGCTGATGCGCTCGACCACCAGGGTGTTGCTCGGGCGGTTGCCGGGGATCACCTTGTGCGGTGCCAGCTTCTGGACTTCGGCCTCGCTCAGGCCTTTTTCACGCAGCTCGGCCTCGGCCTCGGCGCGCGTCTTGCCCAGCATCAACGCCTGGCTTTGCGACAGGCAGTTGGCGTACAGCCACTGGTGATGGTCGGCGACCGGGTTGAAGCTGACGATCGGAACGATGAAGTCAGCCGGAATCAGCTGGGTGCCCTGGTGCAACAACTGGTGGTACGCGTGCTGGCCGTTGCAGCCCACGCCACCCCAGATCACCGGGCCGGTGTCGGTGGAAACTGGCGTGCCGTCCTGGCGCACGCTCTTGCCGTTGGATTCCATGTCCAGCTGCTGCAAGTGCTTGGTGATGTTGCGCAGGTAGTGGTCGTACGGCAGGATCGCGTGGCTTTGCGCGCCCCAGAAGTTGCCGTACCACACGCCCAGCAGGGCCAGGAGAACCGGCATGTTCTGCTCGAACGGCGCGGTCTGGAAGTGCTGGTCCATGGTGTAGGCACCGGACAGCAGTTCCTTGAAGTTGGACATGCCGATGGCCAGGGCGATCGGCAGGCCGATGGCCGACCACAGCGAGTAACGCCCGCCGACCCAGTCCCACATCGGGAAGATGTTCTCTTCGCGGATGCCGAAGGCCACCGCGGCGGCGTTGTTGCTCGACACTGCGATGAAGTGGCGATACAGCTCGGCCTCGGAGCCGCCCTGAGCCAGGTACCAGGCGCGTGCGGCCTGGGCGTTCTTCAGGGTTTCCAGGGTATTGAAGGATTTCGACGAGACAATGAACAGGGTGGTTTCGGCGCGGATCTTCGAGGACAGCTCGTGGAACTCGCTGCCGTCGATATTGGCCAGGTAATGGCAACGCACGCCTTTCTGGGCGTAGGACAACAGGGCTTCGGACACCAGCTCGGGGCCGAGGAAGGAACCGCCGATGCCGATGTTCACCACGTCGGTGATCGGCTTTTCGGTGTAGCCACGCCACAGGCCGTCATGGATGCGCCCGACCAGCTCGGTGATCTGGTTCAGCACCTTGTGCACTTCCGGCATCACGTTGACGCCGTTGACCGACAGCTTGTCGCCCACCGGGCGGCGCAGGGCGGTGTGCAGGGCCGGACGGCCTTCGGAAGAGTTGACCAGCTCACCGGCGAACAACGCCTTGATCGCGTCCTGCAGGCCGGCTTCGTTGGCCAGGCCCACCAGCAGGTTGCGGGTTTCGGAGGTGATCAGGTTCTTCGAGTAATCTAGAAAAAGCCCACAGCCGCTGAGGCTGAATTGATGAAAGCGCTGCGGGTCGGCATTGAAGGCCTCGCGCATGCTGAAATCCTGCATGGCCTGGCGGTGGTCATTCAACGCTTGCCAGGCGGGCAGAGCGGTAACGTCGTGAGGAGTGCGGTAGTACGCCATCGCTGCGGTTTTCCTTTTACTTGAACTGCCTGTTGGACACTGAAAAGCCCGGAACGTCCTGCTCGAAGAATAACGTTCGGTCAAACCTGCGCTGACACGATTAAGCACGCAGGGCGATAACAGTAACTCTCGCGTGCTGATCTGTCTTGGCTTTGTCTGACCTGCGGCCGGTACTTTTTTACACCGGCGCCTCAGAGCCGCGCACGAACGGGATTTCAGGGGGTGAGAATGACTGGGGTTCAGGCGACCTGAACCGGGATGGCATGGCTGGTGTGGCTCAGCTCGTTGCCCGGCGCCATATAGAGCATGCGTGGCTTGAAGTTGAGCAGTTCGGCTTCGCTGTAGTGAGCGTAAGCGCAGATGATCACCCGGTCGCCGACCTTGGCCTTGTGCGCGGCGGCGCCGTTGACCGAGATCATGCGCGAGCCTTCCTCGCCACGAATGGCGTAGGTGGTGAAGCGTTCGCCATTGTCGACGTTGTAGATCTGGATCTGTTCGTACTCACGGATACCGGACAAGTCCAGCCATTCGCCGTCGATGGCGCAGGAGCCTTCGTAGTCGAGCACAGCGTGGGTGACTTCGGCGCGATGCAGCTTGGCCTTGAGCATGATGGCGTGCATGAGTGGTTCTCTCGGTCAGGTCCTCGAACAGAGCCCGCAGCATCGCTGCAGGCCCCGGGCGGCGGCAGTTTGCCCGAAGGTCGGGCTTCGGGCAATCGGCCTTTGGGACCTAGGCGTCGAGGTCCAGATGCAGGTTGTCGATCAGGCGGGTAGCGCCCAGATAGGCCGCCGCCAGGATCACCAGGTCGCGGTCTTGCTCGGTGGCCGGGCGCAGGGTCCGGGCGTGGCGGATTTCCAGGTAATCGGGGCGCAAACCTGCGGCTTCGAGCACTCGTTTTTGCTCGTCCAGCAGCTTTGGATAGTCCCGCTCGCCCTGGCTGATGGCCTCGGCGATTTGAGTCAGGCCACGATAGATCACGGGGGCGATGGCACGTTGTTCTTCGCTCAGGTAGCCGTTGCGCGACGACAGCGCGAGGCCGTCGGCGGCACGTACGGTGGGCTCGCCGATGATCTGTATCGGCATGTTCAGGTCATGCACCAGGGCGCGGATCACCGCCAGTTGCTGGAAGTCCTTCTGGCCAAAGACTGCGAGGTCCGGCTGCACCATGTTGAACAGCTTGCTGACCACCGTGGCCACTCCTTCGAAATGCCCGGGACGGCTGGCGCCGCACAGGCCTTCGGAGAGCTGTGGCACGCTGACCCGGGTCTGGCCGTCCATGCCGTCGGGGTACATCTCTTCGACGGTCGGGGCGAACAGCAGATGGCAACCGGCTTGCAGGAGCTTTTCCTGGTCGGCGGCGAGGGTCCGCGGGTACTTGTCGAGGTCTTCGCCGGCACCGAACTGCAGCGGGTTGACGAAAATGCTCGCCACCACGAAATCCACCCGCTGGGCCGCCTTGGTCACCAGGGCCGCATGACCGCTGTGCAGGTTGCCCATGGTCGGTACGAAGCCGATGCGCTTGCCCTCGCTGCGGGCACGGGCCACGGCGGCACGCAGTTCACGTACGGTTTTGACAGTATTCATGCAGAAAACCCGTGTTCGGCGCCTGGGAAGGTCACGGCCTTGACTTCATTGACGTAGGCGCTCAGGGCGGCCTGGATGCTTTCCTGGCCGGCCATGAAGTTCTTCACGAACTTCGGCGCGCGACCGCTCAGGGACAGGCCCAGCATGTCGTGCAGAACCAGCACCTGACCGTCGGTGCCGCTGCCGGCACCGATGCCGATCACCGGAATCTTCACCGCCTGGGTGATTTCCGCCGCCAGTTCGCTCGGCACGCATTCGAGCAGCAGCATCGCTGCGCCGGCCGCTTCCAGGGCGATGGCGTCGGCACGCATCTGCCGGGCCTGGTTTTCGTTACGGCCCTGGACCTTGTAGCCGCCGAGGATGTTCACCGACTGCGGGGTCAGGCCCATGTGGGCGCAGACCGGGATACCGCGTTCGGCCAGCAGGCGGATGGACTCCGCCAGCCAGAGTGCGCCTTCGACCTTGATCATGTGCGCACCGGCCTGCATCAACTGGGCGCTGTTGTTCAGGGCCTGTTCGGTGGTGGCGTAGGCCATGAACGGCAGGTCGGCGAGGATCAGGGCACCACTGTTACCGCGTTTGACCGCGGCGACGTGGTAGGCCATCTCGGCGGTAGTGACTGGCAGTGTGCTGTCGTGCCCTTGCAAGACCATGCCGAGGGAGTCGCCCACCAGCAGTACTTCAACGCCAGCCTGGCAACAGGTGTGGGCGAAGGTCGCGTCATAGCAGGTCAACATGGTGATTTTTTCACCTTTCTGCTTGAGGCCTTGCAGGGTGGTCAGGGTGATGTCTGGCATGAAAAAAGGTCCTCATTCAGGCGCTCTGGAAACTGCTGCGAGTAACGCGCGTGATTCTTTATCTATGCAGGCGCACGGTCTGTTGTCGTGCTTATAAGGCCTGGATTGCGCCCTGTAACGCCGTGTTGGCGGCAACGGGACGCCTATAGTCGTGAGGAGAACTCGGGAAGTCAATTGCATGTGTTACCGCATTGTTACGGCGTGAGTGTTACCGCCGTAACTGATGCGTTTCAGCAGTCAGGCCAGACGTTCCAGGCCGACAAATGGGCAGGCGGCGAGCAGATCGCGCAGGTGGCGGCCGTCGGCCAGTTGCAGGTCGACGGGGGCCAGTTCGGCCAGGGGATAGAGGACGAAGGCCCGGGCCTGCATATGGTAATGCGGGACCTTGAGCCGCGGCTCATCGATCAGGCGATCGCCGAACAGCAGGATGTCCAGGTCCAGGGTACGTGGCCCCCAGCGTTCGAGACGCTCGCGGCCCTGGCCGTTTTCGATGGCTTGCAGCGCGTCCAGCAGTTCGAGGGGCGCGAGGCTGCTGTCCAGGGCGGCCACGGCGTTGGTGTAACGCGGTTGGCCGGGCAGCAGGGAATCGCTTTGATAGAAGGCCGAGACCCCCGCCAGTTGGCTGTGCGGCAACTGCGCCAGGGCGTCGATCGCGCTGCGCAATTGCTCTGCCGGGGCAGCCAGGTTGCTGCCCATGCCGATGTAGATGCGTTCCATCGGGTTATTCGCCGGAAGCGCTCGGTGCGCCGGCGGTGGCGCGTTTGCGTTTGGCGCCACTGCTGCGGCGACGCTTGCGCGGACCTGTGCCGGCTTCGTCCTTGCCGCTCAGATCGCGAATCATGTCGCGGCGACCGGCTTCGTTGGCGTCCTGATAGTCGGTCCACCATTCGCCCAGGCCATCGGTCTGTTCGCCGGCGCTTTCGCGCAGCAGCAGGAAGTCATAGCCGGCGCGGAACCGCGGGTTGTCCAGCAGTTGATCGGCGCGCTTGCCGCTGCGGCGTGGCAGACGTTCCTGCATGTCCCAGATTTCGCGGATCGGCATGGTGAAGCGTTTTGGAATGGCGATGCGCTGGCACTGTTCGCTGATCAATTCGTGAGCGGCCTCCTGCATCGCCGGAATCGGCGGCATGCCGCGTTCCTGAAGGCGCAGCACGCGAGCCGGCAAGGCAGGCCACAGCAGCGCGGCGAACAGGAAGGCTGGGGTTACCGGCTTGTTCTGCTTGATGCGCAGGTCGGTATTGACCAGGGCTTCGCTGATCAGCGTATGGGTGTAGGTCGGGTTGTACTCCAGTGCCTCGGCGCTGGCCGGGAACAGCGGATCGAACAGTTGCAGGTCGACCAGCATCTCGAAGGTGTCGGCGGCATGGCCGGACAGGAACAGCTTGAGCACTTCCTCGAACAGGCGCGCCGAGGGGATTTCCCGCAGCATGGGGGCCAGGTCGCGGATCGGTGTGGCAGTGTGTTTCTCGATGCCGAAATCCAGCTTGGCGGCGAAGCGCACGGCCCGCAGCATGCGTACCGGGTCTTCCTGGTAGCGCTGGCGTGGATCGCCGATCAGGCGGACCAGGTGATTGCGAATGTCGTGCACGCCGTTGGCGTAATCGAGGATGCGTTCGCTGACCGGATCGTAATACAGGGCGTTGATGGTGAAGTCGCGGCGCTGGGCGTCCTCTTCGAGGGTGCCGTACACGTTGTCGCGCAGGATGCGCCCGCTTTCGTTGCGCGAGGATTGGTTGCTGTCTTCCTCTTCATCGTTTTGCGGGTGATTGGCGCGGAAGGTCGCGACCTCGATGATTTCGCGACCGAAGTGGATATGCACCAGCTTGAACCGACGGCCGATGATCCGCGCGTTGCGGAATTCGGCCCGCACTTGTTCCGGCGTGGCGCTGGTGGCGACGTCGAAATCCTTGGGGGTGATATTGAGCAACATGTCGCGCACGCAACCGCCGACCAGGTAGGCCTGGTAGCCGGCGTTCTGCAGGCGTTCGACGATGTTCACCGCATAACGGCTGAACTGGGCGCGTTGCAGCGAGTGTTGGCTGCTGTTGAGCACTTCAGGCGTGCTGCGTTTGTGTTGCGTACGACGCAAGGGAGAACGGAATGACTGGAACAACTTCTTCAGCATGGGATGCACTGTTTGAAGGAATGTTCGGCCATAACGAAGAATGACCGCATGATGGGCGGGGATTCTAGCATTTAGTCGGGGGATGGTGTAGGAAGCTGCGGCGAGTCGTGCGCGGGGCTTTGGAACGCGGGTTGGCGGGGCTTTGCGTCAGTAAAGTCGCAATCGCGGAAACCACAAGGGGAGCCGAAGCTCCCCCAGAAGTGTTTGCGTGCTCTATTTTTATTATTGGTTTCGGGCTTTTTGTTTTTGTTTAACGCCCTTGTCACCTGGTTAACCCAGGATGACCCTCCCAATCGGGAGCCAAGAGCAAACGGATTGCTTTGGTCGCTGTGTTGCAATGATCGATGATCCAACCAGTTCAGGCTCTGCCTTAGGGCAGTTTTTGTTGTTCTCGGCCTGGTTGTGGGGCAAGCCCCAATGACAACGCCTCTCCAAAAGAATCAGTTAGCTGCGCCTCCGCCGTGTTGTTTTTATTGTGCGTGAGTCGATTCGTCTTATTTTTATTGTCTTATGCATTGCTTGTTATTGTTCTTGTACCAAACATATAGCAGGTGCCGTGCCAACTTTTGCGAAGCCCAGTAAAACAAGGGGTTAGGCGTGGTTTTGAGGTTTTCGCGGGCGAAAAAAGCCGGGGCTTCGTTACCTTAAGCCCCGGCTTTTGTTACGTGAAATGACTGAGGTAACAGTTTTTTCACAAGGTCGCGTGTTACCCGCAACTCGTTACCGCCGGACTTCAGCTTTCGCTGGCGACCCCGGTCTTGCGCCGTGGGATGCCCAGGCGCTGGCGGCGTTCCCACAGGCATTTGCGGCTGACGCCCAGTTTGCGCGCCAGTTCGGTTTCGGTCATATGGTCCTGGTGCTCGAGGACGAAATGCTGGAAGTAGTCTTCCAGCGACAGGTCTTCGGTCGGCTCGTGGCTGCTGTTGTTGGCGTTGGCGGCCTGGGGCGCCAGGCCGATGAATTCGTCGTCTTCCAGATCGCTCAGTTCGATATCGATACCCAGCAGCTCGGCGGAGATTTCCGGGCTTTCGCACAGGATGACCGAGCGCTCGACGGCGTTTTCCAGTTCGCGAACGTTACCTGGCCACGAGTAGTGACGAATGGCTTGCTCGGCGTCCGGAGCGAACTTCAGATCAGTGCGGCCCACGCGTGCGCTTTGACGGGCGAGGAAGGCATTGGCGATTTCGTTGACGTCGGCGCCGCGCTCGCGCAGGGCTGGCAGTTTCAGGGCAATCACGTGCAGGCGGTAATACAGGTCTTCACGGAACTGGCCGATCTTGGCCAGGCTCTTGAGGTCGCGGTGGGTCGCGGCGATCAGGCGCACATCGACCTTCTGCGATTGCACCGAACCGACCCGGCGAATCTCGCCTTCCTGCAGCACACGCAACAGGCGGGCCTGGGCTTCGAGTGGCAGTTCGCCGATTTCGTCGAGGAACAGGGTGCCGCCGTCCGCCGCTTCCACCAAGCCGGCGCGCCCGGCGCTGGCACCGGTGAAGGCGCCTTTTTCATGTCCGAACAGCTCGGACTCGATCAGGGTTTCCGGAATGGCCGCGCAGTTCACCGAGATCATTGGCGCCTTGGCACGCTTGGACAGGTTGTGCAGGGCGCGGGCTACCAGTTCCTTGCCGGTCCCGGACTCACCCTGGATCAGTACATTGGAGTCTGTCGGGGCGACCTTGCGGATCTTGCTGTACAGATCCTGCATCGGTGGGCAGGAACCGATGATGCCGATTTCGCCGTTGCTGGCGCTGGCTTTGTCCGCACCGTTGCCCGGCTTGGCGGCTGGCCGCTCGTTGGGGCTGCTTTGCGCGGTCTGGCGGTCGCGCAGGATGCGCGCCACGGCCTGGAGCATTTCGTCGTGGTCGAAAGGCTTGGCGATGTAGTCCACCGCGCCCATCTTCATCGAGTCGACCGCCGAGCGCAGGCTGGCATAGCTGGTCATGATCAGCACCGGGGTGCCCTGGCCGAGCTTGATCAGTTCGGTGCCGGGGGCGCCTGGCAGGCGCAGGTCGCTGACGATCAGGTCGAACGTGGGAATGCTGAAACGCTCTTGTGCTTCCTGCACGGAACCGGCTTCGCTGACCTGGTACTGGTTGCGTTCCAGCAGGCGGCGCAAGGCGGAGCGGATAATTGTTTCGTCTTCGACGATCAAAATGTGCGGCATTGATTCGATTCTCTCGACGGTCTCAGTTCACAGCGGACGTCGCTTCGACATGACGCGGTAAAGTCACCCGGATACGGGTGCCGCGTTGGCTTTCGGTGTCAGCCGGGCTGTCGATGGTGATTTGTCCATAATGCTCTTCAACGATGGAATAGACCAGTGCAAGGCCCAGTCCGGTGCCCTCGCCAGGATCCTTGGTGGTGAAGAAGGGTTCGAACAGTCGATCCATGATGCTCGAGGGGATGCCGCTGCCTTCGTCTTCGACGATCAGGTCGATCGTGTGCTCGCTGGCCTCGCTCTTGACCCGTACCGCGCTGCCCGCCGGTGAGGCGTCGCGGGCATTGGATAGCAGGTTGATCAGTACCTGGGCGAGCCGCTGCGGGTCGCCGTCGACCCAGTGGTCCGGATCGCACAGGTTGAAGAATTGCACTTCGAAGTTGCGCCGGTTCAGCGCCAGCAGACCAATGGCGTCCTGCGCCACCTCGGCCAGGCACACGGCTTCGTCGTTGTGCTGGTGGCTGCCGGCGTGGGCGAAGCTCATCAGCGACTGGACGATGCGCGATACGCGCTTGGTCTGCTCGAGGATCTGGCCGCTGATTTCGGTGAGTTCGCCGTCTTCTTCGCGCTCTTCGCGCAGGTTCTGCGCCAGACAGGCGATACCGGTGATCGGGTTGCCGATTTCGTGGGCCACGCCGGCGGCCAGGCGGCCGATGCTGGCCAGTCGTTCGGAATGCACCAGCTTGTCTTCGAGCATCTGGGTTTCGGTCAGGTCTTCCACCAGCAGCACCAGGCCGCTGTTGCCCGGGGCCAGGGGTTCGTCGATGGCGGCCTTGTGCAGGTTCAGCCAGCGGGTCTGGCCGTCGAGGGCCAGGTGCTGTTTATGCAGATGTTCATCGGGGATGTTGATGAAGCCTTGCAACAGCTCTCTCCAAGGATCGGCGATGGTGCTCAGGCGCGAACCGACCACATGCTGCGCCGGAATGCTGGTGAGCTCTTCCATGGCCTTGTTCCACATGAGGATTTCCTGGTCCTTGGCCAGGGAGCAGACGCCCATCGGCAGCTCCTGCAAGGTCTGGCGGTGGTAGCGGCGCAAGGCGTCGAGCTCGGCGGCCAGGCCGGTCAGGCGCGAGTGGTAGTCCTCGAGCCGGCTTTCGATGAAGTGAATGTCTTCGGTCACATAGTTTTCGCCGCCGGCCTTGTAGGGCAGGAAGGTTTCCACCATGTCCTGGGCCACGCTGGGGCCCATCAGGCCGGACAGGTTGGCCTCGATACGGTCGCGCAAGCGGCGCAGGGCATAGGGGCGGCGCTCGTCGAAGGGCAGGTAGAGATCGCGCAGCGCCTGCTCGACTTCCTTCTGCGCGGCCTTGGCGCCCAGGGGTTTGGCCAGTTGGGTGGCGAACTCCTGGGGTGAGGCGGCATGCAGTTCGCGACGTTGCGGCCGGCGCACGTTGTCCACCGCGCAGGCTTCGGCGGCGCTGGCTTCTTCGGAGCTGGCGTTGGTGAACAGCGAAATCAGGGTGAACATCAGGACGTTGGCGGCCAGCGAGGCAATGGCCGCCATGTGCCAGCTGGTGTCGTCCAGCACATAGATCATGTTCAGTAGCGGTATATAGAAGCCCTGCAAGTTGCCGATCAGCGGCAGCAACATGGTCACCAGCCACACCAGCGTCCCGGCCATCAGCCCGGCGATGAAGCCGCGCCGGTTGGCAGTCGGCCAGTACAGCACCGAGAGTACGCCGGGGAGGAACTGCAGGGTCGCGACAAAGGCCACGATGCCGAGGTTGGCCAGGTCCTGTTCGGCCCCCAGCAGCAGGTAGAAGGCATAGCCGGCCATGATGATGGCCACGATCAGCGCGCGGCGGGTCCATTTCAGCCAGCGGTAGATGTTGCCTTCGGCCGGTGGCTGATACAGCGGCAGCACCAGATGGTTGAGGGCCATCCCCGACAGCGCCAGGGTGGTGACAATGATCAGGCCGCTGGCGGCGGAAAGCCCACCGATATAGGCCATCAAGGCCAATGCCGGTTTGTTGGCGGCGATGCCGATGCCGAGGGTGAAGTATTCGGGGTTGGTGGTGGCGCCCAGTTTCAAGCCGGCCCAGAGGATCAGCGGCACCGCCAGGCTCATCAGCAACAGGAACAGCGGCAGGCCCCAGCTGGCGCTGACCAGCGAGCGCGGGTTGAGGTTCTCGGTGAAAGTCATGTGGTACATGTGCGGCATCACGATCGCCGAGGCGAAGAACACCAGCAGCAGGGTGCGCCAGGGCCCTTCCTGCAATGGCGTGTGCAGGGCGGCGAGGGCGGTCTGGTTCTGCAGCAGCCAGAGTTCCAGCTGTTGCGGCCCATCGAACACACCGTACAGGGCATAGAGGCCGACGCCACCAATGGCGATCAGCTTGATCACCGACTCGAAGGCGATGGCGAACACCAGGCCTTCGTGCTTTTCCCGGGTGGCGATGTGCCGGGAGCCGAAGAAGATGGTGAACAGGGTGATCAGCGCGCAGAAACTCAGGGCCACCCGGTGCTGCACCGGCTCGCGGGTGAGGATACCGATGGAGTCCGCGACTGCCTGGATCTGCAAGGCCAGCAGCGGCAATACCCCGACCAGCATGATCACCGTAGTCAGCGCGCCGGCCCAGGTGCTGCGAAAACGGAAGGCGAACAGGTCGGCCAGCGACGACAGTTGGTAGGTGCGGGTGATTTTCAGGATCGGGTAAAGCAGCACCGGTGCCAGCAGGAAGGCACCGGAAACCCCGAGATAACTGGAAAGAAAACCGTAGCCGTACTGATAGGCCAGGCCGACCGTGCCATAAAAGGCCCAGGCGCTGGCGTAGACCCCGAGGGACAGGGTGTAGGTCAGCGGGTGGCGGATGATCGAGCGCGGGATCATGCCGCGTTCGCTGATCCAGGCCACCCCGAACAGCACCAGCAGGTACGCGGCGCTGATCAGGATCATCTGGGTCAGGCTAAAGCTCATCGGCATCTTTTTGGCTCTGCAGGATGAAGGTCACGACGATCAGGATCAGCCAGAGCAGATACGGGCGATACCAGGCGCCCGTAGCATCGATCCACCAATCCATGATGGCGGGGGAGAACAGATAGATCCCCACTACCAGCAGTAGGACCAAGCGATAGATGTACATCTCGGCCTCTCTTTATTGTGTGCGTGCCCGAAAACGTGCGGCGATGGTAACGGATGGGCGCCAACCTGCAAGGGGCGTCAGCGGATTTGCGCTTCGGGCACGCTCAGTGTGCGTGGGATCAGTAAAGCATCCCAGTGTTCGATGCCCCAACTCAGCACTTCCCGAGGGTTGGCATCGACCATTTCGCTGTCGGTTTTCTGCCCCAGGGCGCGCAGGGCACGCAACAGCAGCGGGGTGGCCTGGTCCGCGGCCAGCGGCGGGGAGCGGTAGGACTTGCCCAGTTTATGCCCATCCGGCTGGGTGATCAGCGGCACATGCAGGTAGCGCGGCTGTGGCAGGCCGAGCAGCTCCTGCAGGTACAGCTGGCGCGGGGTGGAGTCCAGCAGGTCGGCGCCGCGGACGATATCGGTCACCCCTTGCCAGGCGTCGTCGAGCACCACTGCCAGTTGATAGGCGTAGAGGCCGTCGCGGCGGCGGATCACGAAGTCGCCCACATCCCGTCCCAGGTGCTGGCGGAATTCGCCCTGGACCCGATCGGTGAAACGATATTCCAGCTCCGGTACGCGCAAGCGGATGGAGGCATCTTCCTGGCCATGTCCGGCATTGCGGCACAGGCCCGGATAAATGCCATGGTAGGGTTCCAGCTGCTTGCGCGAGCAGGTGCAGGCGTAAGCCAGGCCCTGGTTGAACAGACGGTTGAGGACTTCGGCGTAGGCCGCGTGCCGCTCGCTCTGGCGGACCATTTCGCCGTCCCACTCGAAGCCGTAGCTTTCCAGGGCCTTGAGAATGGCTGCCTGGGCACCGGGCTCTTCCCGGGGGGGATCGAGGTCTTCCATGCGTAACAACCAGCGGCCGCCGACGGCGCGGGCATCGAGGTAGGAGGCCAGGGCGGCGACCAGCGAGCCGAAATGCAGGTGCCCGCTGGGGGTTGGGGCAAAGCGCCCGATGTAGGAAGAGGCGTGAGAGGCAGTCATGGAGAGGATGTTACTTCGTTCGGTCCCAAGGTGACGATGGCGTCTGGCGGATCGCCATCGCGAGTAAGCTCGTTCCTACAGTGGGGAGGGCGGCAGAAACAAAAACGGAGCGTTCGCACGCTCCGTTTTTCATTCAAGCCAGCGATTATTTGCCGACTTGTTTTTCCTTGATTTCCGCCAGGGTCTTGCAGTCGACACACATGTCGGCGGTAGGGCGGGCTTCCAGGCGGCGAATACCGATCTCGACGCCGCAGGATTCGCACCAGCCGTATTCTTCGTCTTCGATCAGTTGCAGCGTCTTGTCGATCTTCTTGATCAGCTTGCGCTCACGGTCGCGGGCGCGCAGTTCCAGGCTGAATTCTTCTTCCTGGCTGGCACGGTCGGCCGGATCGGGGAAGTTGGCTGCTTCGTCTTTCATGTGATCAACAGTGCGATCGACTTCCTGCATCAAGTCCTGTTTCCACTTGTTCAGGATCTTGGTGAAGTGCTCGCGCATGGGCTTGCCCATGTACTCTTCGCCTGCGGTTTCAACATAAGGCTCGAAGCCGCTGATCGATTGATTCTGTTGCTTTGCTTGGGTGGGCATGAAATGGACCGCCTCTACTCATGTAATCCATTGCGCAGGATTGCTCCATCACCGACACATGCCGGCCCTGCGACTGCAAGCGGGCGAACTTACCAGATCAAATCGGACGGCGCTACTCCCGGTTGTCGAGCCCGCGTCCTGCGGCGCTTGCAAAGGTCGATGCCGCCTGGCCTGGTCTGTTCGGGGGCCTGGTCAATTAATGATTTTAGCCAAGCCTGGGCCTGGTGTCGGTGTTCTTTAATGGGGTGGATGGCGGGTGCTCAAAGGCTTTGGGCTCTCCCTTGTCCCCGGGGTTGGGTAGAATCGGTTTTTTGCTCACTTCAATGAAGGAAGGCTAATGGCTCAGCCCTACAGTGCGCGCAGCCGCGCTATCGAACCTTTCCACGTGATGGCCCTGCTGGCCCGTGCCAATGAGCTGCAAGCGGCCGGGCACGATGTGATTCACCTGGAAATCGGTGAACCGGACTTCACCACGGCTGAGCCGATCATCAAGGCCGGGCAGGCCGCGCTGCAAGCGGGCAGGACCCGCTACACCGCCGCCCGCGGGATTCCCGAGCTGCGCACGGCCATCTCCGGATTCTATCTGCAGCGTTACGGGCTGGACATCGACCCCGAGCGCATCATGATCACTCCCGGTGGTTCCGGTGCGCTGCTGCTGACCAGCAGCTTGCTGGTCGACCCCGGCAAGCACTGGCTGCTGGCGGACCCAGGCTACCCCTGCAACCGGCACTTCCTGCGCCTGGTGGAAGGTGCGGCGCAACTGGTGCCGGTCGGCCCGGACGTGCGTTATCAGCTGACACCGGATCTGGTGGAGCGCTATTGGGATCAGGACAGCGTCGGCGCCCTGGTGGCATCGCCGGCCAACCCCACCGGGACCTTGCTTTCCCGCGACGAACTGGCGGGGCTGTCGGCCGCGGTGAAGGCGCGTAACGGTCATCTGGTGGTGGACGAGATCTACCACGGCCTGACCTACGGCAGCGATGCCGCCAGCGTGCTGGAAGTCGATGACGGCGCCTTTGTCCTTAATAGCTTTTCCAAATATTTCGGCATGACCGGCTGGCGCCTGGGCTGGCTGGTGGCGCCGCAGGCGGCGGTCGGCGAGTTGGAGAAGCTGGCGCAGAACCTCTACATCAGTGCCCCGAGCATGGCCCAGTACGCTGCGCTGGCCTGCTTCGAGCCAGACACCATCAGTATTCTCGAAGAGCGTCGCAACGAGTTTCAGCGGCGCCGCGACTTCCTCCTGCCAGCCCTGCGCGAGTTGGGTTTTGGCATTGCGGTAGAGCCGGAAGGGGCGTTCTACCTGTATGCCGATATCAGCGCATTCGGCGGCGATGCCTTTGCCTTCTGCCGGCATTTCCTCGAGACCGAACACATTGCCTTTACCCCGGGGCTGGATTTCGGTCGTCATCAGGCCGGGCACCATGTCCGGTTCGCCTACACCCAGAGCCTGCCGCGCCTGCAGGAAGCGGTGGAGCGGATTGCCCGTGGCCTGCGGAGCTGGCAAGGCTGATGCGTTTTCATCCCCCCCTCGAAGAAGGTCGCCTGGTCCGTCGTTACAAGCGTTTTCTCGCCGATATCGAGACCATTGGCGGCGAGTTGCTGACCATTCACTGTCCCAACACCGGTTCCATGTTCAATTGCATGGTCGAGGGCGGGCAGGTCTGGTTCAGCCGTTCCAATGACCCCAAGCGCAAATTGCCGGGGACCTGGGAAATCAGCGAAACGCCCCAGGGGCGGCTGGCTTGCGTCAATACGGCGCGGGCTAACACGCTGGTGGAAGAAGCCTTGCACGCCGGGGTGATCGCTGAGTTGAACGGTTTTACCGCCCTCAAGCGGGAAGTGCCCTATGGCCAGGAAAACAGTCGTATCGACTTCCGCCTGGACTATCTGGACGGCCCGGCTTTCGTCGAGGTCAAAAGCGTCACCCTGGGCTTTGACGGCTCCGCGGTCGCGGCCTTTCCGGATGCGGTGACCCAGCGTGGTGCCAAGCATTTGCGGGAATTGGCCTGTCTGGCGCGGGACGGTATTCGCGCGGTGCAGTTGTATTGCGTCAACCTGTCGGGTGTCGAAGCGGTGCGACCGGCCGAAGAGATCGACCCCGGTTATGCCGCGGCGCTGCGCGAGGCAGTGGCGTCCGGGGTCGAGGTACTGGCCTACGGGGTACGCTTGACCGCCGAAGAAGTGTGCATCGACCGTCGTCTGGACGTATTGCTCAACGGCTAAAGCTGAACCCAGATGCCCTGGCTGTCTTCCCGGCAGGGGATGGCCGTCAGGGATTGCCCGGCACAGGGGCCGGCGACGCATTCACCGTTTTCGATCAGAAACAGTGCACCGTGGGTGGCGCACTGAATCAAGCTGGCGCTTTGATCGAGGAACTGATCGGGTTGCCACTCCAGAGCGACCCCGCGATGGGGGCAGCGATTGGTGTAGACGTATACCTGTTGATCGCGGCGCACCGCGAAAAGCGGCCGGCCTTCAAGGTTGAAACCTCGGCTGGAAGCCTCCGGCAGATCGCCGGGGGGGCAAAGAAACTTCATGTCTATCCTCGGTAACCGACGGCTCTGGGCTCAGGCTGTCACAGTTTTCCTGTGGGCGCTTGGTGAAACATGTCTGTGCTTGACGGTCAAATGCAAACAATTATCAAATGGCCGCTTCGCCTGTGGGGCGCTTGCTCATTTCGATGCCTGGGTTGCAGGGCATGTCACATGTACGGCGGCTTCCGTGGGCCCACTCTCTGAAGGAAATACCTTTATGCGTTCGAGTGCCCGCGCAATCGCGCTCTGTGTCGGACTTCTGGCCAGCCATGCCGCTGCGGCGGCCGAGCTACCACAACGCTGGGTGAGCGCCGGCGGCGCCTTGTCCGAATGGGTGAGCGCGCTGGGCGCCGAATCGAAGCTGGTGGGCGTGGACACCACCAGCCAGCATCCCGAATCCCTGAAGAGCCTGCCGAGTATCGGTTATCAGCGTCAGTTGTCGGCGGAAGGCATTCTCAGCCTGCGCCCGCAGATTCTGGTGGGTACCGAAGAGATGGGGCCGCCGCCAGTACTCTCGCAGGTGCGCAGCGCCGGGGTGCAGGTCGAGCTGTTCTCGGCCCAGGCCGACCTGCCGACCCTGCGGGGCAACCTGCAGCATCTGGGCAAGTTGCTGGGTAGCGAAGACAAGGCGACGCAGCTGTTCGAGCAATACCAGCAGCAGTTGGAGCAGCAGCGGGCCTGGGTCGGCCAGGCCCAGAAGAAACAGGCCGCGCCGGGGGTGCTGCTGTTGCTCGGGCATGCGGGTGGCAAACCTCTGATTGCCGGTAAGGACACGGCCGCCGACTGGCTGCTGCAGCAGGCGGGCGGACGCAACCTTGCGACCCATACGGGCTACAAGCCCTTTTCCAATGAGTCGTTGGCCGAACTCAACCCCGAGGTGCTGGTGTTTGCCGATCGCAGCCTGAGTGGTGAGGCGGCCCGCGCCGCGCTGTTCAAGGAGAACCCGATTCTCGCCTCCAGCGGCGCGGCCAAGGCCGGCCGGGTCTTCGAGATTGATCCGACCTTGCTGGTGGGAGGCCTGGGGCCGCGCTTGCCACAGAGCCTGAAAAGGCTGTCGGCCGGTTTCTATCCAGCCGAGTCGAGCCAGGCCAGCACCGCCCAATGACCCCTTTGCTTAAACCCCGTGCGTTGTTCATTGGCCTGAGCCTGCTGTGTCTGTTGGCGATCTGGCTGTCCCTGGCACTCGGGCCGGTCAGCCTGCCGTTGCTCGACACCCTGCGTGCCGCCCTGCGTTTGCTGGGCCTGCCTATTGAGGGGCAGGGGCTGGAGCAGGCTGAACTGATCCTCGGGCAGATTCGCCTGCCACGCACCTTGCTGGGGTTGGCCGTAGGGGGCGTCCTGGCCCTGTCCGGCGTGGCGATGCAAGGGCTGTTTCGCAATCCCCTGGCCGACCCGGGGCTGGTAGGCGTTTCGAGTGGCGCGGCGCTGGGCGCGGCCTTTGCCATCGTCGGTGGCTCGTTGCTGGGTGGCGTGCCGGAAGCGATCGGTCCTTACCTGCTGTCGTTCTGTGCCTTTCTCGGTGGTCTGGTGGTGGCGTGGCTGGTCTACCGCTTGGGGCGGCGCAACGGCCAGACCCATGTGGCGACCATGCTGTTGGCCGGGATCGCGTTGACGGCGCTGGCCAGCTCGGCGGTGGGCCTTTTCACCTACCTGGCCGACGACGCGACCTTGCGCACCCTGACGTTCTGGAACCTGGGCAGTCTCAACGGTGCCAGTTATTCGAGGTTGTGGCCGCTGCTGCTGATCAGCGCGGCCGTGGCATTGTGGCTGCCACGCCGGGCCAAGGCCTTGAATGCCTTGCTGCTGGGGGAGTCTGAAGCCGGTCATCTGGGGATCGATGTCGAACGGCTGAAGCGGGAGTTGGTGTTCTGTACCGCGCTGGGGGTCGGCGCGGCTGTCGCTGCTGCCGGGTTGATCGGCTTTGTCGGGCTGGTGGTGCCCCATCTGGTGCGACTGCTATCGGGGCCTGACCACCGGACCTTGTTGCCGGCGTCGATACTGGCCGGCGCCAGCCTGCTGTTGTTGGCGGATCTGGTGGCGCGCCTGGCGCTGGCGCCTGCGGAGCTGCCCATCGGCATCGTGACTGCTTTCATCGGGGCGCCATTCTTTCTGTTTTTGTTATTGCGAGGGCGCGCCTGATGCTGCGAGCGGAAAATCTGGCGGTGCGCCGTGGCAGGAAAACCGTGCTGGAAGGGATCGACCTCGAGCTCAAGCCCGGTGAAGTGCTGGGAGTGCTAGGGCCCAATGGCGCGGGCAAAAGCACCTTGCTGGCGGCCTTGTGCGGCGAGCTGAAACCCGATCAGGGTCAGGTCTGGCTGGATCAGCGTGAGCTCTTCAGGTGGGACGGCGGGCAAAAGGCGCAAAGGCTGGCGGTGTTGCCGCAAAGTTCGACGCTCGAGTTCGCCTTCCGGGTCGAAGAGGTCGTCGGCCTGGGGCGCCTGCCTTATCAAAGCGGCCGGGCGCGGGATGACGAGATCGTCCTGCAGGCCCTGCAAGCGGCGGATGCCGGGCACCTGCACGGTCGCAGCTATGTGGCCTTGTCGGGCGGCGAACGTCAGCGCGTGCACCTGGCCCGGGTGTTGGCGCAGCTGTGGCCGGGCGCGGTCGGTCAGACCCTGTTGCTCGATGAGCCGACCTCGGCCCTCGATCCCTTGCATCAACATGTCACGTTGCAGGCCATCCGCGAATTTGCCGATCGTGGGGTCGCGGTCCTGGTGATCCTGCATGATCTGAACCTCGCCGCGCGATATTGTGATCGCCTGTTGCTGCTCGAAGGCGGGCGGCCCCACTCGCTGGACAGTCCGGCGCAGGTGCTGCGGCCCGAACCGCTCAAGGCGGTGTTCGGACTGGAGGTGTTGGTGCAGGCGCATCCCGAGCGCGGCCACCCTTTGATCATCGCCCGCTGAGGCGATTCGCGGAGACGCCACATGCGTGTGTTATTGATCCTGAGTGTGTTGCTGCTGGGCGCCTGCGAGGGCGTGCCGGTCATGCCTGAACTTCCGGTCCAGGCTGAACGCGGGGCGATTCAGGACCTGCGCAGTGGAAAGCTCCTGACTCCAGAGGAACTGGTCATTCGTCTGGCCCGGGCGCCGCGGGTGATTGTCGGCGAGCAGCATGACCACCCCGAGCATCACGCCTTGCAGCTGTGGTTGTTGCAGGCGATGGCGACCCAGCGTAGGCAAGGCAGCCTGCTGTTGGAGATGCTCATGCCGGACCAGCAGCCGCGGGTCGACTCGCTCCGCCAGCACAAGGCGGCGCAGGGCTTGTCCGATGATCTGCCAGGCGCATTGGCCTGGTCGCCGGGGTGGGACTGGGCGCTGTACGGACCTGTCGTGCGCTATGCGTTGCTCCAGCCTTATCCGTTGCTGGCGGCCAATCTGGATAGCTCCGAAGTTCGCGACATCTATCGCCAGGCACCAGCCTTGAGTGGCGAGCACTCGAATGCCGCCTTGGTGCGCAATGAGTTGCTGCAGCAAGTTCGTGACTCCCATTGTGGCCTGCTGCCCGAAAGCCAGATGCCAGCGATGCTGGCGGTTCAGCAGCAGCGCGACCGACGCATGGCCGAGCGCTTGCTGGCGGCACCGACGCCGGCGCTGCTGTTTGCCGGGGCCTTTCATGCACGCAGGGATGTCGGGGTGCCGGTTCACCTGCGGGACCTCGACGCATCGAACGGCACCGTGGTACTGATGCTGGCGCAGAAGGGCATGCACGTATCGCCGCAAAGCGCGGATTACGTGTGGTACAGCGCGCGGTTGCCGGAGAAGGACTACTGCGCCCAGATGCGCCAGTAGGCTTTTTTCAGGCAAAAAAAGACCCGGCAAGAGCCGGGTCAAATAACCGTGATTAGCCTGATGAGGAGATAATCTGAGAGTCCGAACCACTGGTCTTCCAGGTTATCGACTGATCTCGCGACCAGCTGTGATAATCATAACGATTCTCATTTCCAAGTCAACAAAGTTTTTCCTGTTTCTGCGAATTCCGCCAAACGCTCGTTTGGATTGCTTGTAAAACGGGGCTTCAAAGGTTAGCGCTCAGGCTGTGCAGGCGGCTGACTTCCTTGTTCAACAGGTCGATTCGCCGTGCCATGCTTTCGATCAGGCTATGGGCGATACGTGGATTGCTCTGGGTCAGGCTGAGAAACTGGCTCTTGGGGATCAGCATCAGGGTGGATGGCTCGCTGGCAATCACGCTGGCGTTGCGTTTCTCCCCGGTAAAAATGGCCATCGCACCAAAGATCTCGTCCTTGGGCACATCCCCGACCTTGTGCCCGTCGACAAAGGCTTCGGCGTGCCCTTCGATGATGACGAACACATGATCGGCGTCATCGCCCTGGCGAATCAGCACTTCGCCCTTGGCCACGCGTTGAAAGCCGTTGCTGTTGCGCAACTCGGGCTGCTTGAGGCGGGCAACGGCATCGGAGAGCAGGGCGGTTTGTCCGATCAGGTACTGTAGAAACAGTTCGGCCCGCTGTTCGTCGGCATACAGATGCTGGAACACCGCGGAACGCTGATAGGGGATCAGGCTCAACGGCTGCTCGCTGCTGAGTTGCCAGTGAGGCAACTCAGCTCCTCGGCGCAGTCCGAGCAGATCGCCTTCATGCAGATAAAACAGTGGGCGCTCATCGACGCTGGCTTGTACCTGGCCGCTTCCGAGCAGGAACAACTGGCTGTCGGCAAGGCTGCTGGAGAGGTCTTTGGAAGGGGCCACTTCCAACACATCGCCGGACGGCAGCAGGCCTTCCAGCAGGCGCGGCGGGATGCTCTGCAACTGATTGATCAAGGCATCGGCGTAAGCCGGTTGTTCCCCCAGTAAATACATAAAAAGCCTGCCAGGTCAGTTCTTTTGGCGTGAAGAAATGGCATCCAGCTGTTTGTTGAGTGCTTCCTTGCGTTCTGCCGGAATGTCATTCCAGTGCACATCCATCAGTGCGCCTTCAATGGCGTACAACAGCACCTTCGAGGCTCGAAACCCTCGGGTCCGCACGGCCCGATAGGCATCCACCGCCCCCAGGCGGCGCAAGTCCGAAGCGCTATGGATGCCCACCGCATGCAGCCATTGTGCCGACGTCTTGCCAAGGTTTTTCAGGTGTTGCAATTCATCATTCATCAAGCCTCCTTGCGACGGCCGAATGGTGCGTGGGCAAGTCTCAAAGGAGTGTAGCGCTCAGTAGGAAAAGCGCTGTTCTTTGGTCGGTTTTGGCGCAAAAGCTTCTAAGGCGACAGAGGAAAGTACGCCAGAAACAGAGGGAAGAGGGGGCGGGAGAAGACCAAGTCCAGCGTAAGGCAGAGAGCGCCGGACCTCGGAGCAAAAAGGGGCGATTACTTGGTGCGGTAGCGCAGGCGAGTGCCGAAGTTGACGGACATCAGGATTTCATCGGCAGTCAGTTCGGGCGGAAAGTAGGCGCCGGAGATTTGCGCATGGGCCAGGCTGGCGCCTTCCATGGAGGAATTACGCAGGTCGAGGCCGCGCAGGTCGGCAGAACGGAAGTAGGCGTCGGTGAAGTCGATGCCGTCGGCATTCAGTTCACGCAGGTCGAGCCCACGAAAATCGCCGCCGCGCATGTCGACAGTCTGGTCTTTCGGGCGTTCCCGGTTAAAGCCGTCGATGTCGTCTTTGTGCAGCAAAGCGTAAAGGGGAGTATCGAGAAGTTTGGGCTGACTCATGGGGCGTCACCTGCTGGAATTATGACGCCAGTATAGTGCCACTATTTTTCAGCCGTGAAGCCTTTGCGATTTCACGGCTGAAATAGTTGATTACAAGCCTGGGAGACGCTGGCGAATGTTCGCGACCAGGGCGTCGAGGCTCCCGCTTTCATTGGTCTCGACGCGCTTGCTGCGCAGCACTTCCTCGGCGCTCAGGGCTTCGCGATTGGCTTGCTGCTGTTCGATCACGGCCAGGGTCGCGTCCGAGGGGTCGTTGCGATCGACCTGGCGTTGTGCCAGCCAGCTGGCAATGACGGCCTGCGGGGCATTGCAGTCGATGATCAGGCAAGGCGTGCCGGTCGCTTCGGCAACCTTGGCCGCGGCATCACGCTGGTCGCGCTTGAGGTAGGTGGCGTCGATGACCACCGGGAAACCGGCGCGCAGGACGATACCGGCAAGTTCATGCAGGCGGTCATAGGTCGCGGTATTGGCTTGGGCATTATAAATGCCGGCATTCGGATCGTTCTGTACCTGCTGCTCGCCAAACAGGCGTTTGCGCTCGACATCGGAACGCAGGCGAACGGCGCCCAGGGCTTCCACCAGACGCATGGCCACATGGCTTTTGCCAACGGCGGAAACGCCAGAAGTGATCGCCAGGAAGCGCGATGGAATGGTGCTGTAGCTTTCTGCCAGGTTGGCGTAGTTGCGGTACTGGCGCAGGGCCGTGGCGCGCTGCATCGGACTGGCGTCGGCCGGCATGCTGAACAGGGCGACCTTGGCTCGTACCAGGGCGCGATAGGCTTTGTAGAAATTCAACAGCTCCAGGCCCTGATAGTCACCGGTCTGTTCCAGGTACTGGCTGATGAAACGGCGTGCCAGGCATTTCAGGCCGCGGTCCTCCAGGTCCATGGCGAGGAAACCGGTGTCGGCATAGACGTCAGTGAAGCGGAACGGCTCGTTGAACTCGATGCAATCGAAGATCACCACCTTGCCATCGATAAGCGTTGCGTTACCCAGGTGGATGTCGCCGTGGCATTCACGGATGAAGCCTTCGGCCTTGCGCTTGGCGAGGAGTGGCTTGAGTCGTTCGAAGCTGCTTTCGGCCCAGGCTTGCAGGGCTTCGAGCTGTTGCAGGTCGGCCTTGTCGCTGAGGAATGGGCGGATCTGCTCGAAGTTCTGACGCACCGGCTCCATGACGCTTTCCGGGGTGCCGGCTTCGTGGGCTGCCGGGACCCGCGGGGCTTCGAGGTGGAACCTGGCAATCTGCCGGGCCATTTCGTCGATGTGCGCGGTGGTCAGTTCGCCATTGGCTTGCAGCGTGCTGAGCAGCTGGCTTTGCGGGAACTGGCGCATTTTCAGGGCGTATTCGATAACCGGGCCGTCACCCGCGATCTGCGGCGCTTCGGCACTGCCGGTGATCGGCAACACTTCCAGATACAAATCATCGGTCAGGCGCTGGTTCAGACGCAGCTCTTCGCCGCAGAAGTGCCCGCGCGCTTCAAGGCCGGTGAAATCGAGAAAGCCGAAGTTGACCGGCTTTTTCAGCTTATAGGCATAGGGACCGGTGAGCAGGACCCAGGAGATATGGGTCTCGATGACCTGGAATCCGTCTACGGAATGCGGGTAGAGGGCCGGGTTTTGCAGGGCGGCGATCAGGGATTGGCTCACAGGCGATCCTTCAGAGTCGGGGAAAATACAAGGGCGTCATTATGGCCGCTGACAGGGCTAACGCAAACCTCGGGCCGCTCCTGTTGACGATGAATAAAGTGCGTATAATCCGCCGCCATGACTCGTACTCGATCCCCCCGTTCCGCTAAAAAACGTCCGTCTAGTGGCCCGCGCCCCTGGCTGGGCTGGGCCTTGAAGCTCGGTCTGGTCGCTCTGGTGGTGCTCGCCGGCTTTGCGGTTTATCTCGATGCCGTGGTCCAGGAGAAATTCTCCGGCAAGCGCTGGACCATTCCGGCCAAGGTCTATGCGCGCCCGCTGGAGCTGTTCGTCGGACAAAAGCTCAGCAAGGACGATTTCCTCACCGAACTCGACGCACTCGGCTATCGCCGCGAAAGCGTGGTCAATGGCCCTGGTGCTGCGTCGGTCAGTGGTAACACCGTTGACCTCAATACCCGCGGTTTCCAGTTCTATGAAGGCATGGAACAGGCGCAACCGGTGCGGGTGCGTTTTTCCGGTGACTACGTGGCCGAGCTGTCAGGTAGCAAAGGCTCGAAACTGGCCGTGGTACGCCTGGAGCCGCTGCTGATCGGCGGCCTGTATCCGAAGAATCTCGAAGACCGGATCCTGATCAAGATCGATCAGGTGCCTCCTTATCTGCTGGAAACCCTGGTGGCGGTCGAGGACCGGGATTTCTACAGCCACTTTGGCGTGTCGCCCAAGTCGATCGCCCGGGCGGTGTGGGTCAATACCTCGTCCGGCGCCATGCGCCAGGGCGGCAGTACCCTGACCCAGCAGTTGGTCAAGAACTTCTACCTGACCAACGAACGCAGCCTGAGCCGCAAGCTCACCGAAGCGATGATGGCCCTGCTGCTTGAGCTGCATTACGACAAGCGCGAGATCCTCGAGGCGTACCTCAACGAGGTCTTCGTCGGCCAGGATGGACAGCGTGCCGTGCACGGTTTCGGCCTGGCCAGCCAGTTCTTCTTCAGCCAGCCGCTGGCCGAACTCAAGTTGCATCAGATCGCCTTGCTGGTGGGGATGGTCAAGGGGCCGTCCTATTACAACCCGCGCCGTTATCCGGAGCGTGCGCTGGAGCGGCGTAACCTGGTGCTCGATCTACTGGCGCAGCAGGGTGTGGCGACGCCGGAGCAGGTCGAAGCGGCGAAGAAAATGCCCTTGGGCGTGACCAAGCGCGGCAGTCTGGCGGACAGCTCGTTCCCGGGCTTCCTGGACCTGGTGAAGCGTCAGCTGCGTGAGGATTACCGCGACGAAGACTTGACCGAGGAAGGCCTGCGGATCTTCACCAGCTTCGACCCGATTCTGCAGATGAAGGCCGAGGCTTCGGTCGGGGATACCTTCAAGCGCCTGGCCGGGCGCAAGGGATCGGATGAAGTTGAAGCGGCAATGGTGGTGACCAACCCGGAAACCGGCGAAGTCCAGGCCATGATCGGCAGCCGTCAGGCCGGTTTTGCCGGTTTCAACCGGGCGCTGGATGCGGTGCGGCCGATCGGCTCCCTGATCAAGCCCGCGGTTTACCTGACGGCGCTGGAGAAACCCAGCCAATACACACTGACCAGTTGGCTCTCCGACGAGGCGTTCTCGGTGAAGGGGGGCGACGGACAGGTGTGGAAGCCCCAGAACTACGACCGTCGTTCCCACGGCACGGTCTTCCTTTATCAGGGGCTGGCGCATTCCTATAACCTGTCGACCGCGCGCCTGGGCCTGGAAGTCGGTGTGCCGAACGTGCTGAAAACCCTGGGGCGCCTTGGTGTCACCCGCGAATTCCCGGCGTTCCCTTCGATGCTGTTGGGGGCGGGGGGCTTGAGCCCGATGGAAGTCGCCACCATGTATCAGACCCTGGCCAACGGCGGTTTCAATACCCCGATGCGCGGGATCCGTAGCGTGCTGACCGCTGAGGGCGAACCGCTGAAGCGTTATCCGTTCCAGATCCAGCAACGTTTCGATCCAGGTTCGATCTACCTGATCCAGAGCGCGATGCAGCGTGTCATGCGCGAAGGTACCGGCAGTTCGGTCTACAACGTGCTGCCGCGCTCCCTGGCGCTGGCGGGCAAGACCGGTACCAGTAACGATTCCCGCGACAGCTGGTTCGCCGGTTTCAGCCAGGATCTGCTGGCCGTGGTCTGGCTGGGGCGTGATGACAACGGCAAGACACCGTTCACCGGCGCCACCGGTGCGCTGCAGGTCTGGACCAGTTTCATGCGCAAGGCCGACCCGTTGCCGTTGGATATGCCACAACCGGATAACGTGGTGCAGGCCTGGGTCGACTCACGGACCGGGCAGGGCTCGGATGCCAACTGTCCGGGCGCGGTACAGATGCCGTATATTCGCGGCAGCGAACCTCCTCCCGGTCCGGCATGCGGTGGCGAAAGCCCGGCGTCCGGCGAGTCGGTGATGGATTGGGTCAAGGGCTGGATGAATTAAGCGAAGAGGGTTTGACGTGAACAAGTGGTGGATTCCAGCTATTACAGCTCTGGCTTTGCTCAATGGTTGTGCCAGCGTGCAGCGTGGCTCGATTCCGGTGGTGGACTCCGGTACCGCGGTGTCCAACAGCGAACGCATTTCGGCCAATGGCGGCTTCCGTCAGACGACCATCAAGCGTCCTGCGCAAGCTCAGGCTCAAAGTATTCCCCAGGACTCGGGCGTGGTGGTGATGGTGCCGGGCGGGGCTGCGGCCACTGCCGCGCCGATCAGCAGCGCACCGATCACCCCGGGCCCGATCACCCCAGGTCCTATCGATACCGCGCCGATCCAGTCCGCGCCGATCAATCAGGGCAGCTACAGCCTGCCGCCGACGCCGAGCGGAGTGCCTTCGGCCAGCTCCGGCGGGCTGTCCGCCGATGAGCAGCTGGACGGTCCGGTGCTGGCCCTGTTGACCACCGCTCAGCAGCAACAGGCGAGTGGCGATCTGAACGGTGCTTCCTCCAGTCTTGAGCGCGCCCAGCGTGTCGCGCCGCGTGAGCCGCAAGTGCTGTATCGCCTGGCCCAGGTGCGCATGGCCCAGGGCGATGCCCCGCAGGCTGAACAGTTTGCCCGTCGCGGCCTGAGCTTCGCCAACGGTCGTCCGGATCTGCAGGCCAGCCTGTGGGCATTGATTGCCCAGGCACGCGAGAAACAGGGCGATGCCGCCGGTGCCGCTCAGGCCCGGCAAAAAGCCAAGGTGTCGCTCTGATGGATGCACGTTTTCCAAAAATTGCCGATCAGTTGCTGTTGATCGAGCGTGAGATGCGGTTACAGGGGTTGTGGGATGACACTCCGCCGAGTGCCGAAGCGCTGGCCAGTGTCGAGCCGTTTGCCGTGGATACGCTGGAGTTCGAGCAGTGGCTGCAGTGGATCTTCCTGCCGCGGATGAAGGCGATTCTTGAGCAGGATCTGCCTTTGCCCAACGCCTCGGGTATCCAGGAAATGGCCGAAGTGGTATTCGCCGGTCGCTCGATGCAGGGCCGGGACCTTCAGTTGCAGAGCCTGCTCAAGGAGTTTGACCAACTGATCGGCGGCGCCCGCTAAACCTTCTGCAACCACTGCCTAGCGGCAGTGGTTGTCTATCGCCTTCTGTGTTTCCGCAATGCGCTGCTGCCGTTGTTCCTCGGTCAGGCGGCGCATTCCCCCCTCTGTGTTCTCGCTCAGGCGCGGGTTGTTCTGCAACTGCGTCAGACTGGCCCGTGCCTGTGTGCAAAAACGCCTGCGTTCGGCTTCCTGCCTGGCGAGCTGCTGCTTGACCTGATTGTCCATGACTTGTTGATGAGGGCCTGGCTTGTCGGGCGGCGGAGTACTGCTTGCACCTTTCGGCGCTTTTGGCAGGGTGATGGCAGTGCTGCCCACGCCTTGGGGTGGCTGGGCGTCGAAATGGGTGACTCCCTGGGCGTCGACCCATTTGTAAATCTGGCCGGCCTGGCACGGGAGGCTCATGGCGAGCAGCAGGCCAGCGGTCATGGCGAAGGTTCGCATTTTTGAATTCCTTATCCAGGATTGCGCAATTGAAGCGCAGACACTCGCGGTTTACAGGTTTTTTCTTGCGTTCTCATGCGCTTAGTTCGAATAAAGCACATTGACGTCTTGACTTGCAGAGGGCGAAACAGAAGAATCCAAAGTCCGCTGTAGAGGGACTGCCAGAAGCAGACCCACTCGGCAGAACATGAGGCGCACATCCGCGCCGACCTGCTACACCCGCAACGCGTTACCTCGCGCTGGGTGGGAAAACCCCGCAACACTTGGGGCACTCCCAATACTTGCTCAGTCAGTGCTGACGTAGTCGGCGACCACCGTCGCTCATGCTCTGCTGAGAAGTAAACCTATTAAGACCCGTCCCCTTTCAAGAGGGCGGTATTCTGGCGTTTTAGAGGTGAACAACGTGGAGCTTTTATCTGGCGGTGAGATGCTCGTCCGCTTTTTGCGTGACGAAGGCGTCAAATATATCTATGGGTACCCGGGTGGTGCTCTCCTTCATGTTTACGATGCCCTGTTCAAAGAGCCGGAAGTGACCCACATCCTGGTTCGTCACGAGCAAGCGGCTACCCATATGGCTGACGGCTACGCCCGTGCCACCGGCAAGGCCGGCGTGGTACTGGTGACTTCCGGCCCTGGCGCGACCAATGCCATCACCGGTATCGCCACTGCCTATATGGACTCCATTCCAATGGTGATCATTTCCGGTCAGGTGCCTAGCACCATGGTCGGTACCGACGCGTTCCAGGAAACCGACATGATCGGTATCTCCCGGCCGATCGTGAAGCACAGCTTCATGATCAAGCACGCTTCGGAAATCCCGGAAGTCATGAAGAAGGCGTTCTACCTGGCGCAATCCGGTCGTCCGGGTCCAGTCGTGGTCGATGTCCCTAAGGACATGACCAATCCGGCTGAAAAGTTCGAATACGTTTTCCCTAAAAAAGCGAAGCTGCGCTCCTATAGCCCGGCTGTTCGTGGCCACTCCGGGCAAATCCGCAAGGCGGCAGAAATGCTCCTGGCGGCCAAGCGTCCTGTGCTGTACGCCGGCGGCGGCGTGATCCTCGGTGGCGGCTCCGCGCCGCTGACCGAACTGGCACAAATGCTCAACCTGCCGGTCACCAATACCCTGATGGGCTTGGGTGCCTATCCTGGCACCGATCGTCAGTTCGTCGGCATGCTCGGCATGCACGGCAGCTACACCGCCAACCTGACCATGCACCATGCCGATGTGATCCTGGCAGTCGGCGCGCGTTTCGACGACCGTGTCATCAACGGTCCGGCGAAATTCTGCCCGAACGCCAAGATCATCCATGTCGACATCGACCCGGCGTCCATCTCCAAGACCATCAAGGCAGACGTGCCGATCGTGGGTCCGGTAGAGAGCGTCCTGACCGAAATGGTCGCGGCCCTCAAGGAAATCGGCGAAACCCCGAACAAGGACACAGTCGCCAGTTGGTGGAAGCAGATCGAGGAGTGGCGCGGTGATCGCGGCCTGTTCCCTTACGACAAGGGCGACGGCAGCATCATCAAGCCGCAGACCGTGATCGAGACCCTCTGCGAAGTGACCAAGGGCGACGCCTATGTGACCTCCGACGTGGGTCAGCACCAGATGTTCGCGGCGCAGTACTACCGGTTCAACAAACCCAATCGCTGGATCAACTCCGGTGGCCTGGGCACGATGGGCTTCGGTTTCCCAGCGGCCATGGGCGTCAAGTTGAGTTTCCCTGATGCTGACGTTGCCTGTGTAACGGGCGAGGGCAGTATCCAGATGAACATTCAGGAACTGTCGACCTGCCTGCAGTACGACCTGCCGGTCAAGATCATCAACCTGAACAATGGTGCGCTGGGTATGGTGCGGCAGTGGCAGGACATGAACTACGGTAGCCGTCACTCGCATTCCTATATGGAATCGCTACCTGATTTCGTCAAGCTGGCCGAAGCCTATGGGCACGTGGGCATTCGCGTCACGGACCTGAAGGATCTGAAGCCGAAGATGGAAGAAGCGTTCGCCATGAAAGATCGCCTGGTGTTCCTCGACATCCAGGTCGATACCAGCGAGCACGTCTACCCGATGCAGATCAAAGACGGCTCCATGCGCGATATGTGGCTGAGCAAGACGGAGCGTACTTAATCATGCGGCACATTATCTCCTTGCTTCTGGAAAACGAACCGGGCGCCTTGTCTCGTGTGGTTGGCCTGTTTTCGCAGCGCAACTACAACATCGAAAGCCTGACCGTGGCGCCGACCGAAGACCCGACCCTGTCGCGTCTGACGCTGACTACCGTGGGGCATGATGAAATCATCGAGCAGATCACCAAGAACCTGAACAAGCTGGTTGAAGTGGTCAAGCTGGTCGACCTGTCGGAAAGCGCTCACATCGAACGCGAGCTGATGCTGGTCAAGGTCAAAGCCACTGGCGCCCAGCGCGCCGAGGTCAAGCGCACCACCGATATTTACCGTGGGCAGATCGTCGATGTCAGTGCCAGCGTGTATACCGTTCAATTGACCGGTACCAGCGATAAGCTCGACAGTTTCATCCAGTCGATCGGCACCGCCTCGATTCTGGAAACCGTACGCAGTGGCGTCACCGGCATTGCCCGTGGCGATAAAGTACTCAGCATCTAACTCAAATTAGCGAACGGCCTGAACGGCCTGATATAGGGGAAATTCATGAAAGTTTTCTACGATAAAGACTGCGACCTCTCGATCATCCAGGGCAAGAAAGTTGCCATCATCGGTTACGGCTCCCAAGGCCACGCTCAAGCGTGCAACCTGAAAGACTCCGGCGTTGATGTCACCGTTGGCCTGCGTAAAGGCTCGTCCACCGTTGCCAAGGCTGAAGCCCATGGCCTGAAAGTGACCGACGTTGCCGCGGCCGTTGCCGGCGCCGACCTGGTCATGATCCTGACCCCGGATGAGTTCCAGTCCCAGCTGTACAAGAACGAAATCGAGCCGAACATCAAGAAGGGCGCCACCCTGGCCTTCTCCCACGGCTTCGCGATCCACTACAACCAGGTTGTTCCGCGCGCCGACCTCGACGTGATCATGATCGCGCCGAAGGCCCCGGGCCACACCGTTCGTTCCGAGTTCGTCAAGGGCGGCGGTATCCCTGACCTGATCGCTATCTACCAGGACGCTTCCGGCAACGCCAAGAACGTTGCTCTGTCCTACGCGGCAGGCGTGGGCGGCGGCCGTACCGGTATCATCGAAACCACCTTCAAGGACGAGACTGAAACCGACCTGTTCGGCGAGCAGGCTGTTCTGTGTGGCGGTACCGTCGAGCTGGTCAAGGCCGGTTTCGAAACCCTGGTCGAAGCTGGCTACGCGCCGGAAATGGCTTACTTCGAGTGCTTGCACGAACTGAAACTGATCGTTGACCTCATGTACGAAGGCGGTATCGCCAACATGAACTACTCGATCTCCAACAACGCCGAATACGGCGAGTACGTGACCGGCCCTGAAGTGATCAACGCCGAATCCCGTCAGGCCATGCGCAACGCCCTGAAGCGCATCCAGGATGGCGAGTACGCCAAGATGTTCATCAGCGAAGGTGCTACCGGCTACCCATCGATGACCGCCAAGCGTCGTAACAACGCCGCTCACGGTATCGAAATCATCGGTGAGCAACTGCGCTCGATGATGCCGTGGATCGGTGCCAACAAAATCGTCGACAAAGCCAAGAACTAAGTTCGAGTCTTGTCAGGGAAAACGCGGCCTAGGCCGCGTTTTTTCGTTTGGATAGACAGGTTCTGGTATAAAGCTGGATCCTTTGTGGTCCAATCGTGACCCTGGGTATCGTCGAAACTTTTCACACCGTTGCAAGGTAATGTCCATGAGCGAACGTCCCGAAGAGCCAAACCAGGCCTCTGACGCCGAAAGCCTGCTACCCATCGATGAGCATGTCGAAGAAGGGCATGACGCTGAAGGCCGTAAAGTCCGGCATCGTGGTATCTATCTGCTGCCGAATCTCTTCACCACCGCGAACCTGTTCGCCGGTTTCTACTCGATCATCAACTCCATGAGTGCCCAAAGTGCATTGAGCGCCGGGGACGCGGCAGGAGCGAGCAGGTATTTCGCGTTCGCGGCCATCGCGATTTTTGTCGCCATGGTGCTCGACGGTCTGGATGGGCGCGTGGCCCGCATGACCAATACCCAGAGCGCTTTTGGCGCCGAGTATGACTCGCTGTCCGACATGGTTGCCTTCGGCGTTGCGCCTGCCTTGTTGGCATTCGGTTGGGCGCTGGGCGACATGGGCAAGGTCGGCTGGATGGTCGCTTTCATCTATGTAGCTGGCGCGGCTCTGCGTCTGGCTCGTTTCAACACCCAGGTGGGGACTGCCGACAAGCGTTACTTCATCGGCCTGGCCAGTCCGGCCGCGGCGGGTGTGGTGGCCGGTATTGTCTGGGCGTTCAGCGATTACGGCATCCAGGGTTCGAAGATGTCGTTCCTGGTGGCGCTGATGGTGGCGGCGGCCGGCATGCTGATGGTCAGCAATATCAAGTACAACAGCTTCAAGGAGTTGGACCTGAAGGGGCGTGTACCTTTTGTGGCGATTCTCGCCGTGGTTCTGGTATTCGCCGTGGTCTTCAGTGATCCGCCGCGGATTCTGCTGCTGGTTTTCCTCGCTTATGCGGCGTCCGGTCCGGTGCAATACCTGCTGCGTCTTCGTCGACGCAAAACGTTGCCTTAATGTAATTTCCCCCATACTCCGCAGTCTATTGGTGCATCAGTCCTCCAATACTGCGGAGTTGCCATGTTGATCAAAATCCCCAAGTCGTCTGACTGCAAAGAGTCGGACGTCACGCCTGAATCTCTTTATTTCTCTCGCCGTAGCCTGTTGGGTGGGGCCATTGCTGGCCTGGCTGCCAGTGCGCTGCCACGTTGGGCCAGTGCCGAAGACGCTGGGCGCTATCCAGATGTCGAGCCTGGAAAGGCGCCGTCATGGTTTGCGCAGAAACTGCCGGAAACCAAATGGCAGGCGGTCAACGTCAAGGATGAGGCGATCACTCCGTTCAAGGATGCTACCCACTACAACAATTTCTATGAGTTCGGTGCTGACAAGGGCGACCCGGCTGCCAATGCCGGCGCGCTGAAAACCGAGCCCTGGAGCGTGGTGGTGGACGGAGAGGTGGGCAAGCCAGGGCGTTATGCGTTGGAAGACTTCATGAAGCCTTATCAGTTGGAGGAGCGGATCTACCGGCTGCGTTGTGTCGAGGCCTGGTCCATGGTGATTCCCTGGATCGGTTTCCCGATCTCCGAGCTGCTCAAGCAGGTCGAGCCAACCTCCAAGGCCAAGTTCATCCGCTTCGAAACCCTTCAGGATCCTAAAAGCATGCCCGGTCAGCGTTCGGGTTTTGCCCTGATCGATTGGCCTTATGTAGAAGGGCTGCGCCTGGATGAGGCGATGCACCCCTTGGCGATTCTTGCCGTGGGGATGTATGGCCGTGAGCTGCCCAACCAGAACGGCGCACCGTTGCGTTTGGTAGTGCCCTGGAAGTACGGCTTCAAGAGCATCAAGTCCATCGTGCGTATCAGTCTGGTAGAGGAGCAGCCGAAAACCACCTGGCAAAGCATCGCTGCCAATGAGTACGGTTTTTACGCGAACGTGAATCCCACGGTTGATCACCCTCGCTGGACTCAGGCACGCGAACGTCGATTGCCTAGCGGTCTGTTCAGTCCCAACGTGCGTGAAACACAGATGTTCAATGGCTACGCGGATGAAGTCGCTTCTTTATATACCGGCCTGGATCTGCGGAAGAATTACTGATGCGCTACCCACTCTGGCGCCTTGGCGTCTTCATCGTTGCTGCTATCTGGCCTTTGCTTTGGTTGTACCAGGCTTGGGCTTCGGCCCTCGGGCCCGACCCGGGAAAGGTGCTGGTCGATCGATTGGGTCTGGGTACCCTGATCTTTTTACTGATCACCCTGAGCATGACGCCCCTGCAGAAACTCACGGGATGGGCGGGGTGGATCGCGGTACGACGCCAGCTTGGTTTGTGGTGCTTTGCTTATGTAGTGCTGCATTTAAGTGCTTACGCTGTATTTATCCTCGGGCTCGACTGGTCGCAGTTGGGTGTGGAGTTGCGTAAGCGGCCCTACATTATTGTAGGAAGCCTGGGCTTTCTCGGATTGTTGGCCTTGGCGGTGACTTCCAATCGATACAGCCAGCGTCGCCTGGGCAGTCGTTGGAAGAGGTTGCATCGGTTGGCGTATCTCATTCTCGGGCTGGGTTTACTGCATATGCTCTGGATTGTTCGGGCTGATCTTAAAGAGTGGGCTATCTACGCCTCTATTGGCGCGTTGTTGTTACTGTTGCGGGTGCCGCCGGTGACACGGCGAATCCCGCGTTTAGTGGGGAAAAACCATCTTTTGCAACAAAAGCGTAATTAGGGGTTGACGGCAGATTCTGGAAGTCTATAATTCGCCCCACTTCCGGCGCAGTCGAAACGGAAAACTCCTTGAGATTCAACGAGTTACACGGTTTTCGGCAGTGGTTGCGCTTCAGTTCATC
>Ga0209070_100194_pt1 | contig 72914 bp, 65 predicted proteins | sample SynthPrep_5_END__FD_187205 | JGI IMG/M metagenome (GOLD analysis project Ga0209070, IMG submission 187205) | Synthetic microbial communities from Ohio, USA - SynthPrep_5_END_DS10_MetaG (SPAdes) (version 2) | ecosystem: Engineered > Bioreactor > Aerobic > Activated sludge | place: USA: Ohio... | reverse complement strand
TGCAAGCGCGGATAAATCGATAAACTGTGTATCCTGGTGCACATTAGCTTGCTCAGTTTGTGGTGATAGACGTTGCCGCCATTTATAAAATGACATGGTGCTCAGTTGATGGGTTTGGCAAAACTCAGTGATGCTCAGCTCTGATGTGTGCCATAAGTCGATTAATTGCTGCCATTGTGCCGCGTTGCGGTAAGCTCGCTTTGCCATATCACTCTCCTGTAATGATGAGTGCACAGCTTATCGCGCGATCTTAAGTGGGAATAGGACGTCCTAAAATGGACGCTTACAACTGGGTGCTTGTTCTTATCAAATAAAGCGGCAGTTACGCTCACTCCCGCACCAACCAACATGTGCGTCTTTGCGTTTGGCATATGTTTTTATCCTTATTAATTCGGTAACATCTAAATTTTTAGTTCTGTCCTATGTATTAAGGCGGAACGCTGGTTAGAAACTGGACATTGTTCAGAAAATATTTTTATCCAAATTAATGGGTAACATCCAAGCGTGCAGTTTTGCCCTACATCTAATAAGGCAGAACTCAGCTTTAAAACTGGATAATGTCCAGAAATTTATTTTTGTCCGTCTTAGGGAGTAGCAAATGAAGGACTACGACTACTACACGGTCGATGAGATTTTGCAGGCGCTGGAGTCAAATACTGATGATGTACTTACAAGAATGACAATATTTTCTAAGTACCTCGTAAGAAAAGCAGGACTGACAGCTGAAGCTGAAGAAGTATTCAACGAAGCATTAGTACGCATTCTCGACGACACAAGGCATGTGCCGAAAGATATCCCTCTTACAGTCACAATTGGTAATGTAATTCGGAGTATCTGCAACGGAATGGCTGAACGAAATCAAGAAAAGATTTTCAAACACTCAGAATCAATTGATGGTTACAGCGAAACAATTGCCGATATCACTGATGATAATGAAGACGATACCGACCCAAGATGGGGAATTTTGATCAGTATCTTTAGTCAGGATGATGGTGCTATGAGGTTTTTGACCGCTACACAAGAAGGCCAGAATAAATCGGAAATCGTGGAGTCAGTCTTTGCCGGTGATGAAACTGCCTACGACACGACTCGTAGGCGTATTGTAAGGAATGGACAAAAGTACCTAAAGGAGGCTGGATGATGGCTAACAAAGAGATGAACAATTTACTCGACGATATCATGATCGAGCATATTGCCAACGCTCACGTTAGTGAGCTTATGGCTGAATACAAGCTAACTTCTGATGAAATTCAGGCGACTCAAGCGCGTTTGCTGCATCGTGTGAAAGAGTGCAAACAGCAATACAAAAAAGCGAGACTTACGGAAGCCAGAGCAAAGTTAGAAGCTGAAAAGAAAAAACATGAAACAGTCGATGTAATGGGCTATTTGGCGAAAAAAGGAAAAGATGCAAAGGAGGTTCTTATTGAACTGTTAATGCTACAAAAATTGCCTGAAAACCTTACATTGGCATTTCGAGAAGGCAAAGAATTCAAAGATGAAGATGCAAATCAAATCGTTGCAAACTTGATAGCTATGGGAGTGATTAAAGTTGACGATAAAGGCGATTAAGGATTTTGTCGAATCGTTATACATAGACGAATTTGCTATTTCAGAGCCAAAAGAAATAGATATTGAAGCAATAGCATATGAACATCAGGCAATCGTATTAGAAAGACCTCTGAATGGTTGCGAGGCAATGATCATTGGCGCTGGAGACAAAGCGACTATCACTGTCAATTCAGCCAGCGATACACCGAGAAAACGATTTTCTGTTGGACATGAGCTCGGCCATTGGTTCAGAGACCGTGGGAAAGTCGGCAACTTGTGCTCACACAGTGATATGGAGAATCCTAGCGGTGTATCTAAGAATCGTGAAAACATTGCCAATAGTTATGCGTCTGAACTACTTGTGCCTAGTTACTTGTTAAAAGATCATTTGGCAGGTAGTCGCCTTGACTCAGACTTAATGAGTTCAGTTAAGTCAGCATTCGATACAAGCTTCATGATGACCATGCGTCGTGTTATTACCAGCGATCATCACATGGGCCACTTTGTTATCTATCGTAAAGATGGAAGCAGGTATCTGTTCCACAAAAATAGTACTTTGCCTGGAAGCTTCTTTCCTACCAATACCGCGCCAGAAGGATCGAAGATTCATGATTTGATATTCAATGGTATTAAATCTAGCGCTGGTGAAGTAGATGGCAGCGTGTGGTGCAGAGAAGATTGGGCGGATGATGCAACAGTTCATGAACACGCCTTTCAGTACCATGACGACATGTTTATAAGTTTGGTTTGGTGGGAAGATGAAGAGCCTATTTGGCAGTGTATCAATAGCAAGGAGGGGATTTAAATGGACGTTATTAGTAGTGACTCAAATTTGATCTGACATTTTTGCTAGGGAGGTTAGATGACCTGACAGTCAGCTAAGAGCGAGAAGCCGACATTAGCTGAAAAATTTACAAATACTAGACTTGCATAATTCCAGTTCAAATTATCACCAATTGAGTTTATAAATTTATACTTGCTCATTAATGTGGCTTTTAATATCATAAAATTTTTACATAAAGGACATCTCCATGAAAAGGATTGCCATATTCGCATTTGCTACATTCACCACTTTAATAATGGCCAGTTGTGCCAGCACCAGTGATTCAAGTTCAGCTGGTCAGTACCCTGTGTTAAAAGTGTTATCTGACAAACCTTATGTGTGGGATGACTCAATTTCTGAAGCCCTTAACGTGGCTCGTATGGCGCAGCCGGCAGGCGTGGGTAATGGCATGCGGGATTTCGCAGATGGTACTCAGGCCAACACTGGACGTTTAGGTGCAGGGATCCGTACGTTTGACGCAGGTGTTGGTTTGTTAAGCCAGGGGATATTTGGTTTGATAGCGCATGAATCGTTGAGTCAGGGAGTTAATAGACAGTTAGATTGGAAGCCGGCTATGGTTTTCAAGGTTAATTTTAAAAATGAAGGTGAGGAATTATTTTTATCAGTAAGAGAGCATTTGAAAAATATTGTGCTTAATGAAATTGAAAAATCTGAATTAGATGTTGAATTTATTGGCGTTGGCACAATGAAGAGCGCTTACAGAGAATTAGATAATAGACATTCTTCAAATGTAACTTTATTTTTCAAAGGAAGCTTTTGTCAGGAGTCGCGCATAATAGAAGGAGCAAAAGGTCTTAACATGGTTGATGCAGGATTGCATTTCTTAGATATGCCAAAAGGTACAATTGGGCATTGTTCTATAGGATTTAGAGTAACAACACCATATTATGATCAAGAGAGAAATTTAATTGTTGTTGCTGAGATGAGGACTGGTTTCGCTTTTATTGATGAAATGAAGAATGTAAAAGATTCTTATCTAATAGTTCCGGATTTTTTTGTGGGAACTGATGGTAGAAAAGCTTTCGTTAGTGATTACGCTCGTGCATACAAAGATGGTAAAGAGTACTTATTTCAAAAGTAATTAAGCTTATGTATCTTTATTATTAGATAAGGTAATTTTTAAAAATAAAGTTCAAGCTGTAGGGCATTTTATATGCCCTACATAAAGTTTTTAGCTGTCAGTAGGGTGAAATCCAAGGGTAGAATCAAAAGCGGCAAACTGGGGTCGCTCTGTAACATAACAATCGATGTTGTTAGTTTAATTACTTAATTGTTCCTTAACTTCCTTGACCCTATCTTGTGCAACGTGAATATAACCATTTCTCCTGCAATACGCTCAAAGGCATGCTCCCCTGTTACCAATAATCTGCCTTAGTAATCAAAAATGATATTATCTCTACCAGCCCAGAATGTCTGCTTCTGGCACAAAGCCACTATCTAACGAAGCGGGCCTTTAAATATGATTGACCCGTCGCCTGCAGTTTACGCATTAAATAGCTTATTGCAGTATCAGCAAAGCCTCAGGATCAGAGGCGTTTCACTTTGCATGAATTTGCCGCAAATATAAAGAAAGCTGAATAGGCTAAGCACTACACCAACCTATGCACCACCGTACTACCATGACTTAAATTATCATGCAGTGGGCAGCGCTGACATACGTCGTCTAGAAACTGTGCTTTTTGTTCGTCGGTTAAGTCGGCGTCTATTGTGGCGCTAATGCGAATTTCGGTAAAACCTACTCGATCATCGCTGGGTTTGCCCATTAACCCTGCCGGGTTGTAGTCGCCTTCAACTGTTATTTGCATGCCGTGCAGAGCAATTTTTTGCTGAAAAGCCACAATACGGCCAATGGTGCCAATACAGCCGCCTACTGCAAATAGCAGCATTTGCAGTGGCGTGGGGCCAGTACCGGTGCCTTTGGCTGTAGTGGGTTGGTCGATAAATACGCTATGGCCGTCAATATTGGCTTGAATAGCAAAGCCGTCTGCCATAGTGGTGTTTACGCTCACGGTTTTTAGGTTGCTCATAAAGTTGCACTCCTTTAATTAGGTTGTGCTAATTTAAACTAAGGTTTGTGACGCTGCACTGCGTTAGATCAAACCTAGCGCAGATTTGGCGTTTGCAACAGGTGGCGAGCTATTTTGCCAACATGCTTTGCTAGTTAACTTAAGCTGGCAGCATGTTGGCAGAGTTGGGTGCGGTGTGCCGCAAGGGCCGGTTAGAAAAATCTCGACCAGGAAATAAACGCCGAAAACCCGCGGTCACAGTCGGTTAATGGGCTATCACTAATGCTGTTGTCGTACCAATGATGCTCAATACCCAGTCGGGTCATGCCGCCGAATAACGGGTTGCTGATCGACAAACCAGCATTGTAATTAAAGGCTGATCCTGCCTGATATGCCAGGCGTTCTGCAGTGGCTTCTTCGGGGCGCACACCGTAGTAATAATCAACTAACTTGCTGCTCGAATAGCTAATACCTATTTTCGGTTCTACTAGTACAGGCCCGAAACGCCAGCTGTAACCTACGGCGAGCTTGCTTTCCTGGCCTTTGGAGTTACCCAGTAAATCAACCATGGTATCGGCTTCTAACAGCCAATTTTGCTGGCGCCACTGTATACCCAAGTGACTTCAAGATACGGATTTATGAATACCATCCATGGTATTCACCAAAGGCCAACCTGCGGTTGTTAAAATGTGTTCCATACACATTTTTCAGCTGGAGATAAAAGCGCTTTAGGCAAGGCGGCTGTTGGACGCTTTGGTGGTTCCAAAGCGAGAACAGCTAACGCAGCATAAAGCGCTTTTAGCCCAGCCCTGCGGGAGCCTCTGGGCGCTTCCACTGCGGCGTTACCCTGGCTAGCAAGGTGGTCGACATTGCGTCGCCAGTGTGCCTTGCATTGAAAGCGCCCAAAGGCTCTGAAACTCGTATCTTGAAGTTACTTGGGTATATACCAACGCCACCATCCAGCGAGCTTTTACGTTTGGCCATACCGATAAAAACATCACTGTCGGAATCGTCAAAGCCAGCAAAACGGGGGGCAAGTTTGGCATTAAGTGTCAGGTTGTCGTGTTGCAGCAATTGATAGCTAACAAAGGGGCCGTACACGGATAGCTTTTCACCGCGATAACCAATTAATGGCAGCGGAATGGTGCGGCGTTTGTAGCCGCGATAAATTTCCTGATTTACGCCAATACCCACCCCATATAAATGACCTTGCGGTGGCTCTTGCGCGTGAGCCTTACTACCTAGCAGCATGCCGGCACCGCAGCTAAGCACCAGGGTGGCAGCAACATATTCATAGAATTTAAACATTGGCAAGCCTTCTTACTATTGTCGTTAAGTTAAACTTACAGCATTGTTGAATCTATTACTGTAATTAAATGTAATTCGATCAGCTGGGTACTCTGCTGGGGCGTGCTCTAGTATAGGTTAAATGCCAAAATATATTTCTAACAACGCTGCCCGAAACCTTTTGAATAGATTATGCTGAAATGAAACACCGCAGCGAAGGATTGGACATGCGCGAACTAATTGAAAAAGCAACAAACTTACCTTCAGTACCTAAAGTATTACGTTTAGGAAACTCGGCAAAATACAAATGAATAGAGTAGGAAGAAATTAATGTCAGTTAAGGTTTCTTATCTTGCGGCTGGGCGCCTGTCGTTACAATCAGGCGATGCGCTGCCAGCACAGCAGTCGTTGCTAATGCTGGCTAACAAGGTTGAATTGCTAAAGACGTTAGCACCTAAACCTGCTGCTGAGGAGTTGTTAGCCGCCATTGAACAAGCTTATCAACAAGGCTACGAACAGCAGGCGTCTACCGAGTTTGAGTTAAAAGGTATTGCCTTTGCCGGTAATGGTGATCCTTTACTGCATCTGGACGTGTTGGCTGAGGTTCTGCCTGCATTTAAAACGCAGCGCCATGGTGTGCCGGTAACCTTGGTGACCTATGGTTTGGTAGCGGTGGATGAGGCGGTAGCGCTTTGTCAGCAGTTGCTGGCGCTAGGGGTGGAGCAGTTAGAGGTCTATTTACCTGCCGCTAACCCGCCAGCGTATCAACAGGCGGTGCAACCTAAACAGTTAGGTTTTGCTGAGGTGTGCCAATTTATTCATACCGCGGTAGAGGCTGGCTTACTAGTCAGTTGCTTTGCTTTTGCCCCAGTAAAACAGGCAGCGGAGCTGCGAGCGTTGGCTCGAGAACTCGGCGCACGGCAGTTTTTAACTTTGCCTGTGGCATAGTTGTGCCAGCGTTTGCAGGGCTATTTGGTATTGTGGTCGTACTTGCCGTAAGTGCCGCTCGTATTGACCGGTTTGCATGAGCTTTGCCACAGCAGGTTGGGGTAACGCGGCAGTACTGATATTGCTGATAAATTTCAGGTATTCCAGCTTGGCGCTGAGCGATTCTATTGTCACCACATCGCCGGGCTCAGTTATCGCTTTTAAGCTCAGCGGCTTGCTGTTGCCGGTGTTAATTTGCACCGGTTCAGCGCTAGCGATTTTCCAGGCCAGATACAGCAAATAGACCGAGCCAATAAGTTTAATCAGTTGATGCAATATTGGCTGTTGTTGCAGGATCAAGCCCGCCCCCAGGCCAATTGCCAGTAACATTAGTAAAAAACCTATCTGCACCCCTGCCAGATGCGGCAGGCTTTTTTGCACACCGTAGTTTACGCCCGACGACATAATCATAATATTGTTCGGCCCCGGTGTAATGCTGGTGGCAAAAGCAAAAAATACTAAGGCCCCAAATAATTCCATGCTGCGTGCTCCTTTCTGTTGGCTGGTATTAAGTAAACACAGTAGCGCGCGGCCTTGCCAGAAAGTATACACAGAGCCATGCAAAATAAGCAGTACAGATGGCATTGGTGAAATAAAAAGCAATACAGTATAGGGCGAGCCCTAAGGTGAACACTATACCCAAACTACTTGATGATGCAGCAATGCATAATACGCTGTCTGCTGTTATGATGATTTAAGCATTTTAAAACGCTTACTTAGCGAGGATTTCTTTGCGTGCTTTATGTTTTTGGGGTAGCCCCAAAGCTGCCGTATTACCGCTGCTAGCCTGGCCTAAGCGGTATCTACAGCTTTGTTTTGTTGGTTTAACCTTAGTGCTGTTAAGTGGCTGTGCCATGGTGTCGGTAGAAAACGTCGACAGCCGTGATTATGTGAAGCAGCGGCGCGGCGATGTACTGACAACGGGTGAGTTAAGTCAGTACACCGGCGTAGTATTGCAAATTTTAGGACAGGATGAGCGCAGTTGTCAGCGGCAGGCCTCGCAGTGCGCAGAAATGCTTAGTACCGCGATGGGTTTAACCACTGAGCAGCGGTTATCTACGATGTCCGAGCTGTGGTTGCACCAAGCGCTGTGGTACGGTAAACCGCGATATAAAGATTTGCTGGCCGAACTGGACGCCTATTTAATGAGCGCCCGTTATGCTTATGCTTATCTGTTCTATTCTGGCGTAGCCCCTTACGAACGGTTATTTGCCGACCGGCAAACACAGGTTCGTGACTATTATAATTTTGCGGTACAGCAAGCCGCGACCCTCTTATTTGCCCAGCAAGAACGCCGTTGGTTGCAGGAATCTACGACCGTATTACATACCGATAATTGGCAATTGCGCAGCTTGCTGCAGCATCGGCGTTTTCGGGAGCAGGCGCTGCCAGAGCAGTTAATTCCGGCCAATAGTTTGTCGTTTCGTGGGCTGCGTAACCAATACCGGCGTGATGGTTTAGGAGCCGAGCTGGTTGCGGTAGGTAAAGACAATACTAACTGGCAGAGCGAAAAGGGGTTTAGTGAGTTACCCGTGCCAGTGGTTACTGCGTTGCTGAGTTTTGGTGGCGAAACACTGCAAGAGGTGTTGTCGACCAAGCAAGCAACCTTACATGTGTTAGACCCTTTACAGCAGCGGCAAGTAACGATTGCTGGCAGCCCGGTGCCGCTGGCGGCTAACTTTACTGCCGGTTATGGGCTTTGGTTGGCGCGCTCAGACTTTTCCCGTCAGGCATTCTGGAATTTGATGGGCACCAGTGATGCACTGGCAGAGCCGCATCTTTTCTTGATGCAGCCTTACGATCCTAACCGAAAAATTATTGTCATGTTGCATGGTATCGCCAGTAGCCCGGAGGCTTGGGTGAATACCGCCAACGAAGTGTTGGGCGATGAAACCCTACGCGAGAACTATCAGCTATGGCAGCTTTATTACCCGACTAATCTGCCATTGATTATTAATTTGCAAAGTATCCGGCAACGCTTGCAAGGTACCTTGCAGCATTTTGATGCTACAGGTACTGCTGCGGCATCGCAGGATATCGTGGTAATTGGGCACAGTATGGGCGGCTTATTGTCGCGTTTATTGGTGTCGGATTCCGGTGAGCAGATTTTGCAAGTGATTAGCCGCCAACGCAATCTAGACGCGCAGCGGCAAAAGCGCTTCTTTCAACGTTTCCATGATGATCTCACCTTTAGCGCTATGCCGGGTGTTAGCCGCGCGGTGTTTATTGCCGCGCCGCATCGTGGTACCAGTATTGCAGACTATCGTTTAGCCCGCTGGCTATCCGGATTAATTACCTTACCGGTAGCAGTATTAGAGAGTTTTGCTCAGGCTGCTGAGTTATTAGCGGATCCCGAGAGTGCCGAGTCGGCTAAGCCTGTGCGGTTTACCAGTATTGAAAACCTCAGTGATAAAGATGCTTTTGTGGTTGCCGCGGCGGATTTACCGATAAATCCGCTGGTACGTTATCATTCGATCATCGGGGTTGAGCAACCTAACTTGCCTATTGAGCAACAATCGGATGGTGTAGTGCCTTATTTAAGCGCACATTTAGACGGCGCTGAATCTGAGATGGTGATCCGCTCTGGTCATAGTGTGCAAGAAACCTCGGCGGCCATTTTAGAAATACGGCGCATCTTGCATCAGCATCTGGCCGAGCTACCGAAGTAGGATAACATGCACACCTTGCTTTTTGCCCGCAGTGGCGTTATAAGTGCACTAAATATATAAAGTCCGTAGGCTATTGTCTGCGGGCTTTCTTTTTTTCAGGAGCAAACCTTTTCAGGAGTAGCGTATGAGTTCGCAACCGGCAATTATCGTTTCGAGTCTGGATATGGACAGGATAGAGGCATTAATTGAAAAAATGCCGCGAGTCACCCCGGAGGTGGAAAAACTGGAAAACGAGCTAGATCGCGCCACTATAGTGGCGCCGGAAGCGATGCCAGACAATGTGGTCACTATGAACTCAACGGTGCGTTTTAAGTTTATTGGTGACAACAAGGTGTTTGAAAAAACTTTGGTGTATCCACATGATTTAACAAACGATGAGCAAGTTTCTATTTTTGCGCCTGTAGGCAGTGCGTTACTTGGGTTGGCGGTAGGGCAGTCGTTAAATTGGCCTATGCCGAATAGCCAAAGCCGTACGGTGGAGATTTTAGAGGTGTTATATCAACCGGAGCGTGCTGGCGACTATTTACGTTAATTTTTTACCTTAAGGTTTAACAGAGGCGCGCTACTGCTTGCGGCAGATCAAGGCAGTAGCGGCTACTACCCTTTATACTTGCCGCCTGATTTAACGCAGCGCAGGCAAGGGTAAAAGATGCAAACACTTCATTGGGACGCAGCCTTAGTGGCTAAGTACAATATTAATGGGCCGCGTTATACGTCTTACCCCACAGCTTTAGCGCTACAGAGCAACTTTGAGCATGCCGCCATAGCGGGTGCCCTGCAAGGCGCAGGCACTGAGCTAAGCTTGTATCTGCACATTCCGTTTTGTCATAAGCTTTGTTATTACTGTGGTTGCAATAAAATTGTGACCCGTCACCAGCATAAGGCCGATCAGTATCTGGATGCACTGGCGCAAGAAATGGCCTTTTATCAGCCGTTGGTCAGTAACAAAGTGATTAATCTGTTGCATCTGGGGGGCGGTACTCCAACCTTTTTAACCGAAGCACAATTAAGCCGCTTGATGGCATTATTACGGCAGCATTTTACTCTTTTGCCTGATGCGGAAATTAGTATTGAAATAGATCCACGCAGTTGTAGCGACGACAAACTGCGTCATCTAAAACAGCTAGGCTTTAACCGGGTCAGTTTTGGCGTGCAGGATCTGGATGAAAAAGTACAAATTGCCATTAACCGGGTGCAAGATACCGATTTAATCCGCCATCAGGTAACGCTGTGCCGCGAATTGGGTTTTAGTTCAGTTAATTTAGATTTAATCTATGGTTTACCCTATCAGCAAGCTGAGAGCTTTGCTGAAACCGTGGCGGAAATTATCCGTTTAAACCCCGATCGTATTTCGTTATTTAGCTATGCGCATTTGCCAGAGCGCTTTGCCGCGCAACGTAAAATCCCCAACAGCAGCTTGCCACAAGCGCCAGAGAAGCTGGCTTTAATGCAGCTGGCGATTGGTCAGTTTGTGGCAGCGGGCTACCAATTTATTGGCATGGACCACTTTGCCAAAGCCGATGATGCACTGGCCAAAGCGCAGCAGGCCGGCAAGTTACAACGTAATTTTCAGGGCTATACCACGGCAGGTCAGGATGCGCTTTTAGGCTTAGGGGTATCCAGTATTAGCCAGGTAAATGGGGTACTGTGGCAAAACAGCAAAGAATTACCGGCCTATTATGCCGCTTTGGCCTCTGCACAACTGCCGGTAGAGCGCGGTTTTGCGTTAAATCAGGACGATCGCTTACGTGCTGCCCTGATTAGCCAACTGATTTGCCACTTTACCTTAGACATTAAAGCCTTTAGCGCACAATGGCAGCTTGGCAGCTTCTGGCAATACTTCGATACGGCATTACAGCAACTGCAACCCTTTATGGAAGACGGTTTGATCGAGGTCTATGCCGATCGGCTGCAAGTGACCGCACTGGGGCGGCTTTGGGTACGCAGTATCTGTGCCTGCTTTGATGCTTATTTACAGCAAGGGCAGCAGCGTTATTCTAAGGTGGTTTAAAAAATAAGATCGGCATTTTTTTCGCTTCAGCAACGATTCAGTCACCTTTGTCAAAATTAGCAGGAGTTTAGTCCGAAATGGAGCCTGCTATGAAATCAGGTATCAATAAAACGCTATTAATTGCCACATTAATCACCTTACCGGCCTGGCCGTTGGCAGCACAAAGTCGTGCTTATGATCCGACAGAGCGGGTGGTGCAGGATGTCGTGGCCTTTACGCTGCATCGTGCGGCAGAAGAGCTGTTACGGGTATCCAGAATCGATCCGGTGTATCAGGGCTATAGCCGCCATTATGTGGTGCGTCAGGCACCACCACGTTTAGATCCATATAGCCACAAGCAGCTGCGCCGTTTGGCGTCGGAGCATAAACGTAAACTGGCAAGCTATGAGCGTGAGCTAGACCGCGATCTAGACAAGTTGGCGCGTGAATATCAACGTGATAGCCGCAAGTCAAAGGGCCAGCAGCAACGTAAAGCACGGGAAAAATTTCAGCGCAAAGTAGATCAGGCCTACGATAAGTTTGCTTTTAAAACTGAGCGGGAACATGATCTTTTTGATCGGCAGCGTGACCGTATACTGCGTAATGCCAGAGTTTGAATTTGCGTTCTACCGGAAGATGTGAAAACGCCAGCTGCAACGTGTTAACCGTGGCAGCTGGCGCTTCGTTTTTTACCTTACTTTATAAAGTAAGTGTAGTTATATCCCGCTTGGCGGGTGTTTTTCCTGGATATTTGCAACTTCGTTTGCGCGTTAAATAAAGCAGCTAACATGCCATATTTTTAAATTTAATAAATTCAAAGTGTTATGATTTTTCTTGGTTTACTCTTATGATATTGAGCCCAATATGGGTGCAGTTTGCACCAAATAGGTACAATGAGTTATTGCTTCACTGTCAGCCATTGACGGATCTCGGCTGGCGGTAGTGCCGGCGAGACCAAAAAGCCTTGGCCTGTATCACAACCGGCATCGAGCAAAAACTGGCGTTGTGCTGCTAATTCAATACCTTCGGCGATAACTTCCAGCCCCAGCGCTTTGCCCATGGCAATAATAGCCAGGGTAATCTGACTGCCACTTTCACTTTCTGGCAGATCTCGGATAAAACTGCGATCAATCTTCAGCGCATCCAGTGGCAAGCGCCTTAGGTAAGATAAAGACGAATAGCCGGTACCAAAATCATCAATAGACAAACGCAAGCCCAGCTCTTTTAGCTCGGTTAGTACGCTGAGGGTATAATCGGCATGCTCTGGGATCAGGCAGCTTTCCGTCAGTTCCAGTTCCAGCAGTTTGGCACTGATACCGCTTTGTTCCAGAATCGCGCGCAAGCGAGGTAGAAAATCCGGTTCGGTCAGTTGTAAGGCCGAGATATTTATCGCTACAGGTAAAGCTAAATCCTGCCACTCTCGTAACTGGGCGCATACCTGCCGTAGCACCTGTTCACCAAGCTGATGAATCAGCCCCAGTTTCTCGGCTAGAGGAATAAACATGGCCGGTGATACGCTACCTAGTTCTGGATCTTGCCAGCGCAACAGGGCTTCCAGACCGGTCAACTCCCCCGTTTTTAGCGCAAATTTCGGCTGGTAATAAACTTGCAATTGCTGCTGGCGCAATGCCTGGCGCAGTGCTTGTTCCAGTTTTAATTCGTCTTCATTTTGCTGGCTACTGCTGGCCTGATAAAAACTGTATTGGTTTCTACCAGCACTTTTGGCTTGGTACATCGCCACATCGGCATGTTTGACCAATAACTCGGCGGAATGGCCATCTTTGGGGTATAAACTAATGCCAATACTGGTGGTTAAAAAGAACTCTTGTTGTAATAGCTGCACTGGCCGTTCCAGTTGGCTAATAATACGCTGTGCCAAAATTTGCAGTGATTTACAGCCATTTACTTCGGGGATCAAAATAGTAAATTCGTCGCCACCAATACGTGCCACAGACTCACCTTCGCGTAAGGTCGTTTGCAGGCGGCGAGCAACTTCTTTTAACGCCTGATCACCGGCCAGATGCCCTAAGGTGTCATTTATCCTTTTAAATAAATCCAGATCCAAAAATAACACAGCCAGAGTATGGTTATGTCTGTGGGCATTGGCTAGCGCCAGTTGCAGACGGTCAAAAAACATGCGCCGGTTGGCCAAGCCGGTCAGCTCATCCATATAAGCCAGCTGATGAATTTTCTCTTCCTGCCGTTTGCGCTCAGTAATATCGCTAAAAATAGCCGCGTACTGAGTAATCTGCTGCTCTTCGTCTCTTATAGCGGTAATACTAAGCCATTGCGGATACAGCTCGCCATTTTTACGTTTATTCCAAATTTCACCCTGCCAATGGCCTTTCTCCAACAAGGTGTGCCATAGGTGCCGGTAAAAATCAGCTTCGTGTAAGCCCGAGCTGAGTAAGCGTGGTGTTTGGCCAATAGCTTCCTGCGGGGTATAACCGGTGAGTTTGGTGAAGCTTGGGTTGACTGATTGAATAACCCCTTGTTTGTCGGTAATTAAAATACCATCCATTGAGGCATCGATAACTTTGTGCGCTAAGCGCAGGTAATCGGCTGAGGTGCGTAGCGCATGATCGCGGTCGCGTAAGGCGGTTTTTAGCTGTTCAATATAGGCATACTCTACATTGCGCAAAATATCGCTAAACGATAGCAGACCACAAATTCGTTGATTGCTGCTTATAGCCAGATGGCGCACTTGTCGTTCGGTTAGTAGCTCTACCGCATCTAGTAAACTGAGCTCTGGTGCCACACAGAGCAGTGGCATGGTAGCTAACTCGCCAATCAGTGGGCAGTTGCGTCCGTCAGCAAGTAGATGCACCAGATCGCGCTCGGTGACCAAGCCATAGTCGCCATTAGTAAAGTTAACAATAGCCGCATCCGCTCTGGCATGACGCATGGCTTCTACGGCATCGGACAACGGCAAATCGGCAGCTAAATGTAATGCCGCTTTGTTAAGACAGCTGCCGACTTCGCGAAAGCGCAGATAAAACTCAATTTTCTGCTGCCGTACGATATCGCTCTGCGTTAGCAGCCCTATTGGCCGTTGGTTAGCATCTACTACTAATAAACGGCGAATATTATGATTAAGCATCAGGCTGGCGGCGCCACTGACTTGTGTTGAGCCACTGGCACTGATCACGGGGGATGACATTACAGTACCCACTTCAACTTCCGTCGGATTAATTTTGTCAAAAGCCAGTTTCCGGGTATCGGCTTCGGACCAGATCCCGGTGATCACCTCGCCTTCTCGAATTAAAATACAACTTACCTTATGCTGGCGCATCAGCTGTGCCGCAGTTTGCAGGCTATCGGTTGCAGCACAAGTGAGCAAAGGGCGTTTAATTAATTCGGCGATGGTCGGTTCAGTCGCTGTTGCAATGCCGCTTTGTATAAAGTCAGTCATTAGACACCCGTTTTAAACGTAGCAAGGCGCTTAGTATAAAAGTATTAGCGAACAGCGTTTTGATCTAAAACAACACTGCCGGTGGTTCGGCACCGTAAAATCCGCTGTTTTGTTTATCAGTGTTTTATGAAGGGTAACACGATGTATCAGCCTGAATTACTGTCGCCAGCGGGCAGTTTAAAAGCCATGCGGCTGGCCTTTGCTTATGGTGCCGATGCGGTGTATGCCGGCCAGCCCCGTTATAGCTTGCGGGTGCGTAATAATGAGTTTGATTTACCAGCGCTTGCAACCGGTATTAGTGAAGCGCATGCATTAGGTAAACGCTTTTATGTGGTGGTGAATATTGCGCCACATAACAGCAAGTTGACCACCTTTGTGCGGGATATGGCACCGGTGGTGGCGTTAAAACCCGATGCGTTAATTGTGTCTGATCCCGGCGTTATTTTCTTGTTACGCCAGCACTTCCCTGAGATGCCTTTGCATTTATCGGTGCAGGCTAATACCGTCAACTGGGCTGCGGTAAAATTTTGGCAAGCGCATGGGGTTGAGCGGGTGATTTTATCGCGTGAGCTTTCCATTGAAGAAATTGCAGAAATCCGCCGGGAAGTTCCCGAGATGGAGTTGGAAGTTTTTGTACATGGCGCGCTCTGTATGGCCTATTCCGGCCGTTGCTTGCTCTCTGGCTACATTAATAAACGCGATCCTAATCAAGGCACCTGTACCAATTCTTGTCGTTGGCCGTATCAGGTGCATGCGGCGGTAGAAGATGAAGTAGGGCAGTTTAATCCGATCAGTACCCCAGCACTACTCGAGGAGCAAGGTCGGCCGGGTGAGCTAATGACCATCGACGAAGACTTACACGGCACCTATATTCTTAATTCGAAAGACTTGCGCGCGTTGGAGCATGTACCGGCTTTAACCGCAATCGGGGTGCACTCATTAAAAATAGAAGGCCGTACTAAGTCACCCTATTATGTGGCGCGCACTGCGCAGGTGTATCGGCAAGCCATAGATGATGCCGTTGCCGGCAAGGCGTTTGATGCCAGCTTACTGCACGAGCTGGACGGCATGGCTAATCGTGGTTTTACCGAGGGATTTTTACGCCGGCATAAACCACAAGATACGCAAAACTATGCTACCAGCCACAGCGTAGGTGAGCAGTTGCTGGTGGGTGAATTTATTGGTGAGCAAGATGCTGAGGGGTTTGCTCTGCTGGAAGTGAAAAACCAGTTTGCAGTGGGTGATCAGCTGATCCTTATGACACCAACAGGTAATCAGCGTTTTACGCTGAGTGCGCTGCGCGATAAGCAGAACAATGAGATTGTTCTGGCGCCGGGTGCTTGTTATCAGTTAAAGGTGAAGTTGCCACAAGCAGTAAGTTTGCCGTTTGCTATGCTGTTAAAACAACTGGTTACGCCAACTGCTGTGGCCGACAGCTTAGCCAAAGAGGCTGCAGTGCCATGCCAGCCGTAATTGAAGTGAGTTGTATTAATTGTGATATGTGTGTGCCCGAGTGCCCGAATGAGGCAATAAGCATGGGGCCGCTGCATTATCAGGTCGATGCACTATTGTGTACTGAATGTATTGGTTATTACGATAAACCCACCTGTATTGCAGTGTGTCCGATAGATTGTGTCACGCTGGTTGGATCTAATAGCACCTTATAACAGGCAAAAGTAAAGCCGGTATTATACCGGCTTTCATAACAGCCGTGCGTCCAGACCAGCACGCACATACTATTGGTTTGGTGGTTAGCGATTTAGAAGCGCAGCTGTACTCCGGCCATAATACGACGACCAAAGTTAAACTCGCCGATAGTCCGATCTGGATCTTTAAAGTAGCGCTCCTGATCCGCGTTGCTCAGATTGATCACTTGCAAGCTAAAGGCGACATTGTCGTTTAAGTCATAGCTTAGGTTAAGGTCATATTGACCATAGCTTTTTAAATACTGCGACAGCCCCAGATAGGTACCGTAGTAGTATTCAGAGCGATAACTGTAAGACAAGCGGGCAGAGTAAGGGCCTTGTTCGTAGTATCCCGTCAGATTATACAGATGCTTAGAGTTATTCGGCAGAATAGCTTTAATGCCTGCGGCCTGCTGAGCGGGAGTTTCGTCCATATCGGCATCTGAAAAAGTGTAGTTAGCTACTACGCCAAAACCGCTGCCAAAGTGATGGCTCAGATTTAATTCTATCCCTTGGTTTACGCCGCCCAAGCCATTTACCGGTAGGGTAATTTCATAATTATTCAGCGTACCGTCTGGATCCGGTAGCGATTCAACCTGGGTGCTTTGTGTGATATAGCTTTTGATATCTTTATAAAAGTACGCGGCAGACAGAATAGAGCGCGGTCCAAAGTACCATTCGGCCGACAAATCATATTGGGTAGCCCGATAGGGGTTGAGGTATGGGTTGCCACCACTGCCAATACGTAAGCCGTTATTTAGCGAGTAAGTGCGTTGTGCTGTCAAATGCTGATAGTCTGGCCTCGCCATCACTTTGGCGGCAGCAAAGCGCAATATTACATCGTCTTGTAGCTCATAGTTCAGGTTTAGGCTGGGTAACACATCAGTGTAGCTGTTTTCCAGCGTACGCAGCGTTTTAGTGGTAGGGTTAATCACCGAACCGGTGTACTCCCAGCCTTGCGTTTCCAGCTCAGTTTTAGCATAGCGCAAGCCAAGATTACCGCGTAGCTTGTCAAAGCTGAAATCCCCTTTCAGATAAGCGTTGCTGATTTTTTCTGCAATATTGTAGTAATAAAGCACGTGAGTATACGAGCTGTTAGTTGGAGTTTGCGCCAGGTAATTAGCCCAAAGGTCGGTGCGGAACTGATAAAGCTGTGCCGGACTGCTGCCACTGCCCATAAAGTCATCCACGGTGCCGCTGGTGTAATCAGACAGTCGGGTATTGACTGTTGACGGCCGGGTTTCTTTAAATAGATCAGAGCTTTTTTCATGGTCTTTATACTTCAGACCAAATTTAACGGCCTGAAAAATGTCATGTTCCAGCCGGTAGGTTAGATCAGTTTGGATATATTTTTCCTGATCTTCATTACTGATAGTATTGACATGGTTATAGCCCAGCCAATAGGCTGCGGCGGAGCTGATATCGGGTAATGACATTTGAGGCACGGTATTGCTGACATCGAACGCTATTGCAGATTTGGCGTAAAATTCGGCGTAATTATCTTCTACTACCCCGTCGGCATAGGTATAGCCGAATTGTGTTGTCCACAGATACTGGTTGTTATCGAAACTGAGTTTTAAATCATGGGCTCTGGTTTGGTAACCACCAATATAGCCAGCAGAGCCAAAGATGGCTTCAAAGCCACTGGCTGCGGCAGGAATATTACCGCTAACTACCGTATTATTAGTCACCACTGCATTGGTTAAACTGCCAATAGCAGACAGATTATATGATCCTGAATAGCTACCCTGACCATTGTTATCAACGTCGGAGAATAAGTTATTGAATACCAGATTCCAACGCGCTGTTGGTTGGCTTTCCAGTGTGAGATGCAAGGTTTTTAGTTTGTTTTGTGATTCAAAACGGTTGTTTCCCACAGAGCCCGGATATTTTACATTTTGGCCATTTACTACCGTGTCGCGGTAGCCAAAGCGTACTTCGCGGCTATCGCGCTGTACCCGGTTATCTTTGTATGCTGCCGCCAATGCTACACCAAAATTAGCGTCTGCGTTTTTCCAAGAATAAGCAGCAGACAAATTCGGGCTATGTTCGCCATTGGCCTGTTGGTAAGTGTTTTTTAAAGACAAGGCGGCGAAGTTGGCGTCCATTGCCAGTGGTGTGCGGGTACGAATAATAACCGTGCCTCCAACAGAGCCTTCTTCCACATCGGCTTCTGCAGATTTATGCACTTCGAGCCTTTCGATCATTTCTGCCGGTAACAACGAATAATTAAAACCACGAGAAGGGGTTAAAATAGAGGCCTGTGCTGTGGCAGAGGCGACATTCTGGCCATTTAGCAAGGTGACATTAAGGTGGGGGGCGGTGCCGCGAATACTTACCCGATCACTCTCACCAAAATCTTTTTCTACTGAGACACCTGGTACCCGCTGTAAGGCATCGGCCACGGTTTGATCCGGAAACTTGCCTACATCTTCAGCAGTAACGGCATCAACCACCGTATCTGAGAAACGTTTAATATTAAGATTTTTTTCTTGTGAGGCGGCAAAACCACGCACGGAGATTTTTTCGATTGCCTCTTTTTTATCATCATCATCATGTGTTTGTGCTACAGCGGGTACAACGTAGCAAGCGGCGAGTACGGCGCTGCAAACGGCGGATAAAACGAACTTTCTATTTTTCTTCATGGTATGTCCTCCCCGGGATAACCTGCTTCCTGTCTTGAATAAAATATTCACATTTTTTATTATATCTTGGATAATTGATTAATTTGACAGCGGTGTCAACCCATTTTTTCTACCTTGCCAAGGAACAGAGATGCGTAGCGTATGAGAGTTGCTCTGAGCGGTCCGGCAGCTTTGGTGATTGGGCAACAGGCTTTTATTAAGTTGGTTCGCGTGAACGTCTATTGCATTGCGATATAGGCCTGTCTAATATGAATACATGCCTTTGCTTTATCAGATAATTCTATGCAGTCTCTGTTAAGTACCGAGGAAGTTTTTCGCCAATTAGCCGATGTGCTCTCACAAAGCGGTTATCCTAATTTTTTGCCTACGTTGGTACAACGGGTGGCAGAAATTCTTATGGTAGATTACTGTCTGATTGCTGAAACCAGTTCAAACCCTACGCAAGCGCAAACTCTCGCCGTGTGGGGGAAAGGCAAATTACTGAGCAATATTACTTATCCTTTAAAAGGGACGCCATGCGAGACGGTGCCAGAGCGAGAGCCGTGTTTATATGCGCAGGGAGTTTGTCAGGCATTTCCAGAGGATCAACTGCTGGTTGACCTTGGTGTAGAAAGTTATCTAGGCATGCCGATCCTAACCAGTACCGGGAAAAAGTTAGGCCTGCTCTGCATTATGACGGCTTCACCACTACAAATTTCAGATATTGGCCGCGAAGTATTGCGTATTGCCGCTGCTCAAATCGGCGCGGAGTTAGAGCGTACGCAAAGTGCCAGTTTTATTCGCAAATTAACCTACCGTGATAATGTGACACAACTGCCTAACCGCGCCCATTTATTGGAGAAACTGCAGCACTGGCATCAGCAACCTTTTAATGCGACTACGGCGTTGGGCATTGCTTTAATTGATATTTGCCGCTTTAAAGAATTGAATGATATTTTTAGTTATAAAATAGGCGATGAAGTACTGCATGCTGCCGCCAGGCGCATGCGCGATGAATTGCCAGAATCGTGTTATTTGGCGCGTTACTCAGCCGATGAGTTTGCTTTGTTAGCCCCGGTTAATTCTGCCCAAGAGTTACACCTGTTATGCCGCAGTGTTCAGCAGATGTTTTTAGCGCCACTTAGTTGTGCAGGCAAAGAATTTGCGATTGATGTTAATCTGGGTTGTGCTTTATCAGCCGTGCCAGATCTCAACGGTACTGAGTTATTGCGTTGCGCCAGCATAGCGTTAGCAGAAGCCAAGCAAAGCGGCCATGATATTAAGTTATTTGAACCTGCTATGAGTCAAGCGCTCAGCCAGCGTCAAAAAGTATTAGAAAAATTTTTGCTGGCATTGCGTTCTGGTAAGCTTAGTTTGCACTATCAACCCCAATTTAAACTGGCCAGTGGTGAACTTTCTGGTGCTGAGGCGTTATGCCGTTGGTACGACGATGAATGGGGTTGGATTAGTCCTGTTACCTTTATACCGTTGGCAGAAGAGCGTGGTCTAATGCCAGAGCTGGGTAATTGGGTGATGCAAACAGCCTGTCGACAACTGAGTTTATGGCAACAAAAAGGCTATAGTTTGCCAGGCCGCTTGTCGGTTAATGTCTCGGCCCGCCAGTTAGAAAACGAACAATTAGTGAGTGAGTTTTCCCGTTGCAGCAGCGGTATTTCACCTCAGCAAATTGAACTGGAGTTTACCGAATCACTGATTATGCGTAATCCAGAGCAGTCACTGCGTCAAATGGCTGATTTGGAAGCGATGGGATTCAGCTGGGCGATTGATGACTTTGGTACCGGTTATTCGTCGCTGGCCTATTTAACGCGCTTTCGGGCAACAACGCTGAAGATTGATCGTGCTTTTGTAAATAACATCCCCGGCGATCATCATCATAATATGGTAGTAAAAACCATTTTAGCGATGGCAAACAGCCTAAATATGGTCACCATCGCCGAAGGGGTAGAAACCGCCGAGCAAGCTGTATATTTGCAACAACTGGGTTGTGAACGGGCGCAAGGTTATTGGTTTGGCCGGCCGGTCAGTGCCAATGAGTTTGCCGACAAGTGGTTGCTACCTTTACAGCGTTGATACTGCATTCGCTAACGTGTTTTTAGCGTCACCAATTTACAGAATTCTGACATTTTAACCTGCCATAACCACCGCTAATCGCAATGCTGCGTAAAGTTGCTTGATAACATACAATCATGTATGTATATTGCGTGTGATGTTACTATCACACTAATTCAGTACGTGAATCTTTTAAATTCTTCAGGGGCAACCATGCGGCAAAGCATTTTATTTCTGCGCAACAGCAGTCTTTTCGTGATCGCGTTATGGCTATTAAGCGGCTGTAGCGATCCCACGGTACAAGCCGCGGCAACGCCACCGACACCAGAGGTCGGCGTATATCAAATTCAGGCCAGTACAGTGGCTTACACCTCTGAGTTGCCAGGTAGGACAACTGATTTCCGTCAGGCAGAAATTCGCCCGCAAGTCAGCGGTATATTGCAAAAACGGCTGTTCACCGAAGGGCAGCAGGTAAAAGCGGGTGAAGTGCTGTATCAGATTGATCCTGCAACTTACGAAGCCGCTCTTGCTACGGCAGATGCTAATGTTAGCCGGGCGCAGGTAACAGTAACCAATGCCAAATTACGTTTGTCACGTTTGCAGGGGCTGCTAAGTACGCAAGTGGTTAGTCAGCAAGATGTAGACGACGCTAATGCCACCGTAATGCAGGCTGAGGCTGATGTAAAAGCGGCTTTGGCACAGCGCCAAACGGCACAAATTAATCTTAATTACACCAAAATCAAAGCGCCTATTTCTGGGCAGATTGGTCGCTCAATGGTGACTGAAGGGGCGTTATTAACCGCTAATCAAAGCGAAGTGTTAGCAACCATTCGTCAGTTAGATCCTATCTACGTCGATTTAACGCAGTCTGGTAGTGAACTGTTGCAATTACGCCGTCAATTCCCAGAAGCGCAACATCAACCGGTAGCGGTATCATTGCAACTGGACGATGGTTCGGTATATACACAACCTGGTGAGTTACAGTTCTCAGAAGCCAGTGTTGATCCCAGTACCGGTATGATTACCTTGCGCGCAGTCTTTCCAAACCCGCAAGGCGAGTTATTACCTGGTATGTTTGTCCGGGCAACCTTAGCACAAGCCGAACAAGCTAATGCGCTGTTAGTGCCACAAGCGGCAGTGATACGCACGCCTAAAGGTGGTGCGAATGTCATGGTAGTAAAAGCTGATGGCACTGTTGAGTCACGTCCGGTTACGCTGGGGCGCATTCATCAGCAGTATTGGGTGGCTGAGTCGGGTATTAGTGCAGGTGAGCAGGTTATTGTGGCTGGTTTGCAAAAGGTACAACCGGGTATGCAAGTCAAAACTGTACCGGTGCAGGAGTAACAGATGGCAAATTTCTTTATTAATAGGCCAATATTTGCCTGGGTTATTGCCATCGTCATTATGCTGGCCGGCTTGTTGTCGATTAAGCAATTGCCGATTGAACAATATCCGCGTATTGCACCACCGGCAGTAAGTATTTCTGCCAGCTATCCAGGTGCATCGGCACAAACTGCAGAAGATGCAGTTACGCAAGTGATTGAGCAAGCCATGAATGGCTTGGACAACCTGATGTATATGTCGGCACAAAGTGATTCGTCGGGCAATATCAGCTTAACCCTGACCTTTGAAACCGGCACTGATGCGGATATTGCACAGGTTCAGGTGCAAAATAAGCTACAACAAGCTATTCCATTACTACCACAAGAAGTGCAGCAACAAGGCGTTCGGGTGGCTAAATCGAATGGCTCTTTCCTAATGGTTGTTGCTTTTATTTCAAGTGATGGCAGCTTAGCGCGAGATGATATTTCTGACTTTGTGGTAGCCAATATTCGCGATCCTTTAAGTCGTACCGCGGGCGTGGGTAATGTTACGGTTTTTGGTAGTCAGTATGCGATGCGCATTTGGCTGGATGCTGAAAAGCTTAACCAATTTGCTATGACTCCTGCTGATGTCACAGCGGCTATTCGCGTACAAAATAATCAGGTAACTGCCGGGCAGCTTGGTGGTACACCAGCGTTACCAGGCCAGCAATTTAATGCTGCCATATTAGCCCAAACCCGTTTAACCAGCGCTGAAGAGTTTGCTCAGATCTTACTTAGAGTAAATAGTGATGGCTCAACCGTGCGTTTGGCTGATGTTGCCAGAGTGGAATTGGGGGGGGAGAGCTATGCCAATAACGCCCGTTTTAACGGTAAAGAAGCCGCAGGCTTGGCTATTGAAATGGCCACCGGTGCCAATGCACTTGATACCGCGGCGGCAGTAAAGCAGCGGCTAGAAGAATTAAAAGTCTATTTCCCTGCCGGGTTACAGATGGAAATTCCCTACGACACCACACCTTTTGTTGAGTTATCAATTAGCTCCGTAGTACATACGTTGATTGAAGCCATTATCTTAGTATTTTTGGTGATGTATCTGTTTTTACAGAACTTCCGTGCAACCTTAATTCCTACCTTAGCGGTGCCGGTAGTGTTATTGGGGACTTTTGGGGTAATGGCTGCTTTTGGCTTTACCATCAATACTCTCACTATGTTTGGTATGGTACTGGCGATAGGTTTGCTGGTAGATGATGCTATTGTCGTGGTGGAAAACGTGGAGCGGGTGATGACCGAAGAAGGTTTATCGCCAATAGAAGCTACTCGTAAATCGATGGGCCAAATTACCGGTGCCTTAGTGGGTATCGGCTTAGTGTTATCTGCGGTGTTCGTGCCAATGGCGTTCTTTGGCGGTGCTACCGGTGCTATTTATAAGCAATTCTCCATTACCATTGTAACGGCTATGGCATTGTCAGTATTAGTAGCGTTAATTTTCACGCCAGCGCTTTGCGCTACTATGCTCAAAGCCGGTCATGACCATCAGCCGAAAAAAGGTTTTTTTGGTTGGTTTAATCGTAGTTTTGATCGTACTAATAATAAGTACCAGGGCGGTGTTGCTGGCATGTTAAAGCGGCCGGTACGCTCCATGCTGGTTTATGGCGCAATCGTGGCTATTATGGCGGTGATGTTTCTGCGCTTACCTACCTCTTTTTTACCAGAAGAAGATCAGGGTATTTTCCTCACCATGGTGCAACTTCCTTCCGGTGCCAGCATGGAGCGTACCGATGCGGTATTGGCGAAGGTGTCAGAGCATTATCAGCAAGACAATGCGGTGATTTCAGCTTTTACTGTAAGCGGGTTTAGTTTTGCCGGTCGTGGTCAGAATGTTGGTTTAGCCTTTGTGCGGTTAAAAGATTGGTCTGAACGTGGGCCTGAAGATAGCGTACAAGCAGTCATTGGCCGAGCTTTTGGTTTCTTCTCTACTATAAAAGAAGCCCAGATATTTGCCTTTAACCTACCGCCGATTGCCGAACTAGGTCGGGCCACAGGTTTTAACTTTTATCTGCAAGACCGCGCAGGTTTGGGGCATGAGGCCTTGTTGGCTGCTCGCAATCAGTTATTGGGCATGTCTGCCCAGCAACCTAGTTTAATGCAAGTTAGACCCAACGGTATGGAAGATTCGGCGCAGTTACAGATCGCAGTTGATCAGTTAAAAGCGCAAGCGCTTGGTGTATCGCTAAGCGAAATTAACCAAACCTTGGCCATCGGCTGGGGCTCGTCCTATGTTAACGACTTTGTTGACCGTGGCCGGGTCAAAAAGGTGTATGTGCAGGCTGAACCGCAGTTCCGGATGACACCTGAAGACTTAAATAAATGGTATGTGCGCAACAACCAGGGTGAGATGGTTAACTTTGCGACCTTTGCCAGCAGCCACTGGGAGTTTGGCCCGCAGCGGCTGGAACGCTATAACGGTGTGGCGGCGATGGAGATCCAGGGGGAACCTGCACCAGGTATTAGCTCAGGCGATGCTATGGCAACAATGGAGCAATTAATTGCTCAGCTTCCGGCTGGCATCGATTTTGAGTGGACCGGTACCTCTTACCAAGAAAAGTTATCAGGCTCGCAAGCGCCTGCGCTTTATGCGCTATCTATCCTAGTGGTCTTTCTATGCTTAGCCGCTTTATACGAAAGCTGGTCGGTACCTTTTGCCGTAATATTGGTGGTGCCGCTGGGGATCTTTGGTGCGCTTTGTGCCGCTTATATGCGTGGCTTGGGTAACGATGTGTACTTTCAGGTCGGTTTATTAACCACTATGGGTTTAGCATCAAAGAACGCCATCTTGATTGTGGAATTCGCTCGCGATTTACAGCATCAAGGCAAAGAGTTGGTTGCTGCAATTCTTGAAGCTGTGCGGTTGCGCTTACGGCCGATTATTATGACCTCCATGGCGTTCTCGCTGGGCGTATTACCGCTGGTGATCAGTACGGGCGCAGGCTCTGCTAGCCGTAATGCTATTGGTACTGGTGTATTGGGTGGAATGATTTCCGCCACTGTGTTGGCGGTATTCTTAGTGCCGGTATTTTATTACGTTGTGATGAGAATGTTTGCACCTAAAGCAACCGCCAAGGCTGATCACTAAAATGGTGACCTTTTCTGGCTGCGGTTAGGAAAGGTAGTCTACCCCTTTGTACCTTTGCCAGTCTGTATGCTAAAGCGTCAGGCTGGCTTTTTTATGCCTTGTAACATCAAGTCGATATAGCCGCTGGCCTGAGATAAATCACAGAATTCAGGCTGCAATAAATGTTTTCGAATTAATCCACCCATATAAGCATGGATACCACAGGCGGCTAAGTCAGGATCAATGTCTGAGCGCAGCATACCTGCTGCTTTGGCGCGTTGTAAGCTTCTACTGATAATGGCGCTGGCGGCTTTATCCAGATCTTCCTGGCGGGATACGGCTGGGTTTAGCTCATCAATATATTCGCAGCGATGAAAAACCACCGACAACACACGTTGGTGTTGCTCGCAACGGGCAATGATTTCTAACGAATGAATTAGCACAGCGCGCAACTGCGCCAGAGGATCAGCCTGCTGCAGACTATCCAATTCGCTGAGCATTTGCTGAAAAGGTAAGCGAATGCGTTCCAGCATAGCGCTAAATAACATCGACTTATTTGCAAAATGCCTATAGATAGCGCCGCGGGTTACCCCTGCGGCGGTGGCAATTTTTTCTAAAGTGGTACGAGAAACGCCATGCTGATAAAACATTTGTTCAGCGGCGTTTAGGATCTGTTCTCGTGTTTCCTCTGCTTCAAGTTTAGTTTTACGTGCCATATTTTCTAATTTTTTAAAACAACTGCGGCGGGTAGTTTAGCATGCTCTAAGCTAAGGTACTAATTCCTTACGCTTTGTCAGGTCTATCGCGATTTCTCTAATTAATATTGCATGCTGCAACAGGCTTTAATGGTTAGATCATAATCCAGCCACTCACCACAAAAGCTATTAAGGCTAAAGCGCCACAAAATAGCGCGTAAGGTAGCTGCGTTTTCACATGCTCCAGTAAATCACAACCCGCTGCGACTGAGCTTACCGCTGTGCTGTCGGAGATAGGCGAGCAGTGATCACCGAAAATACCGCCACTGAGAATAGCCGCCAAGATTAGTTGTGGTGGTAACCCCAGTAAGGTAACCATTGGAATACCAATAGGAATTAAAATAGCAAAGGTGCCCCAACTGGTGCCGGTGGTGACCGACATCAGCGAGCCAGCCAGAAACAACAACGCTGGGATCAGAAAATGCGGAATGTTTTGATCAACCATGCTGGCAATCACTGCGCCGGTGCCCAGTACTTTTAAGCTAGTGCCAAGTGCCATAGATAACAAGACGATGGTGACAACAGGTAGTAATTCTGCGATACCCTTAAAACCGATATCGACCAACTGCTGATGATTAAAACGGCGGCTAAACAGCATCATGCTGTAGGCCACTAAACAAGCCAGTACGGTGGCGTACAGTACAGATTTCGAGCCTGATCCCTGCACCAGATTACCGTTGCCCGTGATCAACATAAAAGCCACCATGGAGAACACCAACGTTAGTAATGGCACCAACATATAAGAAGGATGTGTGGCTGGCGTTTCAATTTCAGTATGGTGAGACAAGGTATTGCGCTGTTGTTCTGCCCGGCGCAGTGGCCCATAAACTTTACCACTGATAATGGTGTACAACACAACGGCTAAGGTAAAGAGTGCATAAAAATTTAATGGGATACTGCCTAGTAGTACCGATACAGCGGGCAAAGGTAACTCGTACGTACTGAGTAGCCCAAGCACATAAGCACCCCAGCCATTGAGTAAAATAATGATACAGATCGGGGAACTGGTGCTGTCTATAATATAAGCCAGTCTGGCCCGGCTCATATTAAATTTATCAAACAAACCGCGGGTGCTGATACCTTTGGTCAGTGAGCTTAAGTTAGATTCGATAAAGGTAAAAAAGCTGATACCAAAGGTAAGCAAACCGGCCTGTCGGGCATTGCGGGCCACCCCTTTTTCTACCAACATATTGACCGTAGCGGTAACCCCGCCGGAATAACGCAAGTAGGCTAATAAGCCACCCACTAATAGTGAGAACATCAAAATACGGGCATTCCCCGCGTCAGCGGTTACGCCAACTATCCGTTCCAACGTTTGAATACTGCCATCAAGCAATAAGCTGGCGCCTATACCTTGACCATTTTGGATAAAAATCAGCAGTTCTGCCGTACAAAGCGATAATAGCAATGCCAGTATGACTTCTTTGCGCCATAGAACAACTGCAATTGCCACTATTGCTGGTAATAGGGTAAGCCAGTTTGCCACGTTTTTCTCCGTTCTCAGGCATGTATGCACATAATTTCAAGAGGTAAATTTCAGAGCCTCGCAGCGCTTTTATCTCCAGCTGAAATCCGTATCTTGAGATTACTTGGGTATATACTACGCTTAGCCAACATCTCTGTTAACATTTTATACAGGGTTATATTAGGTACTGCAATAGCGGCATAAACAGAAATTATATTGTTGTCTTTACATCAGTTTATGTTTATGTCTGAATAAGTGTTGCAGTTTCTGAGGGGCAGTTATGAATAAATTGATAATGCTATTATTATTACTAGCACAGGTATTATTACTAGCACAGGTAGCAGGCGGCGGTGTAATGGCACAGGCAAAGACAATTTCGGACTATCAGCAACAACAGCAACCGGGCTTAGATAAAGCCAGATTACAGTTGCAGGATATTGAGCCGCTGATCCAGCAATACCAACAGTCACCCTGGGTGAATGTTACTGAGCTGGGGCGCTCAGTAGAAAACCGGCCCATCTATATGTTAAGCATGGGGCAAGGTAAAAAACGTGTGCTGGCCTGGTCGCAGATGCATGGTGATGAGCATACTGCCACAGCAGCCTTATTCGATTTATTAAAATATGCTACTGCGCCAGCCCAGGCTGATTGGCGTAATAGTTGGTTTTCTGAAATCACGCTTTATATTATCCCGATGCTGAATCCAGATGGGGCAGCCCGCAATAGTCGGGTAAATGCCCAGGGTATTGATATTAATCGGGATGCATTAGCACTTCAAAGCCCAGAAGGGCAGCTGTTGATGGCGACCGCCAAACGACTAAACCCTGATTATGCGTTTAATTTGCATGACCAGAATCGCTTTCATGCGGCAGGTGACGCTCCCAACCCGGCAACCATTTCGTTATTAGCACCCGCATATAACGAGGCGCGCGAGATTAATGACAGCCGTAAAGCGGCGATGCAACTGATTGCGTTAGTCAAACCTTGGTTAGATCAGCAAATTCCGCAGCATGTTGGGCGTTATAACGATAGCTGGTCGCCCCGTTCATTTGGCGATACCTTTGCTGGGATGGGTATGAGCACTATCCTGGTTGAAGCGGGCGGGCATCGGGCAGATGATCACCGGCAGGTTGCCAGGCGGCTGAATTTTCAATTATATATTACCTGGTTAGATGCTATTGCCAGTGGCAGTTACCAGCAAGCTTCACTAGATAATTATGAAGCAATCCCGTTTAACCGCAGTGGCGGTATGAAAGATTTGATTTTACAGAACTTGCAGGTACAAGTGGTTGATACCCGGGCGCAGCTGGATATAGCGGTAAATTTCCATACAGAAGGTGACCGTTATGCGCGCATTCATGAGTTGGGCGATTTGTCTGTACATAGTGGTTATCATCAGTTTGATGTGAGCGGCTTGGCATTTCGGGCGGGTAAACCCTACCCCTTGCAACACGAATTAGTGCTGGATACTGCCGCACATCTGAAACTGTTGGCTGAAGGCTATACACATTTTACCGGGAACGCTAAGTTGCTACAGCATAGTAGTAGTCTACCGGTGTTAATTAACCCGCTAAGGCCGTCGCAGCAAACGCCTCAGTTACGGCAGGGCGCCACTTTTTTACTAGTTAATGAGCAGGGTGAGGTTGTTCAGGCACTGTTAAACGGCCAACTGATAGAGTTAGCGTCAGGATTGGTACGAAATCCACTGGGTACTTGAACCTTAACCAAGACAATAGCAGGAGCTATTTATGTTATCAGGAAGAAATCAAAGCGCATTGGCTCAGGCCGTTGCAAGTCGTAACCGCAAGGGCATCAGTACTTTTGCACCACTGGCGCTACTTTGCAGCGCACTGCTTTTGCAAGCGTGTTCACCCGCCACCGAGCCAACGGCGAGCGACAGCGTACCCGAGCAGCAAGCGGCTTTACCGTTGGGCGATACTAGTCAGAATGCGTTGGATTGGGATGGCACTTATCAAGGGGTTTTACCATGTGCCAGTTGTGAGGGCATCGAAACACGTTTAGAGCTGCGTGATGATGGCAGTTATCATCTGGTAACCGTGTATTTAGGCGAAGAACCTGATAATCAATTTGAGCAACAGGGTAAGTTTGATTGGGATGAGCAAGGCCGGGTAATCAAATTAGATGCGCCAGAAGGTGAAGCTGTTTATTTTAAGGTTGAGGAAAATGCAGTTCGCCAGTTAGATCAGGAAGCAGAACAAATTAGTGGGCCTCTAGCTGATCACTATCGCCTAAATAAACTCCCTAGCAATGTGGGTACTACAGCGGATATTTCTGCGGCTGATATAGCGGGTTTCACCGGCATTGACTGGCAGCTAACTGAACTATTAAGCGACACTTTGGCCAATGATACGCGGGTATTTGTGCATTTTGCGGCAGATGGCAAAGTCTATGGTAATTCCGGCTGTAATCAATTTTCGGGGAGTTGGGGTTTAGATAATCAACGCTTACGGTTAGGGCAAATGGCCTCTACCATGCGTGCCTGTCCTGAGCCTCAGATGCAACTGGAACAGGTATTTTTAGCACAATTGGCGCTAGCAGATAATTATACGCTGGCAGATAACACGCTAAGTTTAAATAAAGCGCGGATGGCACCGTTGGCGCGTTTTAAAGTTAAACAGTAATACGGCGTAACGAATAACTAGCCCTAAGCGTTGTAGAGTGCGTTTAGGGCTGTTGTCTAGTTAAGGCTGTTCGGCAATAAAGTCGGGGTAAAGTAAATAGGGTTGCCGTTGTTTACGAAACTGCTGTAGTGCAGGTTGCCAGCTCTGGCGGATATTGGCTTCACTTAAGCCCTGTGCTATTTGTAAACGCAGTTGATCAGTACCAGCCAGCTTGTCCATAAAGGCGGGAGAACTGAACATATCGCTAGCATTAGCACTAAATAATTGATACCAGCGCATCAGATAAGCTAATGTTAGGCCATTGGTGCTGACCCGGCGTAAGTCTTCGCCATAGACTTGTTTATCCATTAGTGGCGGCGTTAAGGCGGCACCTGGCGTACTTACCGGTTTAAAAGCAAACCCATCAGCGGCAAACCGATCATATCCCAGCACCTGAAACGGAAACGGCGTACCCCGGCCCACGCTGAGTGGGGTGGCTTCAAAAAAGCCTAGCGAGGGATACAGCTTAATAGCTTGTTGATTAGGTAAATTGGGGCTAGGCGGTACCGGTAGCTCGTACGGTAGTTCGCGCCGATAATTAGCAACCGGTATCACTGTTAGCTGCAGTTTAGCTGCGTGCTCAATCCAACGTTCACCTTTAATCATTAAGGCTAGCTCGCCTACCGTCATACCATGTAGTAATGGAATAGGGTGCATCCCAACAAAAGACTGAAAGGCTAAATCGAGTACCGGACCATCGACATAGGCACCGTTTGGATTTGGCCTATCCAGAATCAACATCGGAATGCCAAATTCGGCAGCCGCGGCCATCATATAATGCATAGAGCTGATATAGGTGTAATACCGTACGCCTACATCCTGAATATCAAATATAATGATATCCAGTTGCTGCAACTGCTCGGCAGAGGGTTTTTTGCTTTCGCCATACATAGACCATACCGCTATGCCGGTTTGCTCATCGCGACCACTGGCGATTTCGGCTCCAGCATCATGATTACCGCGAAAACCGTGTTCTGGTGCAAAAATAGCCGTTACGTCAATGTCATGTGCCAGCAGCGCATCCACTAAATGTTGTTCGCCAATTAGCGAGGTTTGATTAACCAATAAGCCAACGCGCTTTCCTTGCAATAACGGTAGGTATTTTTCGGTTTGCTCTGCGCCGGTAAGCAGCTTGCTGTTACTGTTTATTGTTGATGCGGCAGATGTTGCCGCAACAACGCAGCAAAGTACGCCCAGTAATAACCAGCCTAAGGTTTTCATTTCATTGCCTCCAATGCATTACGGACAAAGCCTTTTTGCTGTTGAAGCTGTTCTTTACAGCGTGCAACAGGCTGGCCACTGAGCAGGTGCAGAATCGCTAATTTTGCACTCATTTGACTCGTTTCCAGTGCTTGCTGGGCGGTTTGTATATCGCAGTCGGTTGCCTGCATGACAATACGGATCGCCCGAGCCACTAATTTCTGATTACTGGCATGTAAATCTACCATCAGGTTCTGATAAACCTTACCGCTGCGTACCATGGCGGCGGTACTTAACATATTGAGGACCATTTTTTGTGCGGTGCCGGCTTTCATGCGGGTAGAACCTGTCACAATTTCTGGGCCAACCTCGGCGCAAATGGCTACGTCGGCAGCAGCCAGCACCGGTGCATCGGCATTACAGCTAATGGCTACGGTAGTTGCACCAATCGACTTGGCATAAGCTAATGCCCCCAGCACATAAGGGGTTCTGCCGCTGGCTGCAATGCCTACTAACAGATCGCTGGCACTAAAGTTGATGCGCTTTAAATCGGCTTCGCCTAAGGCTGGATCGTCCTCAGCACCTTCAACTGCCTTATAGATGGCGTTGGCACCACCAGCAATCAAACCAACTACCTGGGTGTCTGGCACGCTATAGGTGGGGGGGCATTCTACGGCGTCTAAGATCCCTAAACGGCCACTGGTACCGGCACCGAGATAGATCAAGCGCCCACCCGCCGCAAAAGCTGTGACGATATGATCTACTGCTTGAGCGACCTGTGGTAGCGCAGGAATAATATTGCTGGCAATTTGTTGATCAGCCTGATTAATTAGTTGAACCAATTGCAAACTGTTTAGTTGATCAAGCTGCTGGCTGGCCGTGTTGCGGGCTTCGGTGCTCATGGTAGCTAATTGCTGTATTAGGTGCTCTGTACTCATAGTTTCGCTCGTATTAATAAGAAGATGCTGCCAATTTGGCAGCCAATGCTAAGCCGCCGGCCAAGGCATCACCCTTAGCGGGTTGTAGCTGCTTGCGCAGTGATTCGTTTAAAAAATGTTGGCACTTATTGGCTAAACCGCCTAACAGCACCAATGGAAGTGGCTGCGCCGCTAAGCTGCATAATGCCAGCTCAGAAATGGCTTGTGCCTGTCTAAGTTGTAATTGCTGCGCTAATGGCTCATCAAACTGGTATACCAAAGGGGCCAGTGTGGCAAAGTCAGTTGCTTTAGCCTGCTTTAACCACGGCAGAATGCTGGCAATATCGCTGCCGCAGTGTGTAGCAACCGCTTGTAATAATGACGTAAGAGGGCGCTGCCAATCGAGTTGCCACAACAGCTCGCGTACCAGTTGTTGCCCAAGCCAGGCGCCGCCACCTTCATCACCTATGTTGAAACCCCAGCCGCCTACTTGTAATTCGGTACCATCCTGTTGTAGGCGCATACCTACTGAACCGGTGCCAATAGCCACTACGGCAACTGGCTCACCCAAATTAGCGCCATGCAGCGAAATACGCGCATCAGTGGTTAATTGCCAACGGGCGAAAGGCAGTGCTAATTCAGCATAAAAGGCGTTATGTAAATCAGGATTACCTGCACCAGCCAAGCCAACGATGGCAGTGATTTGCTCTGGAGTGATACCAGCCTGCTGGCACAGCAGCAGGCACAGTTCTCGAACATTCTGCAGTGCACTGGCAAAGTCATTAGTTAATTGTGCTGGGCCAGAACGCGCCTGCCAGCGCTGGCCACTATGTTGGCAGTGCAACATGCCCAGCGTTTTAGTGCCGCCGCCATCTACGGCTAACAAATATTGCATTACACCTCCTGTGTTATAGAGCCTTGCTACTTAACGTTGCTGCACTCTGTGCTGCGTCGTCATGTTGCTTGGTTATTATTGGGCGCTGAGTTGTTGGTTTGCCACTATAACAAACCAAAAAGGCGATAATCGTGCCGATACAGAGCTGCCAGGTAAAGCCTAAATCTATTGCGGTGAGTGTTGGGTTAACTTTTTGTAATACGCTTTGCATTACATAGGGCTGCATAAATAAGGTGACCACAAAGCCAGTTAATAAGGCGGCGGTAACACTGTAGCTATTGCCTCTGCGGGTAAAGAGTGCGGTAAAAAATACGCCCAGTAAACCACTGTACGAAAACACCATCACACTTAACGCAAAGGCCAACAATGGCATATCAGAGTACTGCTGCCAGTAGTAACACAGCACCGCCATTAACGACAAGGCAATAGCCGTGCCTAACATGGCCAGTTGTCCGGCGCGCACAAAGTGTCGCGCTACCGTAGCTGGCTTACGGCGCAGTCGCCAAGGTTGATATAAATCTGCTACCAGTACCGATGCCATCGAGTTTAAACCAGAGGTAATGGTGGAAAGCGCTGCAGCAATTACCCCTACCACAACCAGACCACGTAACCCCGAGGGCAGCTCATTTAGCACATAGTGCATAAAGACGGTAATCTTCTCTCCTTGAAAGCTATCGCCAAGTACCGCGCCGCTTTGATAGAGATCCGGCCGCTGATAAAAAATGTACAGTAAAAAACCAATAACGATAAACAACAGCATAACCGGAATCACCATCAGGGCCGATGATAGCAGGGCCTGAGCGCCTTTAGCGGGGGTTTTACAGGTTAGCACTCGCTGTGTCATATCCTGATCTAAACCAAAGGCGGCAATATTAAGCAGTAAAAACCCCGTTAATGCCGACCAAATGGTAAAGACACCATTACTGCTAAAATCGCTGCGGGTGTCAAACAACAATAGCTTAGAACCTACTTGGTCGGGTGGATTACGTAAAGCCTCTACCAGCACTGTCCAAGGTAAATCCAGGCTATTGTATAAAAAGAAAAGTACCAGTAAGGCGGCAGTAACGTACACTAAACACTGCAAGGCATCGGTATAAATAACGGAGCGAATACCGCCAGCCATAGTACAAAGCAGGCCGACCAGCGCTAACAAGGCAACAGAGAAAATAATACTGGAGGCTTCGATATTATTAAATAGCAGCATCGCAACCGCCAATGCCGCCATATAAAGACGGGCGCCGCTGGCAAACACCCGGCCAAATAAGTACATTTGACCGGCGTGGTTTTTGGCACTGGCACTAAAGCGGCGTTCCAGCAACTCATACACGGTCGTAACTTTGAGTTCATAATAGCGGGGGATCAGCCATTTAATGACAAAGAAAGCTGCTAAAATGGCGCCAATATTGGTTGCCAGATAGCTAAGATTGCCACGAAAGCCCATGTCCGGGCCACCAAGAAAGGTTGCCGCAGATTGTGAAGTGGCAAGCACTGAAATGGCTACCAACCAGGCGGGCATCGAATTGGCTGCCAAAAAATAGTCATTACTATTGCTGGCTTTGCGTTGATTGACCCACCAGGCCAGCAGGGCCAGGATCAAAAAATAGCTGCAAAAGACCAGCCAATCTAATAAGGTGAGCTGCATAACGGCTTTGCCTACTGATGTTTAGGCGCATATACCCAATGGATTTCAAGATGCACGGGGATACAAGCGCAATTCCAGCCAAATGGCTGATTAAATCGTCTTCGTTTCAGGCAGCAGTAAAACATAAGTTCTCAGATATGAACAGAGTAAAATATTCGTGATTGCGAAATTTTTCTGAATAATTTATGTTTGTAACCTGATATGACATGCTTAAGGACCTTAATGTGGCAGGCTTTGGTAAAATTCGCTTCAGCAAAATGCTGTTGATTATGGCTTCAATTACAACTTTTTGGAGTGTTATGGATACACACGCTGCCGCCCGTAAACCGGCTATTGATGTGCCGCAAATGCTGGGGCAAAAGCTAATGCTCGACTTGCGTTACTATTGCGAGCAACCCGTAGCGCCGGGTAAATGCCGCACGCCGATGACCAGTTTACCGCCAGATTTGGCTAAGTTGCTAATCGACTATCAGATTGGTGGTGTGATTTTATTTGCCGAAAACGTACAACAACCTGAGCAAATTATTCAGCTTACCGCGCAATTGCAGGCCGTTGCAGCTGCACAGGGTAATGATTTACCGATGTTTATCGGTATTGATCAGGAAGGCGGGCGGGTAGCGCGGTTACCCCGGCAGCAATCGACCTCGTTTAGCGGCAATATGGCTGTTGGCGCTACCTATGCAGAACATGGTAGCCACTTTGCCAGCACCGTGGGCGAAGTGTTGGCCAAAGAGCTGTTAAGTTTGGGTATCAATGTTAATTTCGCACCGACAGTAGACGTAAACGTTAACCCTTTGAACCCGGTGATTAACGTGCGGTCTTTTGGTGAAGATGCCGGTGTTGTTGCCAAGCTTGGTGGTGCGATGACCGCCGCGATGCAACAGCAGGGCATGTTAGTGTCGCTAAAACACTTCCCAGGGCATGGTGATACCCATGTTGATAGTCATCATGGTTTACCGCGGGTAGACCATAGTGCTGAACAAATTACTCAAAGCGATTTACTGCCGTTTGTGGAGATTATTAAAAGCGCTGAGCCGGCGATGATTATGACCGCCCATATTCAGTTTCCTGCCTTAGATAGTTCGGTTTTTGTGAGTAAAGACGGTGAAGAGATGCTAAAGCCGGCAACCCTGTCTCGCCGTATTCTACATGGCGTGCTGCGCGAACAGATGGACTATCAGGGGTTAATCGTCACCGATGCCCTGGATATGGCGGGCATTAGCCAGTTTTTCACGGTACCGCAGGCCGTGATTGAAACCTTTGCTGCTGGGGCAGATATTGCCTTGATGCCGGTAAAGTTACAAAGCCCGACGGAGTTAAAGAACTTAGGCTTGCTGCTGGATGAATTAAGCGGCGCAGTAACCAGCGGTAAGCTGGATTTGCAGGAGCTGGCAGCGTCGTATCAGCGTATTGTGAAGGCTAAACAGCAACTAAAAACCCTGGCGGAACCCACGCTGGCAAAGGCATTGAGCACACTGGCAAACCAAGAGCATCGTGCCGCCGAGCTGGCCTTAGCGCGTGCTGCGGTAACGGTAGTTGAGGGTGAACAACGCTTACCTTTACAATTAAAGGGTAAAAAAACCGTGTTGTTAATGCCCGATACCAGCAAAGGCGTTTTACTGCGCCAATACCTGCAACAACTGGCAGCGGATAGTGGTGAGATCAGCGTTATTAGCTTGCAGCAGCTTAATTTGGATTTAGCTAAACAGCAGATTGCCGCGGCAGATCAGGTTATTGCGGCCTTTATTTCGCCCATGCAATCCTTAGCTGAGATAGGTGGTATGGATGATTTAGCCAGCGTAACTAATCTGGCTGAGGCTTATCAAAAGCAGCAACAATATTTTTATCAGTTGCTGCAATATGGCGCAGCGCTGAAAAAAGATCAAACCTTTGTCAGTTTGCGCTCACCTTATGAAATTAGCCTGTACGCCCCCTTAGTACAACGCACCTTAGCAACCTATGCCTACCATAGTTGGCAACAAGCTGATGGCGAGTTAGTTAGCCCGATTTATCTGGCGTTAGCCGAAGTGTTGTTGGGTAAACGCCAGGCCACAGGCAAGTTACCGGTGACTTTAGTGCCGCTGGCCAACGAAGTGAGTAAGCACTAATGTTAGGGTTACGTAACCACTGTCGCGATATACTGGCGCTGCAACCTGGCGGGCGCTTATTAGCGTTGGATGTGTTGCGTGGCCTGGCCATTATGGCGATGGTGTTGGTGAATAATCCGGGTAGCTGGAGCTACGTTTATGCGCCGTTACGCCATGCCGAATGGCATGGTTGGACATTGACGGATTTAATCTTCCCGGCCTTTATTGTGATGGTAGGGATCTCTATTCAGCTTAGCTTGAGCGGCAAACAGCAGTTAAGTAAGGCTGAGGCTATCCAAAAAGGCGCGGTACGATCCTTAAAGCTCTATGCCTTAGGGCTGTTTTTGGTACTGTTTTACTATAATTTTCGTGATCCGGCTTACAGTTATTTGCAACAAAAACTGCTGACAGTGCGCTGGTTTGGCGTATTGCAGCGCATTGGTTTAGTGTACTTTTGTACCTTACTTATCGTGTTATATAGCGGTACCCGTGGCCGGGTGTTCTGGTTAGTTGGTTTGTGTGCAGTCTATTTTGCCTTAATGCAATTTATGCCCTATAGCGATGCGCAGGGTAATCATTTTGTTGGCTTATGGGATTTTGGCAATAGTTTTGCGGCGTGGTTAGACCATATGCTACTCGGGGCCAACCATGTGTATTTCCGTACTGCTACCCCTTTTGCTTTTGACCCGGAAGGCCTGCTAAGTACTTTGCCGGCCATTGCCAGTTGTTTAAGCGGGGTATTGATAGCGCAGTTGCTGCAAAGCGATCGCCCCCTGCAATTTAAGATACGGGTGTTAATGCTGGCGGGGGTTGTGGCGGTATGGATTGCAGAGTTAGTGCATCCGGCACTGCCCATTAATAAAATACTCTGGACGCCAACTTTTGTGTTGTTAAGTAGCGGCTATACGGCCTTATTGCTTGGCGGCACTCTCTGGTTAACCGAGATTAAAGGCTACCGGTTATGGAGTGCGCCCTTAGTGGTGTTTGGTGTCAACGCGATATTATTTTTTATGCTGGCGGGTGTGGCAGCGCGGGTGCTGTCGATGTTGCCGGTAGCAGGTACTACGTTGGGTAACTGGCTATTTTTAAATGTGTTTCAACCTTTGCTCGGTAACTACAATGGCTCTTTGGGCTTTGCGCTGGTGTTTTTGTTGTTATCTTATCTGGCGATGTTGTGGTGTTATCGGCGGGGCTTTATTTTTAAAGTCTGAAAAAGGCAAAGCGGCTTAAAAACTGCTGGCCATGCTGCGATAACAACCATACCAGTAACAGACAATTAGCCAGCACGATCAACCAGAACTCGCGCTGAAATAGCGGCTTACTACGTTTGTGGGCCAGCTTTTTCTGTGCAACTAATGCGCCTGGCCAGCCGCCAATCAGGCTGAACATTTGTAAGCTTTCTTCTGGCAGGCGTTGTGACTGGCGAGCGATAGCGGCATTTTTATCAGCTTGATAGAGCCAGTAAGTGAATAGGCTGGCTTCTAAATACAGCATGGGCAGCAAATAGGGTAGGGTGCCAAACAGCAAGGCAATAATAACCAACATTAAAAAAGCCGCCCGAAAATACAGGGCTAAGTCCTGTGCGTAAGCCAGATCTACGGTGTTTTTGCGGCTGCTGGTTACCTGAGGCATCTGCTCTGCGGCACTGCTGCGCTGCAGCTGTAGTGCTGTTGCGATAGGGCGGCCTTGTTTGTCGCTACCCATGTTGAACAGCAGACTATCGCCCTCTACCGGCCGCGCTTTGATATTGGTAGCGGGGTTGGGAAGTAAATCGCGAATATGAAAAAAAAGCTTCTGATTGGTCTGATCACAAATCAAAAAGCCGAAGCCTTTTTCATCCTGCCAAAATACGACCTTACCTGTCAGTTGCATCTGCCACACCTCGCCGACTCAGCATCCTGCTGTTCATCAGTTAGTGTAGCGGATAACACTGACATTGTTTAGCTCCGGCTGATTAATCGCATTGATAAATCGATGGCTTGTACATGCTTGGTTAGAGCACCGCTGGAGATAAAGTGTACACCCGTTGTGGCCAGCTCACTCAGGCGCTCACTGGTAATGTTGCCAGATACTTCCAATTTAGCTCGGCCAGCATTTAGCGTTACGGCGTGTTGAATATCGCTGAGGCTAAAATTATCCAGCATAATGACATCGGCTTGTGCTTGTAGCGCCTGCGCTAATTCTTCCAGGTTTTCTACTTCAACTTCAATGGGTTTACCGGGGAAGTTTGTCCGCGCACTTTGCACTGCGGCAGTAATAGACCCTGCGGCGGCTATATGATTTTCTTTAATTAAAAAAGCATCAAATAAACCAAAGCGATGATTTAAACCACCGCCACAACTGACCGCGTATTTTTGGGCAAAGCGCAGGCCTGGCAAAGTTTTACGGGTATCCAGTAGTCGAGTCTGGCTACCTTGCAAATACTGTACATAGTGCGCGGTAGTGGTTGCTGTGCCACTTAATAATTGTAAAAAGTTCAGTGCGCAGCGCTCGCCGGTAAGCAGTACCCGGGCTGGGCCGTTCAGCGTGCACAGTTTGTTGTTCGCGCTAACGTGATCACCGTCGGCAACGTGCCAGCGAATGGTAACGTTATTGCCCAGTTGCTTAAAAACCTCATCAACAAAGCCGGTGCCGCAAATCACACAGTTTTCACGAGTAATAATAGTGGCTTCGGCTTGCTGCGTTGCCGGGATTAAGGACGCGGTAATGTCGCCAAGTTCAAGTGATTGAAAGCCTAAATCTTCGGCTAAGGCGGCGCTAACGGCACGACGCATTTCGTCTGCCAATAAAGGGTGGTGAAATGGAACTGCTGGTTTAGTCATAAGTCAGATGCGCTGAATAAGCGTGAGTTGGTTACCTTGTTGGCGGAATTCTAACTGTTTTAGGGCGCTCATACCTAACAAAATCTCGGTACCGGCCAAATTAGGTACTATGCTGGCCGGCACTTGCGTGAGCGTAATCAGTCCAAGTTTTAATTCAGTGATTTCGCTACGCCAGGCGGTAGTAACACCATTGGCAGTAGAAACCCGGATTGGCTGGCCTTTAATCAGGCCCAGTTTACTGGCAGCAGTTTCTGAAATGGCGACGGTGGTGGCACCGGTATCCAATAAAAACTCCACCGGTTGACCGTTAATTAGCGCCACACCTAAATAATGACCTGCTCTATTGCGGGTCAGCTCGGTGCTAATTTCCTGGCCATTTACGCTACTTTGCAACTGCTGGTTAGGGTTTTGTTGTTTACCCAAATAGTCTTGGAAAAACCAAAATAACCCGCCACATACCAGTAACCAGGTCAGTACAGTAAAGATTTTGCCAAAGGAAGAACTGACTTCAGGCGCTTGCATAAATTTCATCCAGCATCGACAATAATCTTACAGCTTACTTAGACCGCCATAAAAAGGCAAAAATCTGCATGCGTAGTTTTTCTCCCGATACTTTTCCTTTGCTGACGGCACGGCCATCGCCACACTATGATGACCGACCTGCCGGGGAGCAAATAAGTTTACTGGTTATTCATAATATCAGTTTACCGGCAGGGCAATTTACTAAAGATCCGCAAAACAGTTACGTAGATGCGTTGTTTTGCGGTACTCTTGACACAACAGCTCACCCTGATTTTGTTGATTTGCAGGGCGTACGTGTAGCTGCACACTGTGTGATTTGGCGCAATGGCCAGATTTTTCAGTATGTGCCCTTTGCGAAACGCGGCTGGCATGCCGGGCTAAGTTTTTTTGAAGGGCGTGAGCGTTGTAACGACTTCTCAATAGGTATTGAGTTAGAAGGCACCGACAATATACCCTATACTGAACAGCAATATACCAGCTTAGTACAGCTAACCCAGTATCTGCTGCAACAGTATCCGGCTATTACCTTGGACAGGATTGTCGGTCACTGTGATATTGCCCCCGGTCGTAAAACTGATCCGGGAGCAGCTTTTGATTGGCAGCGTTATAAACAAGCGCTAAAGGAGAACAAGGCATGACCTTAATCAGTATGTTACTGGCATTAATTATTGAACGACTGGCTGTGCGTAGCGACGCCTGGCAAGCACGTCCTTATTGTCAGGCATATCTTAAACTGACTGCTAGCTCAGGATTGAGCAAACTGGCTGACCATAAACTGGGCCGTTATCTTTGGATCTTGCTGCCTGGGGTACTGGTAGCATTGGTATTATTGCTGATAGATAACCGGTTGTTAACGCTGATCGTCAATACCTTAGTGCTATTGGTGGGTATTGGTTGTTGGCATTATCGGCAACTTTATAAACAGTATTTAAATGCGCAGGAGCGCGGCGATGATGAAGCGGCCTTTTTAGCTATGCAGCAAATTCGCCACGATAGCCGCAGCACGGTTGAAGAGTCTAATGGCCTGTTACTGGTGTGGCTGAACTTCCGCTACTACGCTGCAGTGGTGTTTTGGTTTTTACTACTGGGCGCTTTTGGTGTTATTACCTACGTTCTGCTACGCCATTTAAACGAGCAAACTGTGTTAGAAAGTGCCACAGTAGCAGTACCGGCGGATGACGTTACAGCAGCTGATGTTACTGGGGAAAGCGTAGCAAGCGATCCTCTAGCGGGTATGGAAACTGCTGATGTGGAGCCGGTTACGGTAGAAGCAGCTGAGCCAACTGCCGAGCAAACTTTAGCTGAGGATGCGGTCTTTACCGAGACTGCGGCAGTAGCTCCGACGAAAGACGCCGTACATTATTTATTGCACTGGGCCGATTGGTTCCCGGCACGCTTATTTGGTTTAGGTTTTGCGTTAGTTGGCCACTTCTCACGTGCCTCTAATGCGTTACTGGGCTATTTTCTGGACTTTAGCGCTAATAACCAACAAGTGGTTACCGACGTGGCAAAAGCGGCAGAGCCTATCGCCGAAACGCCATTACAGCCGGTGGACGACACCAGCACTATGGTACAGTTAGCTAAACGCAATATGCTGTTCTTCCTAGCCTTTACCGCTATTTTAACCTTAAGCGGTTGGCTGCGTTAAACCACAGCATGTTTCTATGAGGCGCCTATTTGGCGCCTTTTTTAGTTTTATTATTTGCGGTTTTATGCAGCAAAGGGATGGACCTTATTAGGTCTGCATAAATCAGGCAGTATCGAACAGTTTTTGCTCCAGCGTTTGGCCTTTGGTTAGGCTGCGATAGCCATAACCCTTTGCCGCTAGATATTGTAATAACACGATGTCAAATCCTATAGCCTGTTCGGCGTTTAAGCTAAACACCAACTGCTTTTTCTGTGGCTGGGCAATGGCCTGCACGGCCGGGAGCTGTTGCAATTGTTGCAGCAGTTGTACACTAGCTTCTTGTTCAAGTTGCACCGTAAGGTGTTGTAATACTCCCGCTGAGCTAAGGTGGTTATTGGCACTGCTGTGCAACAGACCTTTATCTAGATACAGCACTTTGTTACATAGCTGCTCTAGTTCAAAAATATTATGCGAGCTAATTAAAAAACTGATCTCTCCACTCATTTTGCTGATTAGGTTACGGATAGCTAAGGCATTCGCCGGATCTAAACCTGCCGTGGGTTCATCTAACAAAAGCAGTTTAGGGGCACCGATAAAGGCCTGAGCAATAGCAGCGCGCTTGCGCATACCATGACTTAACGCAGCCGCCTTGTACTTGGCGACATCTGCCAGATCAACCAGTGCTAGCACCCTGTTGCTTTCTGCTACTGCCGCTTTGGCGCTAAACCCTTGCAAACGGGCATAAAATTGTAATTGGTCACCAATACTAAAACCCGGATCAAACTGCGCATCTTGCGGTAAAGCACTAACAAGGCCAAATAAAGCCCTGCTACCCGCTGGCTGCCCTAGCAGTTCAACCTGACCGCTATTTGCCCTAAGGTAACCGCATAAAATGCCGAATAGCGTGGTTTTACCGGCGCCGTTGGGGCCTATTAGCGCCGCAATATCACCGTGCTGCAGTTCAAAGTTAAGCTGTTGTAGCACCGTGTGTCGGCCAAATTTTTTACTCAGATTGGTGCAGCGGATCAGGGCGCTCATACGGCTCTCCTATGGACAATAAGGGTTGCCAGTGCCAGTAAAACCAAGCTTTGTAAAAGTGGCAGTGCAGCAAACTGGAGTGTTTGCCAGCCTTGTACGCTGGAGATTTGCGCCAGCTGAGCACCGAGTAAATAGGCCTTTAAAAACACTAAATCTGGAAAAATAGAGATAAACCAACCCAGTGCGCCATAAAATACACCAATACTGACAATAGCCAGCGTTACTGCCAGCTTGCTAGTACGGACCAACGCAGAAAAAATACTCATTAAGGCGGTAAAAGGTAATAAGATTAGTAGTAAATTAACCCACAGCACGGCAGCACTGTTTAGCATTGCTAATGATAAATCGCCTAAACGCCAGGCCGAGATCGCTAAGGTTGCCGTTAGCGTCAACATAATTAAACTCGCCTGCACCAGCATTTGGCCAGCAAAGCGACCCAGCACAATAGCGGTGCGGCTACTGCGTAAACTCAGGAAGCGCAAGGTGCCGCGTTCTAAATCGCTACAAAGTTGGTTAGCGGTAAAGAACAGGCAAAATGTGGGCAACAAAAATAAGCTAAGTATCCAATATAAGGCCAGTTCAGGTGTTTGCCAGTTGCCAAGGTGCTGCAAAATATCAGTGCCAAAGATACCGATACTGGCATTTTGCAACATAGGGGAGTTTATTATCTCCGCGGCTGGTGCAATAAGGTAGTAAAACAACACCGCCCAGATTACGGCGGTAGCGGCTAAGGTCATTAAGCCTGACCGGGTTTGCCAAAGTCGGCGTAATTCAACACCTGCGTATAGCCCACAGTGTTGTAACAGTGTGACAAAAGGGGGAGATACTGCGGGATTAACCATAATTGCTTCCTATGCAAAAGTTAAGGTGTTAAGCGGCTCGCCGCTTAAATCGGTACCTTTAAATTGTCTGGGTATTTTTACCCCTGCTAAAGGTTAACTAAGCCAGAGCAAGCGTGTCATAGCCGTATGTCAGTACTATTGTTAGCAGTAACCCTAACGAGGAGCAACTGTTATCCATTAGTAAGTTGCGCCTTATTAGGGCGCGCCCTGACATAGCCGCTCTATCTGCACGTTGAAGCCGGTGCTCGCGAATGTTTTTGCTATTGGTCAGACCATTTTATTTCAATACTGAAACATTTGCGTTGTTTCGAGTAATAACTCTAATTATTTGTAGGTTGCCAGCGGGCAAAAAATCTGCTTTATTTACATCTTGCGCGGAAAATGATAGCCTGCTGCTCAATTAGAAAAAATTGGTAATACCAATTTACCGCTGCAAATTAGGCAAGGATTTCACTCACCCATTATGGCCGATTTAAAGATAAAACCTGCCAAGCTGTCTGATCAGATAGTGGCGCAGTTGGAGCATATGCTGCTGGAAGGCAGTTTTAAGCCCGGCCAAAAGTTGCCGTCAGAGCGGGAGCTAGCGGAGCGTTTTGCTGTATCGCGCCCGTCGTTGCGTGAAGCGATTCAAAAGCTGGAAGCCAAAGGGTTGGTGAATCGGCGGCAGGGTGGCGGCACTTACGTGTGCGATAACCTGGTAAAGAACCTAACCGATCCGCTTTTTGCCTTAATGGCACAATATCCCGATTCACAGTTCGACTTTTTAGAGTTTCGGCACGCCTTAGAGGGCATTTGTGCCTATTACGCCGCGCTGCGTGGCACCGAAGCCGATCATAAAAAGATTAAAACCTTATACGAAGAGATTTGTCTGAACCAGCAATTGCAGGATTCAGAAGCCGAAGCTAAAGCTGTTAGTCAGTTTTATCTGGCCGTGGCCGAAGCTTCGCACAATGTGGTGTTGTTACATCTGGTCAGAAGCTTAACGCCGTTGACTGAACAAAATATCCGCTTAAATTTAGCAGCGTTGCAGGAACGCGACGGGATCGCCGAGAAATTAAATGAGCACCGGCGGCGGCTAATGCAGGCGGTAATTAGCCGAGAGCCGGAACTGGCGCGTCAAGTTAGTAATGGTCACTTAGCCTTTATAGAAGAAGCCTTGCTGGAAGTAAGTAAAGAGCGCTCGCGCATCGAACGATCGCTACGTCGCTCGCAGCAGGCATAACATTTTTGCAGCACGCCGAGGGCGTGATTAACCATAGGAAACCTCGATATGTCTGAAGTCAGTAAGGTTGACATCGACGCTTTAGAAACTAAAGAGTGGCTAGAAGCGTTGGAGTCAGTGGTGCGTGCCGAAGGGGTAGAGCGGGCGCAGTTTTTGCTTGAGCAAGTGCTGGAGCAAGCCCGGTTGGAAGGCGTTGATATGCCTACCGGTGTGACCACCAACTACATTAACACCATTCCACCACAGCAAGAGCCGGCTTATCCGGGTGATGTAAACCTGGAACGACGTATCCGTTCGGTGATCCGCTGGAACGCTATTATGATCGTACTGCGTGGCTCGAAAAAAGATTTGGAACTGGGTGGCCATATGGCGTCGTTCCAATCTTCAGCCGCCTTTTATGAAACCTGTTTTAACCACTTCTTCCGCGCACCGAACGAAAAAGACGGTGGCGACTTAGTGTATTATCAAGGCCATATTTCACCGGGTATTTATGCCCGCGCCTTTGTTGAAGGCCGCTTAACGGCTGCGCAGTTAGATAACTTCCGTCAAGAAGTTGATGGTACTGGTTTATCCAGCTACCCGCACCCGAAATTAATGCCTGAATTCTGGCAATTCCCTACCGTTTCTATGGGTTTAGGCCCAATCACGGCGATTTATCAGGCGCGTTTCTTAAAGTACTTAAATGGTCGTGGTTTAAGAGATACCACTGAGCAGCGTGTATATGCCTTCTTAGGTGACGGTGAGATGGACGAGCCAGAATCACGCGGTGCGATTAGCTTTGCTGCCCGTGAAAAACTGGGCAACCTGTGCTTCTTAGTTAACTGTAACCTGCAGCGCTTAGATGGCCCGGTAATGGGTAACGGTAAGATTATTCAAGAGCTGGAAGGTTTATTCCGCGGTGCTGGCTGGAACGTGATCAAGGTAGTGTGGGGCCGTGGTTGGGATAAGCTGCTGGCCAAAGATACTACTGGCAAGCTGTTACAGCTGATGAACGAAACCGTAGATGGCGATTACCAAACTTACAAAGCTAACGACGGTGCCTACGTGCGTAAGCATTTCTTTGGCCGTTACCCGGAAACCGCAGCCTTAGTGGCTGATATGACCGACGAAGAAATCTTTGCCTTAAAACGCGGTGGTCATGAACCATCTAAACTGTTTGCTGCCTTTAAAGCGGCCCAAAACTGCACTGACAAGCCAACAGTTATTTTAGCCAAAACCGTAAAAGGGTATGGCATGGGCGATGCCGCAGAAGGTAAAAACATTGCGCACCAGGTGAAAAAAATGGACCTGACGCATGTGAAACAACTGCGCACCCGTTTAGGTTTAGAAGACTATATTAGCGAAGAGCAAGTAGCTGACTTACCTTACATCACCCTGCCAGAGGGTTCGCCCGAGCTGAAGTACTTACACGATCGCCGTAAAGCCTTGCATGGTTATACGCCGGTGCGGTTACCGAAGTTTAGCGAAACCCTGACACTGCCAGAGCTATCTGCTTTCGATTCACTGTTAGATGAACAAAAACGCGAAATTTCTACTACGTTAGCCTATGTGCGTGCCTTAAATATTCTGTTAAAAGACAGCCATATTGGTCAGCGTATCGTACCGATTATTGCTGACGAAGCCCGTACCTTTGGTATGGAAGGCTTGTTCCGGCAAATTGGTATTTATAACCCAGGCGGTCAAAACTATACGCCGGAAGACCGTTCAGTCGTGTCGTACTACAAAGAAGATACCGGCGGTCAGGTATTGCAAGAAGGGATTAACGAGTTAGGTGCTATGTCGTCTTGGGTTGCTGCGGCCACCTCGTACAGCACCAACGATCTACCGATGATCCCGTTCTACATCTACTACTCGATGTTTGGTTTCCAGCGCGTGGGCGATATGGCCTGGTTGGCCGGTGATCAGCAAGCGCGTGGTTTCTTATTAGGTGCCACCGCAGGTCGTACTACGCTTAACGGCGAAGGCTTACAGCACGAAGATGGCCATAGCCATATTCTGGCCGGCACCGTACCTAACTGTATTTCTTACGATCCTACTTATGCTTACGAGCTGGCTGTGATTCTGCAAGACGGTATTCGCCGTATGTATGGCCCAGAGCAGGAAAATATTTACTACTACATCACAGTAATGAACGAAAGCTACCATCATCCGGCGATGCCAAAAGGCGCCGAAGAAGGGATCCGCAAAGGGATTTACAAGCTGGAGTCATTTAACGGTGGTCGCGGTAAAGTGCAACTACTGGGCTCAGGCACCATTTTAAATGAAGTGCGTAAAGCAGCCGACATTTTAAGTAAAGACTATGATGTGGCGTCAGATGTGTACTCAGTTACTTCGTTTAACGAGCTGGCGCGCGATGGTCAGGATTGCGAGCGTTTTAATATGCTGCACCCGGATGCTGCCGAAAAAGTGCCTTTTGTTGCTACCGTACTGAATAAAGCCCCAGCCATTGCGGCCACCGACTATATGAAAAACTACGCCGAGCAGATCCGTGCCTTTGTGCCAGGTGCGGCTTACAAGGTGTTGGGTACTGATGGTTTTGGTCGCTCAGACAGCCGCGAGAACCTGCGCCGTCACTTTGAAGTGAATGCCGGTTATATCGTAGTAGCTGCACTAAATGAACTGGCGAAGCAGGGCGAGTTGAAGAAAGCGGTGGTGGCCGATGCTATTAAGAAATTTGGCATCGACGCTGACAAAATCAACCCGCTGTACGCATAAGAGGATTTGTCATGACGATTGAAATTCAAGTACCAGACATTGGTGCAGATGAGGTAGAGGTTACCGAAATTCTGGTCAAGGTAGGCGACAAAGTAGCCGCCGACCAGTCGCTGCTGAGCGTTGAAGGTGACAAAGCCTCGATGGAAGTACCGGCTGCCGAAGCGGGCACCGTAAAAGAAATTAAAGTTAGTGTAGGCGACAAGGTGAAAACCGGTAGCATTATTATGGTTTTCGCTGCTGACGAGGCAAAAGCTGCTGAAAAAGAGGCACCTGCGGCAGAAAAAGCTGCAGCGCCCGCTGCTGAAAAGAATGCTGCTGAAAAGCCAGCCGCTGCCGAGCTCAAAGAAGTCGTAGTGCCAGATATTGGCGGCGATGAAGTAGAAATCACCGACATTATGGTTAAAGTTGGCGATAGCGTTAGCGCTGATCAGTCACTGCTGAGCGTTGAAGGCGATAAAGCTTCGATGGAAGTGCCAGCACCTTTTGCCGGTGTAGTCAAAGAAATCAAAGTACAAACCGGTGGCAAAGTAAAAACCGGCAGCCTTATTATGGTGTTTGCAGTTGCAGGTAGTGGTAAAGCCGCTGCAGCCGACACCGCCAGCAAGGGCGAAGCAACAAAAACCGCAGACGCCCCCGCTGCTGAAACAGCAGAAAGCAAAACGGTCGAAAGCAAAGAAGTACAGGTACCTGATATTGGTGGCGATGAAGTTGAAGTCACTGAGATTATGGTTAAGGTTGGCGATAAGATTGCTGCCGATCAATCACTTTTGAGTGTTGAAGGTGATAAAGCCTCAATGGAAGTGCCTGCGCCGTTCGACGGCGTGGTTAAAGAAATTAAGGTGCAAGCCGGTAGCAAAGTGAAAACCGGTAGCCTGATTATGGTATTTGAAGTCGCAGGTAAAGCACCGGCAGCAGCCAGTAAGCCCGCTGCCGAATCAGCTAAAACCGACACGCCAAAAGCCGAAGCTTCAAAAGAGGCTGCCAGCAGTGCACCAGCAAGCAGCAGCGATGGCTTTGTTGAAAACAGTGCCTATGCTCACGCTTCGCCGGTCATTCGCCGCTTAGCGCGCGAATTTGGTATCAATCTGGCGAAGGTTAAAGGCACTGGCCGTAAAGGCCGCGTAGTTAAAGAAGATGTACAAAACTACGTGAAGCAGCTGGTTAAGCAGGTAGAAAGCGGGGCGGCTCCTGCGGCAGGCGCCACTACTGGCGGCAACAATATGGGCTTCGACTTACTGGCTTGGCCAAAGGTCGACTTTGCTAAGTTTGGCGAAGTAGAAACCAAAGCCTTATCGCGTATTCAGAAAATCTCAGGTGCTAACTTGCATCGTAACTGGGTACGTATTCCGCATGTTACCCAGTTTGATGAAGCCGATATCACCGGTTTAGAAGACTTCCGCAAAGAGCAAAATGCGCTGGCTGATAAAAAGAAAATGGGCGTGAAGTACACCCCATTGGTCTTTATTATGAAAGCCGTAGCCAAAGCGATGGAAGACTTCCCCACTTTCAACAGTTCGTTGTCGGAAGATGGTGCTAGCCTGATCCTGAAAAAGTACGTGCATTTAGGTATTGCTGTTGATACACCTAACGGTTTAGTGGTACCGGTAGTTAAGGATGTCAACAAAAAAGGCATTATCGAGCTGTCGCGCGAGCTGCAGGATATTTCGGTAAAAGCGCGTGAGGGTAAACTTACTGCCAGCGATATGCAAGGCGGCTGCTTTACGATCTCTAGCCTCGGTGGCATCGGCGGTACTGCCTTTACGCCTATTGTTAACGCACCAGAAGTGGCCATTTTGGGTGTCTCAAAATCGGAGATTAAACCGAAATGGAACGGCAAAGAATTTGAGCCTAAGCTGATGTTGCCGTTATCAGTATCGTACGACCATCGGGTAATTGACGGCGCTTTGGCAGCACGCTTTACTGCCACCTTAGCCAGTTATCTGGCCGATATCCGGCAGATTATTATGTAAAACCGGCTTACGCCACGATAAAAGCGGCCTTGGCCGGGAAAGTGGCGTAATGTTGCATTATTAATTTTATATTATTAGTGCAATCTTAGGTTACAGAGCGGCGGCTCTGATGTTAAAATTCCGCCACTTTTTTCGCCTGATAGCTGTACCCTACAATGCTACGCTGTCAGATAACCGACTTAATGAAAAGGTAAAACCATGAGCAACGATATTAAAACCCAAGTAGTAGTAGTGGGCGCTGGCCCTGGTGGTTACTCTGCAGCCTTCCGTGCAGCAGATTTAGGCCTAGAAGTAACCTTAGTGGAAGCGCGCAGCACCTTAGGTGGCGTATGCTTAAACGTAGGCTGTATCCCATCAAAAGCGCTATTACACGTTGCAAAAGTGATTGACGATGCCCGCGATATGGCTTCACACGGTGTGACCTTTGGTGCACCAGAAATCGACTTAGATAAAATCCGTGCCTGGAAAGACAAAGTCGTTGGTCAGTTAACCAACGGCCTGGCCGGTATGTCGAAAATGCGTAAAGTTAAAGTAGTGAACGGTTTCGGTAAATTTACTGGCGCCAACACCTTACAGGTTGGTGACACTACCATCACGTTCGAACACGCTATTATTGCTGCCGGTTCAGAGCCAGTAGCGCTGCCGTTTATTCCAAAAGATGATCCACGGGTTATCGACTCTACCGGCGCACTGGAATTAAAAGATATTCCAGGCGAAATGCTGGTATTAGGTGGCGGTATTATCGGTCTGGAAATGGGCACGGTATATCGTGCACTGGGTTCTAAAGTATCAGTAGTAGAATTTGCTGATCAGTTAGTACCAGCAGCCGATGCCGATATCGTGAAAGCCTATACCAAGTACAACAGCAAAAACTTTAACATTATGCTGTCGACCAAGGTCACTGCCGTAGAAGCGAAAGACGACGGTTTATACGTGACTTTTGAAGGCAAAAACGCTCCAGAGAAAGCTGTACGTTACGACAAGATCTTAGTGGCTGTTGGCCGTAAGCCAAATGGCGCCCTGTTAGATGCCGCTAAAGCGGGCGTCAACGTAGACGAGCGTGGCTTTATCAATGTTGATAAGCAACTGCGTACCAACGTTGGCCATATCTATGCTATCGGTGACGTTATCGGCCAGCCAATGTTAGCGCACAAAGCGGTACATGAAGGCCACGTAGCGGCTGAAGTGATCTCTGGCTTAAAGCACTTCTTCGATCCACGCTGCATTCCATCAGTAGCCTATACCGACCCAGAAATGGCGTGGACTGGCGTAACCGAGAAAGAAGCGAAAGAGCAAGGCTTAAAGTACGAAACCGCTACCTTCCCATGGGCAGCCTCTGGCCGTGCCATCGCCTCAGCCCGTACTGAAGGTTTCACTAAGTTAATCTTCGACAAAGAAACTCACCGCATCATTGGTGGCGCTATTGTGGGTATTAACGCCGGTGAAATGCTGGGCGAAATCTGCTTAGCAGTAGAAATGGGTGCCGACGCCGAAGATATCGCGTTAACCATCCACGCTCACCCAACGTTAAACGAGTCTATCGGCTTAGCCGCAGAGATCTACGAAGGTTCAATCACCGACCTGCCAAATCCAAAAGCGAAGAAGAAGTAATTTTTCTGAGTTAAGTGTTTGAAACAAAGGCCGCGAATGCGGCCTTTGTACTACCTGAGCATTTTACTTATCGCCATACTATCCAAAAATACACATGTGAGGGCGGGTGATAACAGCGTTAAATGGTTTAGCGAGCTGGGGAATATGCCGCTCGCATTGCTCACTGTTGCTTATCCGAGCTGTCGATTTGTGCAGGATCTATTGTGAAGCTTGCGCATTCACCTGAGTTATAAAATACTTATTGTGTGTCGCGGACACTTTTTTAACCTTTTTCAGGTTAAATTTAGGGGGGGCGTTTAATAGTGCCATCAGATGGTTTCAAGTCGGAGGTTTGCTGTTCAGGGATGCCGTCCAGGATTATAGTACCCAGTCCATTCTTCATAGTAAGAAGTTTCATCATCATAAACTGAAAAATGTAAGTAACTCTCTCCGTAATAATCGTCATACTTCCATTCCAAGTCGCATCCCATAATTTCACAAGTTTCCCAGCCTTGCTCCCATGCCCAATCCCAGAAAGGGTCATCATCATCCTCCAACTCTTCACTATCATCGTCTCTCCATGAGAATATTTCATAGTTTTCCACGACCAATGAGCTATTTAAGGGTGCGTTTACTGCTTTTTTAACGATGTTATTAACAGTCTGCTGAAAGTCCAAGCTATTTAATCTAGCCAATATCCGCTTTTTATCTTCATCATTGTCGCCTTCCAATAAGCTAAACCTTATGTAAACAACCCGGTCATTCGTATTTTTAAAACTGAAAACTACCGCTGCATCAATATCATGTTCTGAATCTGGCCTGGCAGATAAAACGATACGCTGTCTACTCACGCTATAAAGAAAATGGTCAACAAAAGCAGCTTTTTCTTCTATGCTATTAAAATCTTTATATATTTTCCTGTAATTTTCCGCCATTTTTTTATATTCGGCTGAGGATGAGAAAGAAACTCCTTGATTTTCCCCTTCCGATCTGTCTAATAGACAATAGCGGGCAGAAAGTTGAAAGCTCTGACTTTTATACAACTGGGCTTTAAATTTCGTAATTGAACTACCGGCGAGGGCCTTAGTTGCCTGAATCGGGCAGATGGCAGCAGTATTTACGGAAGAAAGGTCTGATTTTTCAAATGCTCTAGCTTGAACAGCTGATATAGGAAAAGTTAAACCTAAGATAAAAGTTAAAGCAAGTTTCATTACAACCTCCAGAATCATTTAATTAACATTAACTATAATATAGTTATAAATTTTTTTTCACAATAGAGGTGGCTGCTGAATTTCCACTGATAACCTTCAGAGGCAGCTTTCTGATCATTACACCAGATTGCTAATTAAAGTGGACAACGCCACTATGAGATTGGAAGTCTGCCATGATGCAGTTTATGGTCACCGGTCATGTACGGTTACCGTTTATCGTTATGATAAACAGCCACTTACACAAAATATTTTATAGTCTCACTGTTCTGGTACAGAACACTAATCATTCGGTCTCTGACCCCGAACGTTCCTGCTGTTAGGCTTTGCTATTTTGTTCAGAACTTACAGGAGTTATCATCTCGGGTGCATCTTGGCCTTCAATAACAAGGGTGTTGGCTCGCCATTGCACGCTGTAATGTCCGAGCTTTTTTTTACGCTCTAACGCTTTTTTTACCGCATTACGTAAAGCATTATGAGTGTCTTCAACGGTATATTTTTTAACGTTCGGGCTTGTCATGAGTGGCTCCCTTAACTAATTCATCAAACAAGGCTTGTTGTTTAATTAAACGTTGATTGCCTTGCTGCTCAAAAATAAGCACTGGTTCGGCATCTGCATTCATGTAACATTGGCAGTGATCAACTAAGTGTGAGTAATCAAAGAGTAAGTTAGCTAAACTGCGAGGAAATCTGCGTTTAATATCATTAAGTGGGATATTATGGCCACCATGTTTAACTCTCTCCGCAACCCGCAGTTGGGAGATGTTACTATTAGGCAACGCGAGATAAATTAACTCAACTTGCCATCCTTCTGCTTTTAATTTTTTTATTAATTTTAAATAAGTACGGCCTGCAAGCGTGGTTTCAAAAGCAAAAGATGTTTCATTTTTAATGCGGTTTTGTATTTCGGCAAGAAACAACTTACTGGCATTTAGTAATTCTTTTTCTGGTGCTAATGGAGATAGACCTGCAGCAATCAAATCTGCGTTTATAAAAATATGACAATCTGCAACTTCAGGTAAAAACTCCAATGCAAAGGTTGTTTTTCCTGCTCCATTAGGGCCAGCGATGATCCAGCAGGTTGGCATGTGCACTCCAAGCAAATAAACGTGCTTAAGGTAGTATAACTACGAATCTTATTTTAAACCAGCGCGATAAATTCGTGGGGATCCCACAGGGTCAGATACCGAAATAGTGATCAGCATGACCTTCCCTATTCTGCTCGGCTCGGTTGGCCTCGCGGGTGCTTATGGTTTTTATAGCTTGTCGGCGTTTATCAGTATTTTCTTTGTGGTGAATATATTCAAGAAACCCACAGCAAAACGTTGGAACAGATGTAACCCAGGGTGACTTGTCCAATTAGGCGAAAAGCGCTCCGAAAGTAGTTAGCTTGCGAAGTAAAATTCGGCAGAAGTTGTTACCATAGCCATAGGTAACAACTGCACTCAATGCTGGAGCTTGAAGATGGATTTAGACGACGCGCAAGACTGGGCTTGGTGTGACAGCCAGTTTGCGGCCATTGAAACTTACGTGAAAATCCAGCAAATCCCGCATGGCGTGATTTGCGACTGGCCGGAATGGTATACCGCGCCTTATGTCGGGTTATGGGCAGTAGAAAACCCAGAGGATACGGGGTTTGTCGGACACTGGATCCTGGCCGGCGATAGCACCGGCGCACAGCCCCAACCCGTGCCGTTTGACCACCTTAGCGCTACCGATTTACCCGAACCCCGTGATGCGATGGCCGCCTTTGCGCGTAAATGGACCACGCTCGCCGCAGCCGCCAATAAAGGTACCGCTTGGCAAGGTAGCCCAGAGCTTAGCGGCGATTTGGCCGCGAAGGCGAAACAACTTAGCCGTCAAGCGCAGTTGCTGGCGCTGTGGGCGGCTGATGATGAGTTATGGGATGTGGATTAACCTAACCTTTGATCGGGATCAGATACCGAAGCGCGGTGTAGAGGATCCTATTGTGGCTATTCAAACAAATGCTGTGTGGCTGCCATTTGCTGGTGCAGTATGCGAAGGACAAAAAGAGTGTTATCAGTACTGCAGTAGAAAATAGCATGGCGTTGATGATCGTGACGCCGGATCTCTTTGCCAATCTCATCGCTGGCGATGCCAATAAAGGGATGTTCGCTAAGTAACGTTAATACCTTTTCTAGATCTTGCGTATAAGCATCAGCCTGAATTACACCAAAATTTAGCAGGGTATACTCGTAAATAGCGGCAAAGTCTTCAGCGGCAAGCCGTGAAAGTTTATACATTATGCTTTTGTTTTACCTGAGCCGCGATTTGGCTTAGCGTTAAATCACTTGCTCCACTTTGCTCACCGGCCACAATAGCTTGCCGTAGCGCAACCAGTTGTTTTTCCTGGCGCTCCAGTAACCTTAGCGCAGAGCGAACTACCTCACTGGTGGAACCGTACCGGCCTGTGGCAATCAGTTCGCTAATAAAGTCGTCCAATTGTGCACCAATGGTCACACTGGTTGTTCTGGCCATCATTAGCTCCTGTATGATTAATTAACACAAATTGTAGCACGCTTGCGATAGCGGTCAAATTTACGCTTGTTGCGTCGCACAGCTTTATATTGGTTTGAATAGCAATTAGAGAAATAGGAGCATCTTTTTTAGCAGGGCCTTCTAAGTGCAACAGGCCAGATACTCACTAAGATTTTAATTAACTTTCTGCGGTGTCGATAAACAGCTGAATAATAAGTTGCCTTAGCCAATTATGTGCGGCGTCGCTTTCCCTGCGGCTATGCCAAAGCATAGTAAAGGCAAAGGGCGCGATATTATATGGCGGGGCAATGCTTGCTCAAAGATGCCAAAAGCGATATCAGTTTCTCCTTCGTAGACATCTGCCAACATGGCTTCTCGGCTACCCGATACCACTGTAATGGGTAATGTTGGTTTTGCTAGCCGTGCTTACCGTGCAATGGTTTACGCCCAAGACCTCTGTGCTGGTAGCCTCTTAGGGGCAGATCTTGTAGCGTTACACTTGGCAAATAGGCTTTGTAAACCGATGATGTCCGATCTCAACTTGCCTTGTAATTTGCAATCTGATCCACCATACTTTATGTACTTAATATTGTGCATAGTTGTGTGCATATATCTAAGATTGAGGTGTTGTATGGCTTCACATGCTATTTTGGCAGAAAAAGCAGTTTCGGTTTCAGAGGCGCGTAAAAATCTGAGCCAGTACTTTATTGATGAGCCGGTTGCGGTGTTATCGAACAATAAACCTACGGGGTATATGTTAAGTGCTGAACTTTATGAAAAAATGCTGCGGATTATTGAGGCGTCGGGTGTGGCTGAGCCTGGTTTGTTTCGACCTGGTGCAGCAAGGCTAAAAGAGATTAGCCGGATCAGTGAGCAGATATTATTAGCTGCAGATGCTGCAAAGTTGGCTGAATTTAGCGAGTGATTAGGGTATTTACCAGTAAGGTATTAGCAGAAACGCTAACTGCAGATGAACGCGCTACACTCATTGCCGATTTTAAGTATTACAAAGCTGGTAACATGCCTGCCGTGTTTGGCAAAGATGTGCCTTATGATCATCCCTTTAATCTGGACATTATTAAACAAGAAAAAGTCAGGCACCTTTACTTAGCAGAGAATGGTAAAGGCTTCCCTTTATTTATTACCCAGCTAAAACGTACCAGTGATACGCATTTGGTGTATTGTCAGGGTTTTAGTAACGAAAACTGTTATTTACTGATGGCTATCCTGCAACCTAATGCCCATGAGCTCGCAAAGTCTAATCAAATGATGCATCAGTTGGGTGTGATGGCCCAATTATTCCGACAACGTTTTTAGGAAAAGCCTGATGAAATCCTGGATCCTGTCGATACTGCTGGCAGTAAGCCTATTTCTGGGAATTAGCTGGTATAAAGAACGCGGGTTGTTAGCGCAAGCGAGTGCAGCGCCGGCCTTTATCGCGGTAACGCTAGAAGGCGAATTATTTCGTTCTGCCCAGTTATTAGAGAGGGGAATACCAGATCAGCAAGTACCAGAGCAACAAATACAAGGGCAAAAAACCTTACTGTATTTTTTTGCGCCCTGGTGCGGTATTTGCCGCCTGAGTATGCCAAACCTAAAATACCTACAAGCCGATAACGAGGGGCTTGCGGTATATGCCATTGCGCTGCAATATGATTCTGCCGAGCAGGTAAGCGAGTTTATTGCAGATTTAGACTTGCAGGTGCCGGTATTGCTGGGTAATCAGCAGATGGCAACGGATTACCAGATTCAGGCCTTTCCTACCTATTATGTCATTGATGAAAATGGCCATATTAGTGCTAAGTCGCTGGGGTATAGCACGGCACTGGGGCTTTGGTTACGCAGCCGTTAGCGGGGGACAATAGTATTGTAAAGGTACTGCATCTCTGTAATGATTAGCTGCAACTAACTTAAAAAGGATTTTTATGAAAAAGTTTCTATTGCTGTTGCTGGTCGTAGCGGGCATTTACCATTTTCAGGGTAGCAATATAAGCAATGCCTTGGATGAAGGCTTTCAAAATGTTGTAGCCGAGCAAAGCGAGAGCCTGCAACCGGGCCTATCCGCTCAGCAGCGTGAGTTACAAAAAACGCTAGTGCGCATCCGCAATAACGGCCCCTTTCCATACGATCGGGATGGCATTACCTTTCATAACCGAGAACGTTTGTTACCGATTAAGCACAGTGACTATTACCGGGAATATACGGTAGATACACCAGGCCTCTCGCATCGTGGTCCAAGGCGGGTGGTGACAGGGGGCAATCCGCCTGATGTGTATTATTATACTGAAGATCATTACAAATCTTTTCGGCAAATTAGCGGAGCACCATGAGTTTACTTGATCTCAATAGTAGTATTACTCTGCTGCACGCTGTTGCGCCAGCACATGCTATGAGTTTAGCGGATAACAACAGTGTGAACCGCGACAGCATTTTACATTGCTTGCAAACCTCGTTTCAGTTTCCTGACTATTTTGGTGGCAACTTTGATGCGGCCTATGATCTGTTGCTGGACAAAGTGGATACGTTAAAACAAGCAACGGTTTGGCGTTTTGCTATTCACAGCAAAGCCAAGGTTGATAACGATGCCTTGGCGTGTTGGCAGCAACTTATGCAAGATATTCTGCACTACGCCACAACCAAAGGTATCGCGCTTAGTGTTGAGTTGTATATTGAACCTAGTTAGGTGTTAGGTAAGACTTAACATCTACTAGGCGTTACTATGCAACTTTTCGCAATACTTTTATTTTCGCCAAAAGTTAGCCCCAGTTAAGCATAAATAGCTATGCTAGGGTTGCTTCTCAATAGCACCAATATCTGGCGATGCCTCGCCATTACCATCTCCATCTGTTGGTCTGCTATTCCCAAAAAAGTCATCAGTGATAGTGCTTGCTGCTGCGGCATCAATCACAGCTGAACCCGCCATGGGTATAACCGAAGCTGTTCAGGCCAGCCGCAGTAAAGAGGTTGTCTGCCATCGTATATGGCAAAGCTGCACCATACACCGGGTACCTTGTCTCATCGTACAAATTATTAATGATGTCTATTTTGAGCAGTGGTGGCATGGTGAACTGCTCAAGGGTGAACTGCAGACTTAAAGCAGTATTTACCTGGCTAAATACGTTGTTGCGCATAAGTAGTTCAATATGGCTGGCTCCGTCATAAGCCCGTAATTCAATAAACTCATAAATACCCATTATGGTGTTGTGCTCAATTTTACTGATATAGCCACTGGCAAGATAAATAGGGTGGCAATAATTTGGTATGTCGTTGTCTTTTAAGATTAAATTATTGGTATAGATAAAATCACGCGGCGCAGTGAAATCGTTTTTCAGTAAACGCACCCCTGTACAGTATGAGCCATTAAAAAAGTTAGCAAAGGGCGTGTCATAGTAATTAGTTATAAACTGGTTTTTTTGCAGGGTAATGCTGCCATTGGCATTAATCTCATTACCGGGGAGCAATAACTCGGTGGCACCCATGCGGTTAGCAGTGAGGGTAGCACCATCTTCACCCGTTTCAATTTGTAAGCTGGATAAGGTGAAATCACTGATTTCGCTACTATGATCGATTAACAACATCCGCTGTTCATAGCTATTTGGCAGTGCTTTACCAAGTAAATAGGTTTGCTTTGCAGTACCCCGCAGCGTGATATTTTTGTCGGTTAAATGCAAGCTGCCAATATAAATGCCTGCGGGTACGGTCAGTGTTGCGCCCGTTGCAGCGGCATCAATTTGCTGTTGTAGTACCGCCGTATCTTGGCCTGCAATTACTGGAAATGACCAACTGGCAATGGCGTCAGTATTGTCAGGCGCAAATAGCTGAATTGTTGCTTGCCCAATACCGGTTGCGGTTGCGTTAACGTTCAATGTTATCTCAGTATTGTAATCTGGATAACGGATGTTGAAATTGTCACAGGGTTGCCAATCATCAAATTGTTTACATTGCGCCTCAGCATTAGCAAAGTCGGGTAACTCAATTTTAAGCGTTATACCAGAGATACGGTCGCTGGCTGAGGAAAGATCCAACCTTAGGGTAGTACTTGTTGGCTCATCCAGCACGGCTATAATTGCTGCAGACTCTTGCGCCGCAGAGTACAGCGTAAAGTCTAGTATCGCGGCAGCGCGTGATAGCTGGGTTGTCATAGTGTGTTGATTTGAGGTGTTTAAACCCGTTGTAACCAGCTCTACGCTCAGTGGCGCTGTAATTGCTGTTAGCTGCGAGCTTGGAGCGTCTAATACTATAATATGGCTGGCGATTTGCCCGGCATTGATATCACGAATAGCGCAGCGCGCTTGTAATCTATTGTCTGAAAGCACACAGTCATGATTGCTTTCGCTAAAGCGCATAGGCTCTGCGGTGTAGTAGACAAGTTCACTATTATAAGCTGCAGCACCCTGTTGATGCGTTAACAGAGTTTCTGCATAGATAAGAGCGGTTTGACGTCCTGGCTCATGCTGTAATTCAACGTCTATCTTATAAATAAAAGGCATGACAGCGGCATTTTGTGGATTGCCAAGATAGCTGAGTTCTTCAAGGTTGCTATACCCGTCTCCATCAGCGTCTTGTGTCGCATCATTAGGATCTGTAGGGTTCAACCCAAAGTAGCGCTCCCAAGCATCGGGCATGCCATCGCCATCTGAATCACGGAAATTGGTGAGCAGTTGATTATTTAGCGCTGTAGCGCGGTAGACATAGTGAAATTCGTTAGGGCCATTTAGGGTAAAGTGATAAGTAAACAAGGCGTTTTACGCAGAGCCATCATTTTTAATTTGCCAATTGAAAACGTGCCCATCAGCACCTGCTAAGGCTAAATGACCTTGTTGAGGTTGCGTTACAATCATTGTGGGTAACTTTAATAATGTTGGCGTGGTTACATTTACATAGCCTATATCACTAATATAAACGCGACCTTGCAAAGCCATACCACCGTTTTCACAGTGAATACCGTAGCTACCAAATCGCTGATCGTAGAGATTCTCAAAATACCATTGTTCGCCACTGCCTTGTACTGTCAGAAGCAGGTTGTTTAGATTTAAAGTACTGTCACAACTCCCGGTAAGTTCACGCTGTCTGCTGGTACCTCTGATGATAAATATATTGTTGTCAGTACGAAGTTGTGTATCTTGGTAAACGGTTATTGCTTCAGTAATATCACCCGAAGCATTGGTGCTGACCACTTTCAGAGTCGCGTTACCAGTAAAAATATTTCCGCCTTCATTACATTGATTAAATGTTATAGCTATTTCCGTGTTTGCCTTATTTGGGGTAAGCGTGGCGCTGCCACCATTAATACAAAGTCGTTCACTGCTGCCGGCTTCGTCATCATAAGTAGGCAGTAGCTCTGGGTGCAGAGTGGTGATTGTTTGCATAAAACGGGAAGCCCCCGTCTTATCTAATGCTGCTGCCGTTTTAAGGCCAGCGTATTGAGATTGTACATTGATGAATTGGGCTAAAGGATCAGAGCCGTTACCCAAATTGCCGCCAGTGCCTGTGCTGGGCGTAGATGAGCTATCGCTACCGCCTCCACCACAACCGGTTACAGCAAGTAACGAAAACGCTAGTGCATTCCGTAGCATGATAATCCTGTTAATATTCTTGCTTAAAATATAAACATGATTCTGCAGTATTTTAACAGCGGCGACAATTGGCCTGACGAAAAATAGTCTGCCATCGCCATTTAAGCTGTGATGATGTACCTCATGAGCACCACGGCAACTAAGGTGGCAGTCCACTCAGGTTTAAAAATATGTCGCTCGGTTGCCTTCATCTTCATGTTTGAATAGTAAAATTGCCGGAGCTTATAAAGTGAGCTATTTAATGATTTTTAGCTGCGGTGCTATCCTTAACCCGCCAATTCCCCCATGCCGGATTACCCTGCACCTGCAAGCCAAGCGCGCGCAGCCAGTCGGCGGCTTGATGGTTTGAGTTATAACTATAGCTATAAGGCCGGGTATGCGGCACAAAGCTAAGGTGGCGCTCGGCACTATAAAAAGGGACGTTTTGGCTGGCAGCAAACTGCTGCTCTAGCGACTTTATCAGCGCATCAACTTGTGCGGCTTCTACCTGAAATAGATAAGCCTGACCAATACCTACACCCACTTTGGCAGCGAGATTTTCGCCGGGTGTTGTTGGGGCAATCATCTGGCGACCCAGAGCGCCTTTACTGTCTTTAAATAAGGCGCGACTGCCACTAGTCAAACTCTGATCGCTCTCCACATACCAGGCCCAGTCGCCAAAGGAATAGCGTAGCCGGGATTGATCCGCTGCTGTGAGTAACAGCGAGCTATGACGGCCATGTTGCAGTAACTGTACTGAACGTGGTTCATTCACCCTTTCTGGCGACGTAATTAGCGCGCTGCAGCCGGTAAATAGCGGCAGTAATAGCAATAACATCAGTAAACAAGCGGCGTATCGCACTTAGTGCTCCATCAGTTTAGTTACCTGCTACCCATAGGTTTAACAGCAGATCTGCTGTATTGCCAATCATGCACTAAGTCGCTCCTTTAAAAAATCAAATAACAGCCTTACTCTGGCGGATACCGGCCCACGTTGTGGCCGGTAGAGCGATAATGGCCAGGGCGTAGGTTCGTTGTCTTTAAGTAGCCTTACTAGCGCACCGTGTTTAATCTGGGGGGCCGCCAGAAAGTCGGCTATTTGAGCCAGACCTAACCCGGCCGTTGCGGCGGCCAGTTCCTGTTCGGCATCGTTTACCAGATAGCGTACCTTGCGTGGTTGGTAGGTTGCGCCGTCTTTAAAAAACCAGATCCAGGGTTTGCCAGTGGCATTATCCAGCATACTCACCTGTTGATGCTGCGCTAAATCGTCCAGTGTAGCTGGCTGACCAAACTGCTTAAGGTAAGTTGGGCTGGCAACCAGCCACAGGGCAACCTCTGATAACGGCACAGCTACAAAGCTCTGATCACGTAATAAACCAGCGCGAATACCTAAATCAATTTGTTCATCTACTACGGCGCTGTGTTGATCGGATAAGCGCAAATCTAAACCGATATGTGGGTGTAACAGCGCAAATTCTACTAATAACGGTGCCAGTATACTGCGCATGGCTGCGGGGGCCGCGAGCCGTATTTCACCGCTAAGTTCATTGGAAGCGGCGCGTGGGCTTAGTAGCTGTTCTAACTGCACCAGTTGCTGCTGACAGTCTTGATAAAACTGCTGACCAAATTGCGTAAGCCTGATCTGGCGGGTGTTTCGATGAAACAATAACTCGCCGGTGAGTTGCTCTAATTGCTGCACGGCACGCGTTACTGCTTGTGGCGATATCGCCAGTTTCGTGGCACTGTCTTTAAAGTGCCTGAGTTCTGCCGCGGTGCAAAAGATGCGCAGTAGCGCTAATTTATCGCGCATTAATTATTCCTTTATCTGGAATTCTGAAATGTTGATTGTTCCATTTTTATGTGAATGATGCCAGCCTATACTGCAGATCATTCTATGACCTTATGACGAGGAAAACCGTATGGAACAGGCAAATGCAATAGCAGGAAAAGTGATATTAATTACTGGCGCTAGCAGTGGTTTGGGTGATAGCACCGCACGTTTGTTGGCGAGCCGTGGCGCCAAATTGATTGTGGTAGCGCGCCGAGCTGAGCGTTTACAGCAATTGGTGGCAGAGATTACCGCCACTGGTGGGCAAGCGGTGTATCAGGTTGCCGATGTCACTAAAGCCAGTGATCTGGAAGCCGCAGTAAACCTAGCCGTTGGCACTTACGGCCGGTTAGATGTGATGATCAACAACGCTGGTTTAATGGCAATAGCGCCGATGTCAGAACGCCGGGTGGCAGAATGGGATCAGATGATCGATATCAATATCAAGGGTGTGTTGTACGGTATTGCCGCAGCATTGCCGGTATTTGAAAAACAAAACAGCGGCCATTTTATTACGATTTCATCGGTGGCTGGGGTGAAGGTGTTTAGTCCGGGTGGAACCGTGTATAGCGGTACTAAGTTTGCGGTGCGCGCCATCAGCGAAGGCTTGCGCCATGAAGTCGGCGGTGCTATCCGCACTACCACTATTTTACCCGGCGCGGTGGAGTCTGAGTTAAAGCATGGTAGCAAACATGCTGCCAGTGCAGAGTTTGTGCAGGCGTTTTATCAGCAAAATGAAATTCCAGCTGATTCGGTTGCCCGTGCTATTGCCTATGCTATTGAGCAACCAGCGGATGTTGATATCAATGAAATTGTACTTAGACCCACAGTGCAAGAATTCTAAATAGGAAGGTTGCTGGCTGCTTATCTAACGCATAATAGCAATAATCTGTGGCAGATTTTTGAGTCGAGAGTTCGCAGAGTGGCGAGCAATTATTCACTAATTTACTTACTCACTTTAAAGCTGGTGCCCCGCGATAATTTTAGTTATGGTTGGGCATCTTGTCAGAATGTTAGACGCTTAAAGTGAGCTGAAATTGATGAATTACTTAACCTTATTAAGCGCCATTGTGTTGCCGTTAACGGGGCAGGTTGCCGCTAATATGCCTGCTGCTTCTGCACCTGCTTTTGAGCAGTTTTTTCAGCAATTAAGCACGCAATGCGGTAAGGCCTATCCGGGGAAGCTAACATTAGAGCCCGAGGGGGACGATATGCTGACCGGCACTGAGCTGCTGATTGTGCATTTTCGTGAGTGTAGCGAGACACAATTAAAAGTGCCTTTTCATATTGAGCTGGAAGCCACGGCAGACTGGAACCGTTCCCGCACTTGGGTCTTTACGAAACATGCCGATAGGCTGGAGCTGCGCCATGATCATCGTACTAAAGCAGGTACTGATGACAAGGTAACCATGTATGGTGGTTTTTCGTATGGTGAAGGCACCGTTATTCGACACGAATTTCAGTCAGTAGAAAGAACAGCAGAATCAGGTTACTTTCGTGGCTGGCGGATCGAAATTGAACCCGGTGTGCGCTATACCTATGGCACAGTGCGCGGAACAGAATGGAGCTGGCGTATTGATTTTGATTTGCGCCAGCCGCTTGCTGAGCTGCCACCCGCACCCTGGGGGCATAGTGAGTTTGCTAACCTTTAATATTGCAGGTTATCGTCGTGCTGATCAAAATTTCCATGATCATCGTCATCCTGCATCGATTGCTCGAGAATTTCCAGAATTTTTGCTTCATAACGTTTTAAAAGTGATCAGCGTACTAGCTTGACTGCTAAAAGCGCTCAGGCTAATTGACAGAAGGGTAAATGTGAGTAATTTTCGCATGTTAAATCCTTTTACTGATGAGTATCATTATCATAAAGCGTTTTAATAATAATGCAAAGTATCAGCAAGGTTGCTGTAGCTACGTTGGAGTTAAACAATAAGCTGCTATCAGGATGGCGTAGGATGGGTGTGATAAAGTCCGGGCGGGTTTTGATGTTGATGATGGTAGCTTGTAGTGATGGAATGGGTTAAAAGGTTTAACCCATTTCGGCTAGCTGGCTAAAGCTAAGTAACCTAGCGATAAAAGGCTTCAACAGTGCCTTTGGCGGTCATCAGCAGTGGCTGGCCACGACGGTCTAATGCTTTGGCCGAGGCAATTTTTACCCAGCCTTCGCTAATGCAATATTCTTCGACATCAAAGCGTTCTTTACCGTTTAGCTTTATGCCCACTTCATGCTCAAACACCGCAGCATTGTAAAACTTACTGCGTGGGTTTACCGATAAACGGTCTGGTAAAGCAGGGCGGGTAGTCGTGTCGGTCATAATGGTTTTTCTTAATTAAAATAAAAGTTTGGCTATTGTAGGCAAAGCCAGCATTTTGCTCAAGTGAAACGACTTTAGAGGTCATTATACAAATAACCAAAGTTTTATCCTAGGAGTAAGTAATAAACTTATCACCCAGTAAATCTGCATCTAAGTGCCCAGTTTTTATATATATATAAGTGCACCTTCAGCCTGAGTATATGGTTGGTGTTTGCTATAGCGTGGGTTTCGCAACCAGCTTCCCGCTGGGTATTGGCCATGCTCGTCATAAAAACAGCCTTTAAGTACCAAGATCTCCTCGCCGCCAGGGTGAATATGCGGATTAAACTGCGTATTGGGTGCCCAGTTTACCAAGGCGGTGTTTATACCATTATGTTTATGCAGTGGCAGCACAGTTAAGCCTGGTACTAGACCTTGTTGCCAGCTAGCCGTGTTAGTATCAAATGATAGCTGTGTGGTATCGTCGGCGTTAAATTGCCATAATTTAACCAGTAGCGTGCAGCCAGTTAAGGAGAAAGGTTGGTGTGATGTGCCTGGAGGATTTCGTAGATAAGTGCCTGCCGGATAGCTGCCATGTTCGTCATTAAACACGCCTTCAAGCACTAAAATTTCTTCTCCGCCATCATGCTGATGGCTGCTGTAACCTGCGCCAGCAGAATAGCGCACTATGCTGGTCGCACGCGCAACCTCGGCTCCAGCACGATCCAGCATCATTCTGCTTACCCCCGCCAATGGCGAGGGTACAAAATGATAATCTTTTGGCAGGATAACTACCCGCTGGCTAAAATCATGGTTTATTTGCATAAGGGGTGATGCTTAACCGAAATGACAGAAACACAATTTATTGCCATCAGCGTCACGGACATAAGCACCGTAAAACTGGTTGGGAATACGTTGGCCTGGTGCGCCATCACAGCTAGCGCCCAGAGTAATGGCTTTATTATAGAGTTTATCCACGGCCTCTTTTGAACCAGCTGTAAAGGAAACCATATTACCGTTGCCCGGATTAGCCGGTTCTTTGTCAAATGGCACACATACAGCTAGCATAGGGTGCGCCATGCTTTTGCCAAAAAAGCTAATACGGTCCATATCTAATAGCTTTTTTGCACCAAGTTCGGCAAGTAAGGCGCTATAAAAACTTTTAGCGGCGGCGAAATCGCTGACGCCTAGGGTGACATAACTTATCATGGTTAACTCCTGAATTAAAAAATCACTGTTTTCATACGTTAGGTTTATGTATATAGAGCTGCGTGCGGCAGAAAAGAATTTAGCAAAGCTAGAGTTGTGCTTATGCTCCGGTGTTGCTCTGGTAGTTTTGTATACAGTTTCGTCCTAAGCGTTTTGCTCGATATAATGCCTGATCGGCATGTTTCAGCAAGGTCTGCCAATCCATGTCGCCTTGGCAGCTGGCTATACCGATACTTACGGTCATGGTTAGCGGCTCAGGTGCGTTTATCGGGCGCTGCTCTATTGCTTGCCTTAGCCTGTTGGCAATCTGTTCAGCAGTAATCAGATTAGTGTCAGGTAAACAAATTAAGAACTCTTCACCGCCAAACCGGAATAGTAAGTCATAGTCACGGCAATGCTCGTTAGCAATATCAGCGATATGGCGTATGGCTTTGTCACCCGCTGCATGTCCCAGCGTATCATTAACTTGTTTAAAGTGATCAATATCCATTAACAGTAAACTTAAAGGGGTATTATGGCGGGCACTACGATTTAATTCACTGCTCAACCGTAGTTCTAATGAGCGTCGGTTGAGCAAACCAGTTAATGCATCGCGTTCAGAAATACGCAATAATTCTTGCCGTTGCTGGCCATGGCTTAACATAATGATGCAGCCAAAAATTAGAATAGCAAAAGCCGTTAGACTGAAAAAACCAATACTATAAATCACGGAACTATGTTGGGTATGCACCAACTGGTAGTATTCCAATGCCATATAAATGGAACGTAACACAAATTGAGCAATGTTAAAGGCAAAAGTGACGATAAACGCTAGGTAGACCTTACCTAGCTCTGATTTTCGGTGCTGCCATAGCATGTAAATGCACCAGAGGTTAATCAACAAAACGACAGGAATACTTATTAACATTCTGTTGGCAATTGCTGAGCTGGCAAATGTTGTTAGATGTAGTGCATAAATCGCAATAAATAGTAACAATAACCAATAGCGTTGGCCTGAGCGCTGTAAATGCCGATGAATACCGGCGGCCAGTGCTAAATGAGCGCCAATACTAAGACTATTAGTGAGTGCCGGTAACAACCAATAGGGTAAAGTAATTCCAGCGTAATGTACTGCACTAAAAAACGCATTGAGCAGCATAAAGATGGCCGCCAACATAAAGTAACGCTGATAGCGGAACTGGCGTTCAGCTTTGTTCTGCAGTGCCAGCACGCCAGTGACTACTAATGCAATAAAGGCATTGACGACGGTAAGCGTAAAGACATCCATGGCGAATAGCGGCGTCCTGAAAAATAAGGCGCTGAATTTAGCATAAAAAAACAGCAACTTGCAATTGGTGCCTGCGTTTTTAATGATATTAGAACAACGGTTACTACGTTGTTAATATGGCCACTGCGACCTTGGAGAAATTGATGGCATTTCTGAATAAGTTTACTGCTGCACAAAAGCGGCTGCTGATGCTGCTTACTGCAGTGGCCTTAGGTATGCTGCTATATAGCGGTATGTTACAACAGCGCATCGTTAATCCATTATTGGCCCCTTTGGATCAGCAAGCTCAGGGGGTACTAAAGCGCAGTTTACTACTAAGTAGTGCTTCTTTTGCCACGGCCAGACTTATTGATCGCGGTATTGCCTTTGTGTCGGAAGCGCAGTTCAGTGTAGGGGTCGCCAGTATTAAACCGGGGCAGATGTTAAAGCCACTGCAAGATATGGCGGTACGCTATTCCGATGTGATGGTATTGGCAATGACATCGGTGGGCTTGCAACTGTTTTTACTGGAGTTTGGCAAGCTAGCTGCTTTACCGCTATTTGGTAGTGGGGCGCTAGTATCCGCTGTTGCCTGGGTGCTGGGGCCTGCCAGTTGGCGGCCGGTACTCACCTATTTATTACGGATTTTTATGGTACTGCTTATCTTGGTGCGCATTGGTATTCCGTTAGCAGCGGTAGCGGTAGGCGCGTTATCAGAATGGGTGTTGGAACCGCAACGTCAGGTTGCAGAAGCTGCCCTAAGCGTTGAAACCGCGCAATTACAACAGGTAGAGCAGCCATTGGGTTCACCTGATGATGGCGCTTTGGCTTGGTTGAAGCAGTTGGCCGCGAATGCCAATGAGTTATTTTCGGCGGTGAAAGCGTTTTCCGATAGCATGGTAGAAAAGCTGATCCAGTTGATTGTGGTGTACAGCCTACAAACGCTAATTTTTCCACTGCTGTCGTTATATTTACTTTGGCAACTAGGCCGCTGGTTTGTGCGCAGGCCCTTACCGCCAGCGTTGCAACCCAAGGTAATACCTCAAGCTTAAGTGTCATGTAGTTTACTTTTTGAAAGAGATAGGGCCTGCTTGAGCAGGCCCTGGATAGATTAGGTAAGTAAAAGTGTTTAAGCGTTAAAAGCTTGGCTGATAACGTATGGCGATACCGAAAGTACGACCTTGCACCGGATAATCGCTTACGGTGTTAAAGTGATTCGCACCGGATAGCGGCAACGGTGGGGCTTTATCGGTAAGGTTATCGATACCGGCGTTTAGGGTCACTTCATCGGTTAAGCGCCAGGAAGCCGCCAGATCCAGATAGTTTTGCGCACCAATGCTTACATTGCGATCTGCTGCATTATCTACTGCGCCAATACGGCGCCAGCCTAATTGCACTCCCAGGGTATCCAGATTCCAATCTAAGGTTACCCGATGTTTATAATCGGCTTGCAGCACGCTGGCAAAGTCGCCTGAACAAGCACCACCATAGGTACCTTTACAGTCGATGGCCGCAACAGTGGCATTGTTTTGCCGGGTTTGTTTAGTAATAAAAGTACCCTGAAAACTGGCTTTAAGGGTGCCGCCCATAGCTTCTGGTGCCGAAAAACGATAGTTTACGGCTAAATCCACACCGGCTTGCTCAATGGCCGCTAGGTTAAAATCATTCACGATAGCGGTGCTGATTAACCCGGTGGTTGGGTTACGTAGTACCGCATCACATAGTGGGTTACCGGCAACAGGGTTGTCGATATAGCAGTTCTTTAACGCTGCCGCTGGTTGGATTTGGCTCACCGCATCGGTAATTTCAATACTGTAGTAGTCGATGGTGGTATCAAAGCCGTTGATCGAAGTAGGCGTTAGCACTAAACCCAGGGTGGTCGATTTTGCTTGTTCCGGTTTGATATTCGGGTTGCCACCAAAGGTATAGGCTGCTGTTGAAGCATCAAAGGGAGTGCCAACCGGTGCCGCACCATAGCGTGCGCACTGCTCGGCGTTACCGGTGCCTAGCAAACATGGATCACCATCATAACGGCCAGCAAAGCGGGGTACAAACTGCTCACTGGTTTGATCAAACAATGCCAGTGATAAACCTGTAATGGGGCTGGCGTACTCACCTAAGTTTGGCGCCCGAAATGCTGTTTGGTAACTACCGCGTACCCGCACTTGTGAGTTGATAGCCCAGTTAAGTCCTAACTTATAGGTATTTTCAGCGTCGGTATTTGAGTACTCAGAAATACGATAAGCGGCTTCAAAGTCTAATTGGTCAAAGAAAGGTTTGTCGAACAGCAGCGGCACTAATATTTCAGCATAGGTTTCTTTACTATCAAAACCGGCATCCATATCAAATACGCTCACTGCGGCAAAGCTGGTACCATTACGGAAGGCATCGCCCGGCGTTTGTAGTCCATCTTCTTTGCGATATTCGTAACCTACTGCAAAATTTACTGCGCCAGCAGGAAGCTCAAACAGTGGCGAAGAATCACCAGACAAGGTTACCGCAGTAACACTTTGCGTGCGTTCACGGTTGGCATATAGCAGGGGTAAGCTAAAGTCGCTTAAGTCCAGATTGGGGTTAAACAGATCAACGGTATTAGCGATGGCGGCAAAACGGCTACCGCCGTTGTTGTTGAAGCGATAGCCATTGTTATAAATGGTGGAGGTTTCATCGGTACGGCCGTATTGGGCATACACATCATAACGCAGTGTGTCGGTAATAAAGCCACGTAACCCTAGCTGAAACTGGCTGGCTTCACGGATGGCTTTAGTGTTTTGTACGCCAAGCCCTAAATTACGCTCAACGTTAACCCGAGCATTACCTGCAGCATCGAAGGTTAAACGATCCCGAATGGCGGCGGTGAGAAAAGGGTTGCTGCTATTCAGGGTTACGGTTTCATTCACGGTGATAGGTGTTTGTCCGCTCGCGCCAGCACCTGTTACTTTAACCTTGGCATACATGCCACGGCCGTAAAGCTCCACGTGCTCACTTAGATCTACGCCAAAAAACAAACCGGCCGATAAGCGATCCATTGGCTGGGTTAAATAACGATCGCCAGTCACATTTACGGTGTTCCGGCCCGTTGTTATCGCGCCACTATCATTAATACCAAAGCTATTACCACTGGCCACATCGGTATAAAAGCCACCATTGTTGATCATGCTACCGCTATTTTGCATGGCCCAGTCACGCTCCTGCGCCAGTAAGGCTTTGCGCTCGGAATAGCCGATGTAGCCAGTAAGGTGACCGCGACCACCGGCGATTTCACCACCAAAAATAGCTTCGGTATTAAGTTTTTCACCGCCGCCGTCGGCTACTTCATAGCTACTAGACAGCTCCACACCATCAAAGGTGTCATTCATAATAAAGTTAACCACACCTGCTACGGCATCCGCACCGTATACTGCAGCGGCACCGCCGGTTAACACATCTACCCGCTTAATTAAACCGGCAGGGATAATATTGACGTCAACCGCGTTACGGAAGCTAAAAGGCACGGCACGGGTACCATTAATTAATACTAAGGTACGGTTTTGGCCTAAACCGCGTAAATCGATTGTAGAGGAGCCCAGCGAATCGCCCACTGTTGCCCCTGTGGCGTTGGCTCCCGCAGCCGCTTGCGGTAACTTGGCTGAAATATCTTCAACGTTGACTGCGCGGTCCAGTTGAATTTGTACTTCATCTACTGAAGTTACCGGACTGGAGCTAACCAATTCTGTTCTTGCTATCCGTGAACCGGTGATAGTGATAACTTCCGTTTTATCCGCTTTTTCGCTGTTTGGTGTTGCAGCGTCAGTTTGTTGCGCCATAGCCAATTGGCTGCATAAGGCTAGCTGTACGGCAGCGGTTAGTACCGATAAACGGCGCCAATTGCCGGAGTTTACAGGGGTAGTAGTGAGTGACTTCATTTGATTGATCCTTTCGTTTAAACTGGATATAAAGACGCGCTTGAATTATTTATACGTTATTTTATGTTTTATGGTGAATATATATACCATTATGCGCTAGTATTCAAATTAATATTTCAGGGTGTGACGGTATTTTATGTATAAAGTATACGTGAGTCATTTGAGGTATCACTTTAGCCCGCATGCGTTAGCAATTAGCGCCATGCGTTAGCCATTAAAAGAGGGCAGGGGATCTAATGCATCAGCATATCGAAAAACTTTATCAAAGCGCTGCGAAGAGTCAGCGCAAAATTATTGGCCTGATGAGTGGTACCTCGTTAGATGGTTTAGATATCGCGCTATGCAGTATCAGCGGCGAAGGACTCAATACGCAGGTTACGGTAGAACGTTTTACCACGGTGAATTACCTCGATGATTATCGCCAGAGGGTGCGCTCAGTGTTTTCTAAGCGTGAGGTAGATTTGCAAACTGTCACCTTGTTAAACCCCTGGATAGGGATAGAACATGGCCGCATGATTAAGCAATGCTTGGCAGACTGGCAGGTACCTGCCGCAGAAATTGATGTGATTGCCAGCCATGGTCAGACCGTTTTTCATTGCCCATTGCGCCAGCACAATGATGCACGTTGGGGCAATGCGACCCTGCAACTGGGTGATGGTGATCATTTAGCCGTTACTACGGGCATTACTACTATAAGTGACTTTCGGCAGAAACATATCGCGGCAGGTGGTGAAGGCGCACCCTTAGCGGTTTATGGCGATTATTTGTTGTTTAGCTCGGCAGACGAGAACCGTATTATGCTGAATATTGGCGGTATTGCTAATCTCACCTGGTTGCCGAAAAGCCGGGATGCCGAAGCGGTATTTAGCACTGATATTGGCCCGGGCAATACTATGATGGATGCGTATATCCAGCGGCATGTGCCGGGGCAGTTATTTGATGATGGTGCAAAACTGGCTTGGCAAGGGCAAGTATCAACAACATTGTTAGCAGCGTTAAAACAAGATCCGTTTTTTGCGTTGGGCTTTCCTAAAACCACTGGGCCAGAGGTATTTAATTTAAATTATTTAGCTAAGGCGCAGCAAGTCAGCGGCACCGTTGATTTAGCGCCGGCTGATGTAATGGCAACGTTAAATCGCTTCACTGCAGAGATGATTGTCGATGCTATTGAACAAAGCTGTGCGGCGGAAAACTGCGTTATTTATGCCAGTGGTGGGGGTATTCATAATCCGCTGTTAATGCAGCAACTGCGCAATGCGCTACCACAGTACCGTATTACGACGACTGCTGAGCTGGCAATAAACCCGGATGCCAAAGAAGCGGTACTCTTCGCCATATTGGCAAATGAATGTTTGGTTGGAGGTAAACAGCAATTTAGTAATGCGCGTGAGGGGATCCCTGGCGTGACGATGGGGAAAATTAGTTTCGCCGATTAGGTAGTATCCCCCGGATAACTTGTGTTATCTGGGGGAATAACACATTACAGGGTATTAAATCGGGTATACGGATTTAATGGTTGATGGGGCACCTTCACCCCATCAATCTGATACCACCCTCAGATGGTTGATAGATCGACTCCGTAGTTGAGTTCCTCTGCGAAGTCCGGCAGTCCGTAACCGATGGT
>Ga0209070_100193_pt1 | contig 73299 bp, 74 predicted proteins | sample SynthPrep_5_END__FD_187205 | JGI IMG/M metagenome (GOLD analysis project Ga0209070, IMG submission 187205) | Synthetic microbial communities from Ohio, USA - SynthPrep_5_END_DS10_MetaG (SPAdes) (version 2) | ecosystem: Engineered > Bioreactor > Aerobic > Activated sludge | place: USA: Ohio... | reverse complement strand
AAGTTATTCAGGAACAGTCATGCGAACAGACACGGGCCAGATCGTTCACCTGGCAGATTACCGCCCCACCGATTTCGTTCTGGAGCGGGTGGATCTCACCTTCGAACTCGACCCCAAGAATACCAAGGTCGAAGCCCGTCTGATCTTTCACCGACGCGAAGGCGTCGATCCACAGGCACCGCTGGTTCTCGATGGTGACGAGCTGACGCTTTCGGGCCTGCTGCTCGATCAGGTCGAGATTCCCGCCAGCCAATATGACGCTACGCCTGACAGCCTGACCATCCGTGATCTGCCGGCGGAAACGCCCTTCGAGATTTGCGTCACCAATTACATCAATCCGCAGGTCAATACGCAGCTGATGGGGCTTTATCGCACCAATGGCGTTTATTGCACCCAATGCGAGGCGGAAGGTTTCCGCCGCATCACCTATTTCCCCGACCGCCCGGATGTTCTGGCGCCCTATACGGTGACGATCATCGCGGCGAAGGAAGGCAATCCGCTGCTGCTGTCGAACGGCAATTTCCTCGGCGGCGGCAATTACGATGAAGGCCGGCACTTTGCCGCCTGGTTCGATCCGCACCCGAAACCCAGCTATCTCTTCGCGCTCGTCGCCGGTGATCTCGGCGTGGTGGAAGACACGTTTACTACCGTCTCCGGTCGTGAAGTGGCGCTGAAAATCTATGTCGAGCACGGCAAGGAGCCGCGTGCGGCCTATGCCATGGACGCGCTGAAGCGTTCAATGAAATGGGATGAAGAGCGTTTCGGCCGCGAATACGATCTCGATATCTTCATGATCGTCGCCGTATCCGATTTCAACATGGGGGCGATGGAGAACAAGGGTCTCAACGTCTTCAACGACAAATTCGTGCTGGCCGACCCGGAAACCGCTTCCGACGCTGATTACGCCAATATCGAGCGCATCATCGCGCATGAATATTTCCACAACTGGACCGGCAACCGCATCACCTGCCGCGACTGGTTCCAGCTCTGCCTGAAGGAAGGCCTGACGGTCTATCGCGATCAGGAATTTTCCGCCGACATGCGCTCGCGCCCGGTCAAGCGCATTGCCGATGTACGCCATCTGAAATCGGAGCAGTTTCCCGAGGATTCCGGTCCGCTGGCACATCCGCCGCGCCCCGATACCTATCGTGAAATCAACAATTTCTACACGACGACCGTTTATGAAAAGGGCGCCGAAGTCACCCGCATGATCGCCACGATCCTTGGTGCTGATGATTTCAAGAAGGGCATGGACCTTTATTTCGAACGCCATGACGGCGAAGCGGCGACGGTTGAGGATTTCGTCAAGAGCTTTGCCGATGCCAGCGGCCGCGATCTTTCGCAGTTTTCGCTGTGGTATACCGAGGCGGGCACGCCGCTGGTCTCCGTCTCCTCCGCTTATGATGCCGGCAAGGCCACTTTCAGTTTGACGCTGGAACAGACCGTGGCGCCGACACCCGGCCAGCCGGTAAAACAGCCACGGCACATTCCGCTGTCGCTGGCGCTGATCCTCGACAATGGTCAGATCGCCGAGCCGCAGGCAGTCGCCGGCGGCGAATACCGCGATGGCGTGCTGCACCTGACCGGGCGCAACCAGACCTTCTCCTTCTCCGGCATTTCGTCGCGGCCGGTGCTGTCGATCAACCGTAGCTTCTCGGCGCCGGTCAATCTGCATTTCGAGCAGAATGCCGCCGATCTGGTGCAGATCGCCCGGCACGAGACGAATATGTTTGCCCGTTTTCAGGCGCTGACCGATCTTGCCCTGCCGGCATTGATTGCCGCCACCAAAGCCGTGCAGAATGGCGGCGAGGTGCGCACGGACGCCGAACTCATCGCAACGCTTATTGAAATCGTCGGCGATTCTTCGCTCGAACCCGCTTTCCGCGCACAGGCGCTGGCGCTGCCCAGCGAAACGGATATTGCCCGTGAACTGGGTGGCAATACCGATCCGGACGCCATTCACAAGGCGCGCAACGCCACCATAAAGGCGATAGCAACGGCCGGGCTTGAAACGCTGCGACAGCTTGCCGACGGTACGGGCGGCAGCGAAGCCTACAGCCCGGATGCCGACAGCGCCGGACGCCGCTCGCTCCGCAATGGCGCTTTGACCTTTCTCGCTTTTGCCGAGGGAACCCCGGAACGCGCCGCGAAAGCCTATGCCGACGCCACCAATATGACCGATCTTGCCCATGCACTCAGCGTGCTGACGCAACGTTTCCCTGACAGCGCCGAGACGAAAGAAGCGCTGGCCGCCTTCGAAACGCGTTTCGCCGACAATGCGCTTGTTCTCGACAAGTGGTTTTCGCTGCAGGCCGCCATTCCCGGTGATGGGGCGCTCGAGCGCATCAAGGCACTGATGAAATCGAGACATTTCATCGCCACCAATCCGAACCGGGTGCGTTCGCTGGTCGGCACGCTGGCCTTCGCCAACCCCACCGGCTTCCACCGCGCAGACGGCGCCGCCTATCGGTTCCTGGCGGAACAGATCATCGCCATCGACAAGCGCAACCCGCAGCTTGCCGCGCGCATTCTCACCTCCATGCGTTCTTGGCGGTCTCTGGAGGCAAGCCGCGCCGAACACGCCCGGGCGGCACTGTCGACGATCGCCGACGCAAAGGGCCTGTCCACGGATGTGAGCGACATTGTCGGGCGTATCCTGAAAGGCTAAGCCAAGCTTCCGCTTTGCCACCATTTCGAACATGCCGATACGCCGTCTTGATATCCATCAAGGCGGCGTAACGCATTGCGCAACATGATGGTCACAAGGGGCCAAACCGGCCCGGCAGCAGAAAGGAATTGCAGATGACCGACATGTCCAAGGCCAGCGCTTCGTTTCAGCGCTTCATGACGGACGCTCCCGCCCACAGTGCGGCATGGCTTCAGGCCGTGCAGAAACTTGGTGTGGCATCCACGCTTGATGTGAAGACCCAGAGCCTGATCTATATCGGCATTCTGGCCGCCCTGCGCCTTGAAAGCGGCATCGCCTTTCATGTCATGGAAGCGAAGGCGCGTGGCGCAAGCCGTGAGGATATCATCAGCGCGGTGCTGGCTGGTCTGCCTGCTGCCGGAAACGGCGTCGTCAACGCGCTCCACCCTGCTCTCGACGCGTTCGACGGCGTCTGAAACACGCTTCCACCCGCGCTCACCGACAACCGGCATTACACTGCCGGCTCACTGATTTCGCTCATTATTCCCGGGTTTGGCAGAGCGGAAACAAACCGTCCCGAAAAAATACGGAGTCGGTTCAAGGGGTTAAAATTCTTTTAACTTTTGCCTCTGGACAGGGCGAATCGCATTTGATTCACTAGCCATATTCGAGCGGCGGCGCTTCGAATCATGGGGACATCACAAAGGCGGGACAATGACGAACGTGCGGCGGGCGACTGCGGGCGATGAGCGGCCGTATGCCAAATTTTCTGATCTTGCGGCCTGGGGCGAGAAGCTCTCCAGCGACCTGATGGGTTTGATGAATGGCTCCGACCGCCCGGCGCCGCAGGTCGAAACCCTGCTGAAGCGGCTCATCCCCATTCTCATCCTCGCCTTTCTGGTCGTCGTCGCGGCCTCGCGCATGCTCGGCATCGTCGCGGAATATAGCCGCATGGAAGAGGCCGCCCGCCATTCCACGGCGCTGACGGCGCTGACCGCCAAGGCAGCACTTATCAACAACGGCACCGTCTTTCCCGCGCAGGACCGTGCCCGCGCGGAAGCAAGCCTCGTTTCGGCGCTGCCATCGGGCAGCCTTGCCGATGGCACCATGGTGCTGCTCTCTGGCAGCAATGGCCGGATTTTTGCAGGCGCCGGCAAGGAGGCGATGCTCTATATCGGTACGTCGCTTCCCGCTTTGCTTCCCGAAATCGCCATCGTGCAGCGTTTTCCCGGCGCACCCGGCACCATCGAGACCAATATAGACGGCCAGCAGCATTATGCGACGATGATCCCCTTCGGCGATGACGGCGCGATGGTCATCGCGGCGCGTTCGCTGCAACCGATACGCTCCTTCTGGCGCAGCGAAATCGCCATGAACGTCACGCTGTTTGCCGGCATTTCCTCGATCCTGCTCGTCGTGCTCTACGCCTATTACATGCAGGTGAAGCGCGCCCGCGATGCTGACGACATCTTCGCTGAATCCAATCTGCGGGTGGAAACGGCGCTGTCGCGCGGCCGCTGCGGATTGTGGGATTTCGATCTTTCCTCGCGCCGCATGTTCTGGTCCGGTTCGCTTTATGAAATTCTTGGGCTTCCGCCAAAGGCCGCACCGCTTTCCTTCTCCGACGCGGCCCGGATGATGCATTCCGAAGACGGCAATCTCTATGAACTGGCTCGCGCCGTCGGTTGCGGCAATCTGCGCCAGATCGACCAGATTTTCCGCATGCGCCACGCCAAGGGCCATTATGTCTGGCTGCGCGCCCGCGCCCAGGTCATCCGCACCAATAACGGCCCGCGCGTCATCGGCATCGCCATGGACGTCACCGAACAGCACCGTCTCGCCCAACGTTACGCCGAGGCCGACCAGCGCCTTGCCGACGCCATCGAATCGACCTCCGAGGCCTTCGTCCTGTGGGACAAAAATGACCGTCTGGTGATGTGCAACACCCACTATCAGAAAGCCTATGGCCTGCCTGACAGCGTGCTGGTGGCCGGCACCGAAAAAAGCACCGTGCATGCGGCCGCGGCCCGCCCCGTGGTGGAGCGTCGCGTTGCCGATGCCGACCAGTCCGGTCTGTCGCGCACCACGGAAGTGCAGCTGGCCGACGAGCGCTGGCTGCAGATCAACGAGCGCCGCACCCATGATGGCGGCCTCGTCTCCGTCGGCACCGATATCACGCTGCTCAAGCGTCATCAGGAACGGCTGCGCGATTCCGAGCGCCGGCTGATGGCGACCATCGGCGATCTCTCCGCCTCACAGCACAAGCTGGAGCGGCAGAAGACGGAACTTTCCGACGCCAATGCCAATTACCTTGCCGAAAAAGAGCGTGCCCAGGCTGCCAACCGGGCGAAATCCGAATTCCTTGCCAATATGAGCCATGAGCTGCGCACGCCGCTTAACGCCATTCTGGGCTTTTCCGAAATCCTGCAAAACGAGATGTTCGGGCCGGTCGGTTCGCCGAAATATTCCGAATATGCCCGCGACATCCATGACAGCGGCAAGCACCTGCTGAACGTCATCAACGATATTCTCGACATGTCGAAGATCGAGGCAGGCCATATGCGCATCAACCGCGAGACCATCGATCTCGCACCGCTGATCGAGGAAACGCTGCGTCTGACCGCCATTCAGGCCGAACAGAAGAACATCACCGTGCAACAGAAGGTCTGCGCCGGTCTGACGATGCAGGGCGACCGCCGCGCCATGAAGCAGATCATGCTCAACCTGCTGTCAAACGCCGTGAAATTCACCGGCGATGGCGGCCGCATCGCGCTGCGCACCCATGTGCATGAGGCCGCCATGATCCTCACCATCGCCGATACCGGCATTGGCATTCCCACCCAGGCCTTGGAAAAGATCGGTCAGCCCTTTGAACAGGTGCAGAGCCAATATGCCAAGAGCCAGGGCGGCTCCGGCCTCGGGCTCGCCATCTCCCGCTCGCTCGTGAAGCTGCATGGGGGGACGATGAAGATACGGTCCTGTGAGGGCCGCGGCACGGTGGTGACGATCATTATTCCGCATACGGCGGGGCATTGCGGGACGGTGCATTGAGTATTGGCAGTCCGGGCTTACCCCCCTCTGCCCTGCCGGGCATCTCCCCCTCAAGGGGGGAGATCGATATGCGGCACTCTTCAACCCAACTCTAACGTTGCGAATGAGCGCGCGCTGTCTCCCAGCCGATCTCCCTCCTTGAGGGGGAGACGCCCGGCAGGGCAGAGGGGGGTAAAGCCACACCCGCCAACCCTAACCCCCATTCTTCACCGTCCCCACAAAAACCTTCCGCACCGCTTTCGCCAGCCGCTTCACCTCGCCCTCAAGCGTTGCAATATCCGGGCAATCCCCCGCCCGGCACACAAGATCGGTCAAACCGGCCGGCGCTTCCTTCGGATTGAAGGCGCCGTCAATGCATAGCCGCACAATCTGCGAGATTTCGGTATAGAGCCCGATCGCCGCCATGCAGTCATCGAATGCCTGCGGCTCCATGACGGGCGCGGCCAGCACCTGCAGCGCCTCGGCCGTGTTGCGGCCCGGTTCATGCGGGGCAAGGCCCTTTATGGGGCCGACCAGCGCCAGATATTGGGTGATGAATTCCAGATCGACCAAACCGCCATTGATAAGCTTGAAGTCCCAGATGTTCTCCGGTGGCTTCTCCTGTTCGATGAGGTTTCGCATCTCCAGCACATCGGCGGAAACCTTGGCCACGTCGCGCTTCTGCGAAAGGATGGAGGCGATGATGCGGCGCGCATCTTCCATCAGCGAGGCTTCGCCGCAGATCAGCCGGGCGCGGGAAAGCGCCATGTGCTCCCAGGTCCAGGCTTCCTCGCGCTGATATTTCTCGAAAGCGGAAATACGCGTCGCCACCGGCCCCTTGTTGCCGGAGGGACGCAGCCGCATATCCACCTCGTAAAGCACGCCTTCCGCCGTTGGCGCGGAAAGCGCCGCGATCAGCCTCTGGGTGACGCGGGTGAAATACCGCACCACATCGAGCGGTTTTGCGCCGGTGGATTCATGGGCGGTGTCGTCATAATCATAAAGCAGGATGAGATCGACATCCGAACCGGCGGTGAGTTCGAAGGAGCCGAGTTTGCCCATGCCCATGACGGCGACACGCCCGCCGGGATAAGGCCCATGCGCCGCTTCCATTTCCGCCAGAACGGCATTCAGCGCTGCCTCTATCACCAGATCGGCGAGATGGGTGAAAGCGCGGGCGGCGACCTCACCACGGATCGCGCCGGTCAGAAGCCGAACGCCGATCAGGAACCGCTGTTCGGCGGCGAAGATGCGCAGCCGGTCGAGAATATCCTCGTAATGGCGGGCGTTGGAGAGGAAATTCCCCATGCGGTGGGCGAGATATTCGCGCGTCGGCACGTCGCTCATCAGCGCCGGATCCAGCATGCCGTCAAAGACATGCGGGCGGGCGGCGATGATTTCAGCCAGACGCGGGGCCGAAGACATGATCGTTACCAGGAGCGACAGAAGCGCCGGGTTGTTGCCGAGCAGCGAAAACAGCTGGATGCCGGCCGGCAGGCCGGAGAGGAAATTGTCGAAGCGCAGCAGCGCCTCGTCCGCCCGCTTGCTTTCACCGAAGGCCCGCAGCAGGTCCGGCGTCAGCTCCGTCAGCCGTTCGCGCGCCTCCACCGATTGCGTCGCCCGGTAGCGGCCATTGTGCCAGGTGCGGATGACGCGGGAAATATCCTCCGGCCGCATGAAGCCCAGCGTAGAGAGCGTCTTTAACGTATCGGGATCATCCTTCTGGCCGGTAAAGACCAGATTGCCGGCCTCGCCCGACAGTTTCGTCTCCTGCTCGAACAGCGCCGAATAACGCCGCTCCACCAGCCGCAGCACCTCTTCCAGCTTTTCCGAAAAAGCCTTGGTATCGGCAAAACCCAGCATGAAGGCGATGCGCTTCAATTCCGTTTCAGTGTCCGGCAGCACATGGGTCTGCTCGTCGCGCACCATCTGGATGCGATGCTCGACCTCACGCAGGAACCAGTAGGCCTCCGTCAGGCTGTCACGCGTTTCGGCATCGATCCATTTCGCCTCCGTCAGCGCCGCAAGCGCCTCCTCCGTCGCCCGCACCCGCAGCGGTGGCATACGGCCGCCGGCGATGAGCTGCTGCGTCTGCGCGAAAAATTCGATCTCGCGGATACCGCCGCGCCCGAGCTTGACGTTATGGCCCTTCACCGCAATGGCGCCATGGCCCTTATGCGCGTGGATCTGCCGCTTGATGGAATGGATATCGGCAATCGCCGCATAATCGAGGTACTTGCGGAAAATGAAAGGGGTCAGTTCACGCAGGAAGTTCTCACCCGCCTTGATGTCTCCGGCCACCGGTCGCGCCTTGATATAGGCCGCGCGCTCCCAGTTCTGGCCCCTGCCCTCGTAATAAAGCAGCGCGGCTTCCACCGGGATGGCGAGCGGCGTCGAGCCAGGGTCGGGACGCAGCCTGAGATCGGTGCGGAAAACATATCCATCGGCCGTGCGCTCCTGCATGATGCGCACGAGACGGCGCATCATGCGGCCGAAATTCTCCGTTGCATCATAAGGGTCGTCCATGATGCCCGCCGAGGGTTCGAAGAACACCACGGCGTCGATATCCGAGGAATAGTTGAGTTCGCGCGCGCCGAGCTTGCCCATGCCGAGCACGATGAGGCCGGAACCTTCGCTCGGTGCGGCAATGGTCTTCAGCTTCAGCTTGCCGCTCTCATGGGCGGAAAGCAGCAGGTAATCGATGGCGGCGGAAAGCGATGCATCCGCCATCTCGCTCAGCCAGCGCGTCGTATCGCGGGCGGTGAAGATGCGCGCAAGATCGGCAAGCGCCGCAACGAAGGAAAGCCGCCGCTTGGCAACCCTCAGCCGCGACATCACCTCATTTTCGACGGGTACGCCGCCCTCTTGCCCGGGCTTCCAGCAATCGCGCGCGTCACGGACGAGATCGGTGAGCAACGGCGTTAGCGGCTTCGAAATCGCCAGTGTCAGCAGTCCCTCATCCGCCGCCGCCATGTCGCGCAAATAAGGCGACAGGGTAAAAGCCGCGGCGATAAAATCCTTCAGCGGGCTTTCGTCCGCCAGCAGCGCGGCCACCGCCGGTTCAACCTTGCCGATGTCCTTCAGCGTCGAAAGAACGGATTTCAGCTCCGTCTGCGTATAGGGGCGGATCACGCCCGGCAGAACCTCGCTCAGCCGCCTTTCGGCGTTTTGGGGTTTCGTCACTGTCTCTCTCCCTCTTGCCGCTTTCGCATCCGCACTCTTCTGCCTGCAGCATTTTCTGGGACGGGCCGCTCCCCGCAAACCGTCCTGCCGCCGTCCTCTGCCGAAGCGTTCGGACGCATAGACTTGGCGTTGTAACAAATGCGCGGCGCTTTGCGATGAGGAAAACCGTTTTTGGCGATGTTTTACGCGGCCGCGTCGCGGTTTTTCACTCCGAAGCGCAACTACCCACAACACGTAATGTCTCCGCAATTGTGCCCACGTAGCGTCATCCTCAACGAAACCCGACTCCCCGGTTTTCTAACGCTAGATGCTGCAACGGATATGATGATGAGACAGATTTTTACGGTGAAATGGCAAAAGAACCTGCGTGCGATGGCGTTATGCCTGGCAACGCTGCCCTTGGCGCAGGCCGTCTGCACACCGGTTCTTGCCGCCGATATCGGCAAATCGGACAGGCTGGCCGATCCGCAGGGCAATTTCGACAATGCCCGCTACAGCAATTCCAGCGACTGGAAAATCACGCTCGGCGTCGGTGCGGCTTACGCCCCCAAATATGAGGGCTCCGACAAGCTGGAAGCAGGAGCCGTTCCGCTGGTTTCCGTGCAATATGGCGATACGCTGAGCATCGATTTCAGCGGTGCCACCGTCAATCTCCTGAACCAGAACGGTTTCAGACTGGGTATCAAGGGCGGCTGGGAAGCCGGGCGCAAGGAGAAGGACGACAAGAAGAACCTGCGTGGGCTGGGTGACATCAAGGCCGGCGGTGTGGTCGGCGGCGTCATCGCCTACGGCATGGACCCCTTCGAAATCTATGCCAAGGTGGACAAGACCATCGGCGGCAGCGAAGGCCTGACCGCCACCATCGGCGCCAGCGTCTCACACAAGGTCGACCAGTTCATCCTCGGCGCAGACCTCTCCGCCACCTGGGCGGACGACAACCACATGAAATCCTATTTCGGCGTCACCTCAGCCCAATCCGCCCGCTCCGGTTTGCGTCGCTATGACGCCAAAGCCGGCTTCAAGCGCATCGACGCCAGCGCCTCGGTCTCCTACATGATGACGGAAAACTGGACGATCACCGGAACCGGCGGCGTCGGCTTCCTCTTGGGCGACGCAAAAGACAGCCCGGTGGTGAAAAAGGACATACAGCCGTTTGCGATGGTGGGCGTGGCTTATACGTTCTAAGTTGGGGCGGAATTATCTGGCGGGACTGCGCAGCATCGTCCGCGAGCCCGCCTCCCATTTATCATGACGAAAGACGTTCGGGCGTTTGCGTCCCTTCCGGTGAAGCGCGAAATGTCGCTTCACCACGGCCGTCAGGTTCCAGACTGCCCTTGTAGGCAACAACCAACCCTACCAATGGCAGGGAAATCTCCACATCGAAGTAGAACCGGCCCTCCGCCTCGGACTCGAAGCTCACGCCTTTCGGCAAAAGCAACCCTGGCAAAGGCATGCCCAAAACACGCCATCGCCGGGGGATGAGAGCCAGCCGGTCGCCATCCAACACCAGCGCCAAGGCGACCGTGACGATACCAAACCGCTCCGCCAGCAGATATTGATCCTTGCCCGTTCCGGCCGACAGCGTGGACGAGAAACTCCTGCCGCCAAAATTCCGTGTCCAGCGCTCCTTACCCTTTTCCAGCGTAAAGGTGACATTGACAGGTACCTGCCTTCCCGCCTTCGGAAAGCCGAGAACAGCGGAAATCATGCGGGCCAGCACGCCCTCCCCGCGCCGTATATCGGCAACGCCGCGCCATTCCCGCGCATGCCCGCTGCCGTGTAGTTCCAGCAGGCGTGGCGGCAGCTCGTCGAAGGCGGGGCCAAGGAGCTTGCGAAACAATGGAGCGTCGGGCTCATCTCGACGGAAACCCGTAAAGATCGTTTTGCTGCGGAAAAGCCGTTCATAGTCCGCCAGTTCCAGCGCAGTGGTGCCAGCGCGTGCGCCGGCAAGCGGGCGCTCGCCGTTCAGCATCTTGCGGATAAGAGCCTCGATCGCCATGGAGGGAATATAGGGGCCGTCATCACCTTCGGCCAGCAGGTGCCAACTCATCTCCATTGGTTTGCCCGCTGCAAGGCCCCCTGCCCGAACAAACATGCCGCCGCGATGTTCGCCAAAACGCAACCGGTTCAATACCGCATGAAACAGTGGCGACAACGGTGCGAATGAGGGAAGGGCAAACCGCGCACGCGCTTTCGCAAGAACATTCAACATGCGGTGCAGAAACTCCGGCACCGGACCGGCGCCCATCCATATATCCGTCATGGATGGGTGATCGGGGGGGATCACCCGCAAATCAGGCACATCGACCAGCGAAAAATGAATGTTTCGCAGCGGCAGCCTGCCGGGGACCGCAACGGTGAAGCGCCTGCTTTCCGCTAGACCGATGCCCTGGGAGAGTTTGCCATGCCGGAAGAGTTTGACCGGCGCACCGGCATACCCCACGATCGCACGCATGACGTTAAGACCAATCCCGGCATAGGGAGACGGCGCAATGCCGCCCTCGACGGTGACAATCTCCATGTCTTTGGCCATCTCGCGCAAGACCGCCGCCGTCAATACCGGAAAACTGCTGACGCCGGCCAGCACGAAAATACCAGCGGCTTTTGCCCGCTCATCGAACTGGCTGACGCCGAACACGAAATCGGCGGCATCGGCGAAATCGAGATAGTCGATGCCAGCATCGATGCAGGCCGTTATGACTGCGTAGCACTCATTACCGTAGTTCTGAAACGGCCCAGAGGCGTCAACGACGAGATCGGGCTTATGGACGCGCAATGCTTGGACGATATCGCGACGATCGAGCATGAGGGCGCGCAGTTGCGCTTGTCCGCGCCAACTCTCACAGAAGGTCTGCGCCCGCGCGAGGCTTCGGCCGCAGACAAGAATTTCAATGCTGGAAATATCGGCAAGCAACTCCGCCAGCCGGCCGCCGAACACGCCATAACCACCGAGGATCAGTATCTTCATCGAACCGCCGATCGCATCTGCCCCGGCGCCGGGATTACTGCATGTCGCGGGTGGAGAGTCTTCACCATCTTCAAAGGATCCTGTCCCTGTATTCCGGCGGCGCTACCCAGCATCGCTCACGTTTTCCAAACCAACGGTAGCGATTACGTGCGACGAAGCGATAAACGGGATCGCGTAAGAATGCGGGGATGACGCGAACTATCGCAACAAGCCGCCACGGCATGCCAAGCGCCTCATAGATGCTCAGCACCGCGTCGCTGTCCTGCCGCACCCTGTCGCCTTCGACGACCAGCATGCTTGCCGGATTGGTGGGGTCCATGCCGTGACGCCGATAGATTTCCGCACCGACATCTCCCTGCATCGACGCCAGCCGGAAGTACCCTGCCTTATCATGCCGCAGCACAAATTGCGCATTCACGGAACACAGCACACATTCGGCATCGAACAGAATGATCGGGCCATGCCGGTCGCCGGCTGCGGGAGTGGTGTCTGCCATCTGTGGCCAAGTCCTTTTGTCGATCGCCATCAGACCGACGCATAAAGTGCAGCAATCATCCCTATCAATATTCTTCCGATCATCTTTCAATTCAATCTCGGGCGACAGCTATTTTTCGACCGGGAAAGAATATCTGCGCAAATTTCGGTGACCCGCCGAACCGTTATCCGCGCTGACACAAGGCAACGTCATCGCTTGCAATGACGAGATCGTCCGACGGCTCAGCCTATGGCTTTGAAACGGGAAACACCATCGAAACGGTCAGTCCCGGGCAGGCGGTATTCGACGCATCGGTGTCCGATAGCAGCAGCGAACCGCCATGCAGTTCCATCACGGCCTCCACCAGTGAGAGGCCGAGGCCAGTGCCCGGTTTGGAACGGCTTTCATCCAGCCGCACGAAACGTTTCAGCACCTCGCCGCGCTTGTCGGCGGGAATGCCGGGGCCACTATCGGCGACGGAAAGCACGATTGCTTCTTCTTCTCTCGCCATACGAACGACGAGCTTTTTGTCGCCTTCGCTTTCGCAGGCATATTTCATGGCGTTGTCGATGAGGTTCGATAGTGCCTGGCCGATCAGTTCGCGGTTGCCCTGCACGGTAAGTCCGGGCTCTATCTGGGTTTCCAGCAAAAGGCCGGCATCCTCGGCCACCGGCTCGTAAAGCTCGGCGCTGTCTGCGGCGATTGCCGAGACGTCCACATCGGTCATTTCGGCGGCGATCGAACCGGCCTCGACTCGGGAGATCATCAACAGCGCATTGAAGGTGCGGATGAGCTGATCGGACTCGGCGATGATGCCCTCAAGCGCTGAACGCCTTTTGGTCTCGTCATCGTCGTCAAGTGCTGCGGCGGCCTTGTTGCGGAGCCGGGTCAGCGGTGTCTTCAGGTCGTGGGCAATATTGTCGGAGACCTGCCGCAAACCCTCGTTCAGTTTTTCGATGCGGCCGAGCATGGCGTTGAGCGAGCCGGACAGTCGGTCGAACTCATCTCCCGAGCGGCCTTGCGGCAGGCGCTGGGAAAGATCGCCGGCCATGATCTTCTTGGTGGCCGCCGACATGCGGTCGATGCGTTTCAGCGCATTGCGGCCGATGCCGAACCAGATGAGCAGCGCACCGCCACTCATGATCGCAAGCGCCACCATCAGCGCATTGCGCACCAGCGCCCGGAACTTGGTCGGCTCGCCAAGGTCGCGGCCGATCAGGATGCGCAGGCCATTGTCCAGCAGGAATATATTGGCGGTGGCGAGATGCTGCACGCTGTCGCCGCTTTCGGAATAACGCTCATAACGGAAGGGGAAACCTGTCCAGCCTTCCTTGTCGAAGACACCAGGCTGCACGGAGGCAACGTTACCGGCAAGGATTTCACCATTCGGACCGGCAATGACATAAAGGCTCGCGCCCGGCTGACGCGCGCGCCGCTCCATCATCCTGAGCAGCGGGTTGATGCCGCCGCGATTATAGATGCGCTGCACATCCGAGACTTCCTGCAGCACCGCATCACGCGTCTGCTGGTTCAGCAGTTTTTCGGAAAGCGCGGTGACGTAGAAGACCAGAAAGGCGGCGCAGAGCGCGAATAAAAGGATATAGAGCGCCGAGAGGCGCACCGCGGTCGACCGGAACAATATTCTGAGGCGGGCCATTTTCGCCAATCAGCCCTCGTCCTTCATCATGTAACCGGCGCCGCGAATGGTCTTCAGCAGCGGCTTCTCGAAGTCCTTCTCAATCTTCGAGCGCAGGCGGGAGACATGCACGTCGATGACATTGGTCTGCGGATCGAAGTGATAATCCCAGACGTTTTCGAGAAGCATGGTGCGGGTGACAACCTGACCGGCATTCTTCATCAGATATTCCAGCAGGCGGAATTCGCGCGGCTGCAGCAGGATTTCCTTGCCGCCGCGACGGACATCATGCGACAGGCGGTCAAGTTCGAGATCACCGACCCGGTAGACCATGTCCTGCTCGGGCTTGCCCTTGCGGCGGCCGAGCACCTCGATACGGGCGAGCAATTCGGAAAAGGCGTAGGGTTTCGGCAGATAATCGTCGCCGCCGGCGCGCAGGCCGGTGACGCGGTCATCCACCTGCCCCAGCGCGGAGAGGATCAGAACCGGCGTCTCTATGCCGCGGCGGCGCAGCTCGCTGATGACGGAAAGCCCGTCGCGGCGCGGCAGCATGCGGTCGATCACCATGACGTCGTAAGCGTTCTCGCAGCCCATGAACAGGCCGCTCTCACCGTCGCTCGCGTGGTCGGCAACGATCCCGGCTTCGCGGAACGCCTTGGTCATATAGGCCGCAGCCTCTAGGTCGTCTTCAATGACAAGAATCTTCATGTGCGGGACAATAGCGCCCTCGCCCTTTTCCGCACAACCGGAAAGAGATGCGACAGACATTTCCTGAACCTTGTTTTCCATGAGATTTCCTCCGCGATACTGCCTGGACCGGCGTTGCGGGTCCTTTCTTCTCCCCGCCGGGGAGAAGGTGGCCCGAAGGGTCGGATGAGGGGGCAACCTCGCGATCTATCGCTGACGTCGCCCCCTCATCCCGCTGCCGCGACCTTCTCCCCCTCGGGGAGAAGAAACAAGTGGCACGCGCTCGCTCCATATTCTTTGTCCCACCTTGAGGCGAGACACATTCCGTGGCGATGCCGGGTCCCAAAAGAACCGGCATCGTCATTCAAATCATCAGCCCTGGTCGATATCCAGAGCGATGAAGCGGCTGCCATCGTCCGTCTGGATCTGGAACAGCGCCTTGGAGCGTCCGTCCTTCTTGGCCTGTTCGAGGATCTTCTCGATATCGGCGGCGGAAGCGACCTGCTGGTTGTTGACGGAGGTGATCTTCTCACCCGTCTTCAGGCCACGGGCGGCGGCGTCGCTGTCCGGATCGACATCGGTGATGGCAAGGCCGTTGCCGTCATCGGCGGGCGAAACCGTCAGGCCGAGGCTGGACAGCACCTTCTCGCTGGAAGACTGGCTGCCCTTGTCGTCGTTCTGGGCAGGCGTTGCCTTGGAGGCGTCGTCGCTTGCCAGATCGCCAAGCGTCACGGTTACCGACTGCGATTTACCACCGCGCCAGAGCGAGATTTCAACCTTGGCATTGGGGGCCATGCCACCGATGCGGCGCGACAGGTCGCGGGCATCCTTGACCGGCTCGCCATTGACGGCGGTGATGATATCACCCTGCTTGATGCCGGCCTTGTCGCCCGGCGAACCGGACTGCGGCGAGACAACGAGCGCACCGCTTGCTTCGGAAAGACCGAGAGATTCGGCGATATCCTTGCTGACGGGCTGGATCTGCACACCGAGCCAGCCGCGTTCGACCTTGCCGTCCTTCTGCAGGTCGGCAATCACGTCCTTGGCCACCGATGCGGGGATGGCGAAGGCGATGCCGACATTGCCGCCGGAGGGCGAGAAGATCGCGGTGTTGATGCCGACGACTTCACCGTTGAGGTTGAAGGCGGGGCCACCCGAGTTACCACGGTTCACGGCAGCGTCGATCTGCAGGTAGTCGTCATAGGGGCCGGAGCCGATATCGCGGCCGCGGGCGGAGATGATGCCCGATGTCACCGTGCCGCCGAGACCGAAGGGGTTGCCGACGGCGACGACCCAGTCACCGACGCGGATCTTGCTGTCATCTGCGAACTTCACATAGGTGAACTTGCGGTTCACATCGACCTTCAGCAGCGCCAGATCGGTGCGCGGATCACGGCCAACGAGCTTGGCATCGAGTTCGGTGCCGTCATTCATCACGACCGTATAGGCGGAACCGTCATCGACAACGTGATTGTTGGTGACGACGTAACCGTCTTCGGAGATGAAGAAGCCCGACCCCTGAGCGACCGGGCGCAGCGGGCCTTTGCCGTCACGGTGGCGGTTCGGGCCACGCTCTGAACGGTCCTGATTGGGGCCGCCAAATTCCTTGAAGAAGCGCTTCAGCGGATGATCGTCCGGCAGCTGGTCGAGACCACGGCCGCCGAAATTGAAGGAGAAGTTGCTGGAATCATCGGAAGCGGGCTGCACATTCGACTGGACGCGAACGGAGACGACGGCGGGCGAAACCGCATCAACCACATTGGCAAAGCTCGGAACCTGCGGCGCAGTCACTTCGACGGGTGCTGCAAGCGAATGAGCGATCGGTGCGGCGATGCCGGTCGAAAGCATCAGCGCGGCAAGGCCGCCGACGGTCGTGGCCTTCAGAGCCGTTTTCAGCGAGGAGCGTCCGTTTTGAGAGTGAGACATTGGTACCTTCTTTCTTCATTCAGACTGGAGCCCGTTTGACCGGGGGAGAAGCGGTGGATGATGAAGATATAGGAGGCAACACCTTACGGCGAAGTGTCTGACGAATGAAAAATCCGTAATGTTGAAAAAGAACCGAGGGCCGACATGGAAACCGGTTATTTTTCAATGAGATTACGAATTCTCTCTTCTTCGTCCGCGCTCAGTTTTTGCGGCCTCTCCTGCGTTGCCCGGCGGCGCGAAAAGACGAAAACAGCGAAAATGCCCACAAGTGTAAGACCGACGGGCGCGCCCCACAAAAGCACGGTGCGAAGGCTGAGGCGCGGTTTCAAGAGCACGAACTCGCCATAACGCGACACGACATAATCGATGACGGCCTTGTCGCTATCGCCCTGAACCAGCCTCTCACGCACCAGGACGCGCAGGTCACGCGCAAGCTCGGCGTTGCTGTCATCGATAGACTGGTTCTGGCAGACCATGCAGCGCAGCTGAGACGTCAGGTTGCGGGCGCGCTGTTCCAGCACGGGGTCTTTCAGTACCTCGTCGGGGTTGAAGGCGAAGGCCGGTGAGGCTGCAGCGAAGATGAGGGTGAAAAGAAGCCCGAGCGCCACCACACACTCCCTCATTCCTGTGCCCGTCACAGGAATCCAGCGAGCCCAAGTCCTTGGGCTGGAAGGTCTCTCTCGCCGCGCAGACGCGCGTCGGCTGGATTCCTGTGACAAGCACAGGAATGAGGGTAGCAAGGCCACACTCATTCCGCCGCCTCCGGCATCGCAGCCCGTACAGGCTTCGCCTTGCGATTGGGTGCCCCCACCCTCAAACGCCGGTCGGAGAGCGAGATGAAGCCGCCCACCATCATGAACAGCGTGCCGCCCCAGATGCACAGGATGAAGGGTTTCCACCAGATGCGCACCACCATGCCGCCATCGGCCATGGGGTCGCCCAGCGAGACATAAAGCTGGCTGAGGCCGAAGGTCAGGATGCCGGCTTCCGTCGTCGGCATGCGCCGCGCGGTATAGAGCCGCTTGGACGACCAGACGTCACCCACCTCGACCCCCGCCTTGCGCACGGTGAAATGGCCGCGATCCTCGGTGAAGTTGGGGCCGACGGCGTGGCGGATACCATCAAAGGTGAGGCTGTAACCGCCCGCTTCCGCCACCATGCCCTGTTTCATTTCCAGAACGGTTTCGGTCTCGTAGGTGGTGACGATGACGATGCCAAGCACGGTAATGCCGACGCCCATATGCGCGAGCGCGGTGCCGAAGGCAGAGCGCGGCAGGCCCTTTAAACGGCGGAATGCAATGCCGAAGGCCAGTTTGCCGAAATTGGCGCGATACCAGAGATCGGCAAACGCACCGAAAATCAGCCAGAAACCGGCGGCGATGCCGAGTGCCGCCAGCACCGGGCCGCCATTTTCCACGTACCAGAGCGCCAGCCCGGCAAGGGCTGCAATGGCGGCGGCCACATAAAGCCGCTGGAATGCACCGAGAAGATCGCCGCGCTTCCACGCCAGCATCGGCCCGAACGGCGTGACGATCAGGATCGGGATCATCAGCAGGCCGAAGGTGAGGTTGAAGAACGGCGCGCCGACCGAGATTTTTTCACCCGTCAGGGTTTCCAGAATGAGCGGATAGAGCGTGCCGATCAGCACCGTGGCGGTCGAGACCGTGAGAATGAGATTGTTGAGGACGAGTGCCCCTTCGCGCGAGATCGGCGCAAACAGTCCGCCGACCTTCAGCGACGGCGCGCGCCATGCAAAGAGCGCGAAAGCTCCACCGATGAAGATTGTCAAAATGCCGAGGATGAATATGCCGCGGCTCGGATCGGTGGCGAAGGCATGCACCGAGGTCAAGACGCCGGAGCGGACGAGGAAGGTGCCGAGCAGCGACAGCGAAAAGGTCATGATCGCCAGAAGCACGGTCCAGATTTTCAGCGCCTCGCGCTTTTCCATGACGAGCGCCGAATGCAAAAGCGCCGTTCCGGCAAGCCAGGGCATGAAGGAAGCGTTTTCCACCGGATCCCAGAACCACCAGCCGCCCCAGCCGAGTTCATAATAGGCCCAGTAGGAACCCATGGAGATGCCGGCGGTCAGGAAGGTCCAGGCGGCAAGCGTCCACGGCCTTACCCAGCGCGCCCAGGCGGCGTCGATCCGGCCTTCCAAAAGCGCCGCAACGGCGAAGGAAAAACAGACGGAAAAGCCGACATAACCGAGGTAAAGCAGCGGCGGATGGATGGCGAGACCGAAATCCTGAAGGATGGGGTTCAGGTCCTGCCCCTCGGCCGGCACCGGTGACAGTCTCAGAAACGGATTGGAGGTGAGCAGGATGAACAGCAGGAAGGCGACGGAAATCCAGGCCTGTACGGCCAGCACATTCGCTTTGAGCGTTTCCGGCAGGTTGCGGCCGAAGGCGGCGACCAGCGCGCTGAAGAACACCAGAATGAGCAGCCACAGCAGCATGGAGCCTTCATGGTTGCCCCACACGCCGGTCAGCTTGTAAAGCATCGGCATCAGCGAATGGGAGTTTTCCCAGACGTTGCGCACGGAAAAATCCGAGACCGCGTAGGCCCGCGTCAGCGCCGCGAAGGAAAAGCCCACCAGCAGGAACATCATGACGGAGCCGAGCGAGGCGACATCCATCAGCGCCCGATCGTTGCGGCGCGCACCGATGACAGGCAGCGTCGAGACAATCAGCCCCACACCGAGCGCCAGAACCAGAACATAGTGGCCGATCTCGTTGATCATTTTGTCGCTCCGGTCTTGTCAGTGGAGACGGCAGCGGCTGATGGCGTTGCAGCGGCGGGCTCCTCGCCGTCACCGCCATGCTGCCACAGGCCCTTGTCCTTCAGCCGGTCGGCCACTTCCTTCGGCATGTAATTCTCGTCGTGCTTGGCCAGCACGCTGTCGGCCACGAAGCCACGCGTCGCGACATCGAACACGCCCTCGGTCACGACGCCCTGCCCTTCGCGGAAAAGATCGGGAAGGATGCCGGTGTAGCTGACGGGCACATTGGCCTCGCCATCCGTCACGGTGAAGCTCACCGTGCGGCCCTCGCCGCGCTTGATCGAACCTTCCGCCACCAGACCACCGAGACGGATGCGGGTGCCGGGATTAACGGGTGTCTTTTCCAGATCGGCAGGCATGTAGAAATAGGCGATGGACTGGCCGAAGGCGAACATGACGAGCAACACGGCAGCAACGATGAAGCTCATGCCGCCGCCGATGATTGCCAGACGTTTCTGTTTGCGGGTCATTGCGTCACTCCCTGCGGCGCGGCATCCTGTTGCCCGTTCGTGCGGATCGGTCCGGCGGAAACGCCCAGTTCCTTCGCCAGCGCCAGCAGCTGCCTGCCCTGCTCACCCTCCGGCGGGAAAGCCTTCAGCCCCGCCCGCAGAGCCTCTCCGGCCTTGGCTTCATTCTTCAGCACCGAATAGGCGCGCACAAGCCGCACCCATCCTTCAAAATCGGCCGGGTTTTCCTTCAGCTTGGCGTCGAGGCTTGCCACCATGCCCTCGATCATCGCCTGCCTGTCGGTGGCCGTCATGTCATTCGCAGCCGCCATATCCTGCGCGGTCGGACCGGGCGTGGCTGGGGCCGTCTCGCCGCCGGTGCGGGCGATATGTTCGCGAACCAGCGGCAGCCAGGGTGCGCCAGCCGGCGCATCGGCCTCCAGCGCCGCAAAGGCCGCACGTGCCTCGTCCGCCTTGCCCGCCTGTTCCAGCGACAGCGCCAGATAGAAGCGGGCACGCGGATTGCCTGACTTCAGCTTCTCGGCCTCAGCAAAGGCGTCACGTGCTGCCTCGATGACGATGCCGTCATTGCCGGCCACCAGCGTTTCGCCAAGGCCCGTCAGCCGTTCGGCGCTGGGTCCCAGAATACGAAGCGCATTTCGATAGGCAAGCTCGGCATCGCCAAGCCGCAGCGTCTTGAAATAGATCGGGGCCAGAATATCCCAGCCGGCGCCGTCATCCGGGTTCTGCGCCAGATGCCTCTCGGCGCGGGCGACCAGCAGGTTCATGTCATTGCCGGGCTTTTCAAGACGTGCCTCGAGCGGCATGTCCGGCACTTCCGGACTGCCGTTCCAGACGTAAAGACAGAGCCCGAGTGCAGGCAAAAGAACGGTGATGAGGCTTGCCGCGAGATTGTGCCGGCGCGGCCGGTCCTGCTTGCCCTGCTGCTCCTCCGTCTCGGCGGCGGCAAGCAGGCGGCGACCGATTTCGGCGCGGGCATAGTCCGCCTCGGTTTCGCCGATCAGACCAGCCGCACGCTCGCGGTCCAGTTCGGCCAGCTGGTCGCGGTAAACGGCAACCTCACCGTCGCGGCGCGTCTCAGGCGCCTCGGTCTTCCGCATCAGCGGGTACATCAGGACGACGGCGACAGCCGCCGTCAATATCGCAACGACAATCCAGAACATAAGGCTCAATTACTCGAATGCGCGGCACATGGAAACATGAAGCGCGGGGATGACGTGAATTTGAGACATCACGCCGCACCGCAAGCCCTGTTTCGGCTGTTCCGCCGTGCCTTTTCTTGTCATCGGCAGAGGTCGGTGACCTTGATTTACGTCAAACTCGTCAGGTCAAAGGCGACCAGCTGCCATCGGCATTGCGGCAGGCCGCGCCGCGCACCTTGGTTTCGCGTCCATCCATGGTGAGAGTGTGCGAATATTGCCGGCAGTTCTGATTGCCCACCTGATAGGGCGCATTGGCAACCACCTGGCCCTTGGCATCATCGCCGTTCCAGGCAACGGGCGTGCCGACAGGCGCCGTTTCCAGCGCCTTGTATTCCGCCTCCAGCGCCTTGGTCTGATCGCCCCTGTCGAGCTGCACGCCGCTTCGCCCGACGATGCCGCCCTCAAGATTGGCAAGGAAAGGCGTCGAAGGCTGCGCCGAGCGACCGAACAGGCCGCCGCCCGCCGGGCGGGTGCCCGTGGTGGTGCAGGCGCTCAGCATCGAAACGCACAGGATCGAGAGAAGTGCCGGGCGTGACACCAGCGAACGCATCGTCACGGAGCGACAGCCATCATACACGTCAACCAAACCCTGTCCTCTTTCCTACCGCATTGCACCTAGAGCGTTTTCGCATTTCCGGACGGAAAACCGGGATCCACTTTTCCTGGAAATGCTCTAATATGGCACCATTGAATTTCTTGCCTTTTTTCTTGCCTCACGCAAGCTCTTTCGAAAGGCCCGGCAAAATCAGATCGGCTTTCAGCCCGCCGATGGCGCTGCGCGACAGCGAAAAGCGGCCATGGTACTCTGACACCACCTCGGAAACGATCGACAAGCCGAGCCCGGTGCCCGGACGGCTCTCATCAAGCCTGCGGCCACGCTTCATCGCCTCGCTGATCTGTTCCGGCTCCAGCCCCGGCCCGTCATCCTCAACCGTCAGCTCCACCCATGAACGGCGGCCGATTTCGGCATCGGAGGAAGGGTGCGTGCCGGTGGCAAGCGTGACGACCACTCTGGTCTGCGCAAAACGTGCGGCATTTTCCAGAAGGTTGCCGACGACCTCTTCCAGATCCTGCTGCTCCATGCCGAGTACCGCGCCCGGTTGCTCGAAATTCAGCACGAACTGTTTTTCGGGGTTCAGGCGGCGCATCACACGCACCAGCCGTTCCAGCGCCGGTTCGGCTTCCACGCGAGCAAGGATCGAGCCGCGCTGGGCGGCGATGCGGGCGCGGGAAAGGTAGGATTGCACCTGCGCCTGCATGGCGTCGGCCTGCGCACGCACCAGATCGCCATGCTGCGGCTCCAACGTGCGGGCCTCGTTCAAAAGAACGGCAATCGGTGTTTTCAGCGAATGCGCGAGATTGCCGACCTGCATGCGGGCACGCTCCACAAGCCGGCGGTTGCTGTCGATCAGCGCATTGACTTCATTGGCCAGCGGCTGGATTTCACGCGGGAATTCACCTTCGAGGCTCTCTGCCTCCCCGCCTCTTATCTTGCCGAGCGCGACGCGGGCCTGATCGAGCGGCCGCAGACTGTAGAGAATGGCAAGGCCGTTGACGACGAGACTGCCGACACCAAAGACGGCCAGCGCCAGATAGAGGCTGTTGGAGAAATCGCGCACATCGTCTTCCACGACGTTCAGATTGCCGGAAACGCGGAAACGCGCCGCCCGCCCCTCACCGTCAAGCACCACTTCCGTTTCCGCCACGCGCACCTTGTTGCCGGCCTCGTCCGTGACGGCATAAAAGCGCTCGTATCTGTTGTCGAAGGGTGCGTCGAGAATGCTCGGCACCGGCAGCGTCGACACGCCGAGCGAGGAAGAAACCAGCGGCGCGGTCTGGAAATTGCCGAGTGGCTCGACAACCCAGTACCAGCCGGTATCGGGCTGCGAAAACCGGAGATCGCCGAGCTGCGGGCTGCCGGCCAGCGTATTCTCGTTGGAAATCGTCACGGAGTTGATGACGTTATAAAGCTGGGCCCGCAGAAGGTCGGTGAAGCTGCGCTCCACCCCCTGCCGGTAAAGCGTCGAAATCACGACGGCGATCACCACCAGCGCCAGAGCCGACCAGGCAGACGCGAGCAAAAGAACGCGGGCGGTGAGAGAATTACTTCGCATCTGCCGGCGCTTGCATCCGGTAACCGAGACCACGGATCGTCTCGATCAGATCAACCCCGAGCTTCTTGCGCAAACGTCCGACAAACACCTCGATCGTGTTGGAATCGCGGTCGAAATCCTGATCGTACATATGTTCGACCAGTTCCGTGCGCGAGACGACCTCGCCCATGTGATGCATGAGATAGGACAGCAGGCGGAACTCGTGCGAGGTGAGCTTCAGCGTCGTGCCGTTGACAGTCGCCTTGGAGGATTTGGTGTCGAGCCTGACCGGACCGCAGACCAGTTCGGAGGAAGCGTGGCCGGCGGCGCGGCGGATGAGCGCGCGCACGCGGGCAAGCACTTCTTCCACATGGAAAGGCTTCGTGACGTAATCGTCGGCGCCGGCATCGATGCCTGCTACCTTGTCGCTCCAGCGATCGCGGGCGGTGAGGATGAGCACAGGCATGGCCTTGCCGGCCGCACGCCATTTTTCAACGACAGTGATACCATCCAGCTGCGGCAGGCCGATATCGAGGACGATGGCGTCATAGGGTTCGGTATCGCCGAGATAATGCCCTTCCTCGCCGTCAAATGCCTGATCGACAACATAACCGGCCTCTTTCAGCGCATCGGTCAGCTGACGATTGAGATTGGCATCATCCTCAACCACGAGAATACGCATTGTCCGCCCTTTCCTGTGTCCCGGCCCGCCTGCGTTCCGGTCATGCTAAGTGTCTCGGTTTGTTTTCCGATATTTCGGCGATGCGGGCAAGCTACATCGGCACGCGCATCGTTACCTTGCGCGGTCGCTCACCATTGCCCTGGACGAGAACGGTGACGACACAGGACTGACCGTCACCGGAAGGATAGACCGAAAGAAGCTGGCCACCGGTTTCGCGCACAACGCGGGCGACGGCTGCGCCGCAATCGCTGGCGGCCAGAATGTAGTGGCCCTGCAGATCAGCCTCGGGCGCCGTGAAACCGGAAAGCCCGGCTGCAAGCGTCGCGATGATGAGAGGTGATGCCATTCTACAAACTTCCAAAAACCGGGTGCGTCTCGAACCTTATTGTGACCGAATATGTAGCGCAAAGCGTCTGAATGGCAAATGAATGCTACCCCCGCCGCCAGGAGCTGCGGCGGGGGCTCTGCTGCTGCGGTTATCGTCAGCGGATGGCGCGGGTTGCCGAAAGACGGCCATAAAGTGCGATCAGGCCGCCAATTCCGCCCGCAACCGTTACCAGCCCTTCGGCCAGCTCGCCGTGCAGGCCGGCCGGCAGATCGAGGCCGGCAATGCTGAAAAGCGGCGCAAAAACCGCAATCAGCGCCCCCCAGATCGTGCGTGATTGATACCATGCCTTGGTGCTGTCCATTCTCTCATCCTTTTCGTTGTTTTTCAGGCAGTTGTCAGAGCGGGAGAAAGGCTTGCGCCGCCACTCCCAGAGGCACCGCGCGGCCGAGCTGGCGGACACGCACGGAAATGTGATCCCGCAGGACCGGGAAATCTGTGCGTTCGGCCGCGACAGGGTAAAACCAAAGGGGTTCGGAGACCTCCGCCACTCGTTTGACGGCCTCGCCTTCCAGCACCTCGACACGATATCGCTCGAAAGGCTCGTCCAGCGGGATGTCGCTCGCATCCCAGCCATCGGCCTCCATCCGACCCCGGCGTTTCCATTGGACAAGAACGCCATCCTTTTTCCGCTCGCCGGAAAGATGCACAGGGGAAAGCGGCATCTGCGCCCGCAATCCACCCTCGAAGGCGAAAGGCCCGGCCGAAGCGCCCGCCTTTCCTGCCGCCTCGACGATCCAGTTCAACCGCCGCCCACGCTCGCTCGCGGCAAGGCCGAGTGGCTGTACCGCCGCGTCCAGCATCACCGCCGGTGCGCCTGCGGGCGCGCTGGCAGCCGACCCATCTTCCGTGCCCGCCAGCCCGCGCAGGAGGACGGAGAGCCGCCAGCGCTTGGGCGCAATTTCTTCGGCCTTTGCGAAAGCGACGATCTCCCAGACGCCGTTTGCGGCCTTGATTGCGATGCGGTTCTCGCCGTTCAGCACCGACAGTTCGTTTGCCGAGCCGAGCCCACCGAAAGGCAGGTCGATCAGGACGGTATTCTTCCGGTCGAAACGGCCCGAGGGGCCGGGCAAGAGCGGCATCGCCAGTGCCCCGATCATGGCCGGCTGATCGAGCACGGCGCGTTGCCGATAACCTTCCGTGCCCGAGGATGCGGAAACGACGATTGGCCGCCATGGCTTTGCGAAGGCTGCGATCCGCGCCGAACGCTCCGGCGCGACTCCATCATGGTACGGCAGGTCGAGAAACAGCACTTCCGGGGCAAAACCCTCAGCACCGCTTGCACTGCCGGCGCGCCGCTCATCCACCACGCCGGCAAAAGCCGAAACAGCTGCGGAAAAGGCGCGTGCCTCCACCTGCCGCACCGCGCCATCCTCGATGCGGCTGACCAGAAACCGGCCTGGCGGAGCCTGCGGAAAGATGTTCTCCGGCAGGCGGATGCAATCGCCGGGTTCGAGGGTTATATCGGCCGGCGGCAAGGCAAAACGCACGGTGCGCCGCGCCTGACGGTTGTCTCGCAGCACCGCTTCGACGGCGACTTGCGCCGTTTCCGCCGGCAAGGCGGCGTTGAGGTCGAGCCGCATCACCCGGCTGCCGGCATTGTCGATGCGGCGGGACCGCGCGCTCGCCTGTTCGTAGTCCAGCGTCGGATTGAACGAGGTCAGCACGGCTTCAGCGGCGAAATCGCTGTCATGACCGCGATTTTCCGACCAGAGCGGCTCGTCATCGAGATCGGCAAGCACGGAAATATCTCTGACGGGCAAAACTGCCGTATTGCGTGAACGGAAGCGCAGGGTGCCGCCGTCCTCCGCCACATCCAGCTGAAACGCCGCCATCAGCGGCTCCAGCAGGTTGCGGGCCGAGGTCACGTCGCCCTGCACGTACCCGGTCATGTCGCCGCTGACGGCGGAGACGTCGAAAGCGGAAAAGCCGTGATCGGTGAGGATGGCGGCGATGGTATCGGCAAGCGTCGCCGTTCCCAGCCGGCCATTCAACCAGTGGCCGGTGCGCCAGTTGCCGCCATCACTCCACACAGCGCCATTCTGCGGAAAGGCGGGAAAGGGTCGCGCATCCCAGGTCCAGAGATAGACCCGGTTTTTATCCACCATCGCCGCATCGCCTTGATCCCAATGGTCGAGATGCGCTTCCAGAAACCGCCGCTGCTGGCTGTCTGCCCGGTTCCGGCGGGAGAAATAGGGAAAGGCGTTTTCCACCGATTTTGGATCGGGAAAGACATTCGGGCGCGCAGCACTCTTGTCCACCGCCGGGCAGCCGAGTTCGGTGAACCAGATCGGCTTCGAGCCGGGCACCCATGCGGTGGGCGTCGATTTCTCCACACCCCGCACCCGGTCGTAATGGAGGTTTTCCCACCAGTTCCCGATGTCCTTGTAGCGAAAGACCCATGGCTTTTTGCTCAGCCCGTCGGTGATGGGCGTGCGTCGCCGCGCTGCGCGGTCGGCATCGCTGGCATAATACCAGTCGAAACCCTCACCCGCCGTGATGGCGCGGCGGAAGGCGCTGGCATCATCAGCACCGGCCATGCCATCCGGATTGCCGTTTGCGACGTCCTCGTCGCGCCAGTCGGAGAGCGGCATGTAGTTGTCGATGCCGATGGCGTCGATATCATGGCTCGCCCAGAGCGGATCGAGATGGAAAAACACATCACCCGAGCCATCCGCCGGCTGATGGCCGAAATATTCGCTCCAGTCCGCCGCATAGGTCAGCTTCACCGCCGGTCCCATGACGGCGCGTACATCGCCCGCCAGCCGCACCAGTTCCTCGACAAAGGGGAAGGCATCGTTCTCATCGCGCAGGCGCGTCAGACCACGCAGCTCGGAGCCGATCAGGAAAGCATCCACCCCGCCCGCCTTGGCTGTCAGGGCCGCATAATGCAGCACCATGCGGCGGTAACCCTCTTCGCGGTGGCAAAACCGCTCAACCTCCCTGCGCGCCGCAGCATTGCGGTCGGGAGAGCCGGGCCTGCCGGGTGCCGGAAAACAGGTGATGCGCCCGCGCCAGCCATAAGCGTCCTGTTCGCCCTTGCCATAGGGATCCGGCAGACCATTGCCGGCGGGCACATCCATCATCACGAAGGGATAAAGGCAAACCTTCAATCCACGAGACTTGAGGTCGGCTATCGCCTGCAGCACGCTTTCATCATCAGGCGTGCCGCCATAGGCCGGGCCGCCGCCATGAGGGCTGACCGGATGCGCCTCACCGCGCGAAAGGCCGCCAACCGACCATGGCGCCGTTTCGCCATCGCGGGCCGCCACTTCCACGCCGGGCAGAATGCGGCATTCGCCCGCCCGCATATCCGTGCCGAACCAGCTCACCACCAGCGCCACGCTTTGCAGATTGGGGCAAAGCGCCTGCAATTCGTCGATGGCCGCCTGCCAGTCCGTGGCTGCGGTCAAGCCGTTGCGGTTCATGATGCGGCTTTGCCCCATGCCGGTGCGCTCGGAAACCGGCACCGTTGCGTAACAATGTTCGGTTGCCCCAGGAATGACGGTGATGGCGCGGATCGATTTTTCCAGCCGCCCGACCGGCCGCACCACCTCGAACTGCATCAGCGGAATACGATTGCCATAGCCGTCGAGCGGCAGGCGCTCGAACACCACATAGGCCAGCCCGCGAAAGGCCGGGGCATTGCCGCTCCCCTGTTTTGCCTCGATCAGCGGATCAGGCAATTGCGTTTCGCTGCCGGGATAAAAGCGCATCTCGATGCCGGTGAGATCAACTTCGCGTCCATCGGCCCAGATGCGCCGCACCATGGCCGCCTCGCCTTCGCAAAGGCCAATGGCGAGATTGGCGAAATAACGATAGGTCTCAACCTTCGGGCCGCGATTGCCCTTGCCGCCGCGCCGCTCCACCTCGATGCTTTCTTCAAACCGCGTCGCCCAGATCAGCGTGCCGCCGATCCTCGCCGTGCCGTAAAGCCGGTTGACCGCCGCCCCTTCGTCCGCGCCCGGAATACGCGCCGTCGAAAGCCGTGCGCCCGAGACGGTACGCCCGCTGGACAGCAATGCGCGGTCGACGGCATTGCCCGCCAGTGCACCCGCCGCCTGGCCAATGATGGCGCCCACGGGGCCGAAAATACCGCCGAGCGCCGCACCCGCCGCCTGAAAAACTATGGTCGCCATGGTCGCCTCGAGACGTTTCAGAGATCGGGAAAACGGAAGGTGCCGGCGATGCGCCGTTTCCAGCCCGGCACCAGCGCGGAACACACCACCGCCGCCTGTTCATAGGCATGGATGAAATGCTGAGGCCCGGCGAGGATGCCGAGATGTTTCGCCGGCGCATCGGCCCGCCAGCGAAACAGCAGCAGGTCGCCCGGCTGCGCCTGTTCCATGCCCGGCAGCGGAACAAAGTGGCGCTTTGCCGCGCCCATCAGCCGGTCTTCACCGGCGCGCTCGGCCCAATCAGGCGCATAGGGCGGCAGCAATTCCGGCTCCGCGCCGTAAAGTTCACGCCAGATGCCACGGACGAGGCCGAGGCAATCGCAGCCGACATCCTTTAACGAGGCCTGATGCCGGTAGGGCGTGCCGATCCAGCCCTGCGCCACCGCCAGCACTTTTCCTCCGGTGTCATTCATGGAAACAGTGCCGTTCCATCATGGGTCTGGCCGCCGCTCGCGTAAGAATAGGCGAAATCCGCCCCCGGCAGGTGCGGAAAGCCCCTGAAATTCAGGTGATTGGCGAATTTTGCCCTGCACGTGGCGAAACTCTTGTCGCAGCCGGCGGTGATGGAAAAGCCGTCTCCCGGCAATGGCATCCGTTCCGGCGAAAGCCAGAAGGACAGAAGCGTACCGCCGTCGCGCCGCGCGTGGACGTCGAGATCAAAACCTTTGCCGGCGAGTGTACCGCTTTGAAACCGCAACTTTCCCCGACTGAAAAAACCGTCAGTGAAAGCGTCAAGCCCCAAGACCAGCAGATTGCCCGCCGCATCCACCGCCGCCACGCTGCCATTGCCGGTAAACCGCGAAAGATTGACGCCGCAGCGCCGGTCACCAAGTGCGGCATCGCAACCCCGCCCATAAACCCGGCCCTGCGGCTGGCCGAGGCGATGGGCAAGGCTGCGCAGTTCGGCGCGAAACGCCCCGCCGGCCCGCATCACTTCGCCGATTTCGCGGATGGACAGCAGCACATGCTCATCCGGCACCTGCCAGTTGACGAGAAAAAGCTCCACTCTCGCGCCATCGAAACGGCCTGTGGCGAGATCATCTTCCGAAATCGCCTCGCTGGAAAAACCGCCGGCCACCTCGCCGGTGCTCGCGCCCAGCCCGGTTTCGCTGTCGCTGTCGCTCGCCCCGAAACCGCTGGCGGCCAGATAGGCCGTTCCGGCAAAGGAGAGCGTCTCGTCGTGGTCGGTAAAGCCGATCACGACGCCATCCTTCAGTGTCACCTTCCAGCAATGGCAGGTGGTGGTGGCATCGCCCAGCAGATGCGTGGCAAAGGCGGGAGGAACGGTCTTCATGGCAGGATTTCCATCAATGGAATGGAGGGAATGCGGCCCGCCTCGAAGGCGGTGAGATTGACGTCGATGCGATCGATCGCAAAGCGCACCGGGACGTCGAATTCGAAACCAGCACGAATCGCCGCACCGGCAGATGGAAGCTTGCCGGCGCGAAACGTCACCGTGCCAGCTACATGATCCACCGACACATCCGATGGCGGAACACGCACCCCCTCGACCGAAACGAGGACAGACCCTTCGACCGGCTTTTCCACCCGCCTGATGAAGGCGCCGCCGGCATCGGCATAGGTTTTCACCAGCTGAAACTGCGCCGTCGCGCCGTCACCACTGCCGATCCTCTGATCTGTGGCGGCAGGCGTCCCGCCTGGCGGGCAGGATTTGCAATCGACGGGGTCACGAAAGCGGAAACCATAAAGCTCACCGCGCCGCGCCTCAAAAAAGGCGAGCACCTCGTAAAGATCGGCCACCGAACGGATGCCGGACCCGGCGTCATAAGCGCGCCGCGCATTCTTCCAGCGCTGGTTGCGGCTCTCCCGGCCATTGGAAAGATTGACGATATCGGTCCGCCGCACCGGCCCACCGCTCACACCGAGCGCCAGCCTCAGCGGAAACCGCACTTCATGAAATGCCGCCATGTCGTTGTTCCACGAATCTTTTTGCTGTGTTGAAAGGTGGATGGTCACAAACCGCGCTGGCCGCGCCCGACGCTGCGCGCCAGCATGGCGGCGATCTGGCCTTCGCTTTTTCTAAAACTCACCGCATCGGTGGCCGTCACGTTGAAGACGATCTGCGCACCGCCACCGCCCGCCGGAGCCGCCACGCCCAGCGCGCCGTCCGAACCACGCTTCAGCGGCAGGATCGCCTCCGCTCCCGCCTCACCCATCAGGCCGAGCCCACCGCCCATCGGAAAAAAGGCAGGGCTGGACACCACGCCGCCATCGGCAAAAGGCGTGATGCTGCGCCCCGGCACCCCGCCATCGGCAAAGGCAAACAAGGAGCCGCCACCGTTCAAAAGCCCGCCAACCGCATTGCCGATCACATTCTCCAGCGGCTTCAAACCGGCCGAAAGCGCCATGCCGGACAGGCGTTCGCCGAGCCCGCGCAACACATCATCCAGCCCCTTGCCACCCATCGTGGCCGCCTGCAGGGCGCTGGTCAAAGCCGCCCCGAACCGCTCGGAGCGCTTTTCTAGATCGCCCATCACATCAGCAAGCGCCTCAGCCTCCTCGCGGTTCTCCGCAATCGATCTTTCGCCTGCCATCGCGCTTGCCTTTCTGATTCAAATCGGAACGATAGGTTTTTGAATTGTCTGGCCGTTTTCACAAAAAAAAGCCCCGCTTCCGCAACGAGACAAGTCCACCTCACCCGTCCGGAAACAGCCGCATCATCGCCTCCATCGCCTGACGATCGGGGCTGCGGGAGATGGCGCGTGCGCCACCCGTCATCGCGAAAAACTCCCTTGGTGTCAGCCGCCAGAAGGTTTCAGAAGAAAGCCGCAGCAGGCAGAAGCCGGCATGAATGACCGCCTCCCAGGGAAAAGGGCGCGGTCTCGCTTCGCCTGCTGCGGCGCTCAAGGGTCCGGCTGTGTTTCTCCTTTCGGGCCGCCGAAGGTGGCGGTCAGAAGATCGGCGACCATCGCGGCATGGCCGGCAATGCCACCCTCGGCGGTCGCCATCGCCACGTCCTCATCGGAAAACGTGTTGCCGGCGCCACGCAGCCCCGCACCGATGACCCGGATCATGTCGGCGGCCTTCATGCGCCCGGTCGCGAAGCGTTCAGCGAGTGCGGTCAGATCATCAGCCTGAAAGGCAGTTTCCAGTTCGGCGAGAGCGCCCAGCGTCAGGCAGAGAATGCGCCTTTCGCCGTCGATCAGCGCCTCGATCTCGCCGCGATGGCGGTTCGCCCGCCCATAACGTAAACCCTGCGGCATCACAGCGCTCCGAATGTGAGAGAACCGGCAGATTCCAGCGCGATCTCAAATTGCACCTCGCCATCATGGCGGCCGGAATATTCAAGCGCGACGATCTGGAACGGTCCGGTTACGGTACCAAAATCGGGGATGACGATCTGCCAGCCCGGAATGGCGCCGGTGAAAAACGCACTGCGTACCAGCGCGTCACTCCCTCCGTCCTTGAAGATGCCGGAGGCCGTCAGCGACGCCCGCTGCACGCCGGCGCCGCCCAGAAGCTCGCGCCAGCGCCCGGCGCTTTCGCCATCGGTTATGTCCACGGCCTGCGCGTTGAAGGCCAGCCGCTTTGTTCTCAGTCCTGCCACGGTCACATAGGAACCGGCATTGTTGATCTTCAGCAGCAGGTCCTTGCCCTTCTGCGCCACCATGGGTGTTCTCCTTATGGTTTGGATTGATGTTGCCGGGTCGCAATCGGCCTGATACCAATTATTTCCTCCGCATCTCGCACCCGCGATTTTCATCATGTCCGAAGCCGCCCCCTTCCCGTCCCGCGCGCGCCTTATCGGCGTGCTTGCGGTTGGGCAGATCATCAGCTGGGGCAGCGGGTTCGACATGCTGGCCGTGCTCGGCCCACGGATTGGACGCGATCTCGCCATCGCCAACGAGGTGGTTTTCGCCGGCCTCACCGTGATGATGACAATCAGCGCGCTCTGCGGCCCGCTTCTGGGAAGAACGCTGGTGCGCCACGGCGCGGCACCCGTGCTCGTGGCGGGTTCATTGCTGTTTGCCGCCGGTTTTGCCGTGCTCGCCTTTGCGGGCGGTGTGGCGAGCTATCTGCTCGGCTGGGCCGTGATCGGTTTTGCCGCCACCTGTGGTTTGACGACGGCGGCCCATGCCGCGGTGGTGGAGCGTGTCGGTGCAGAAAGCGGCCGGTTGCTGACGCTGCTGATGCTGTTTACCGGGCTTTCGGCAGCGGTTTTCCTGCCGGTCACCGCGCTTGCCGACCAGCATCTCGGCTGGCGCGGCACGCTTGTCGCCTATGCCTGTCTACAGCTCCTGGTGCTTCTGCCTCTCTATGTCTTCGTTCTTCCCGGGCGGCCGGCCCGCAAGGCCACGGGTTCGCGGGAGGTGGCCGGGGCTTTGCCCCCGCCCGTCGATACACGCCGCGCCTTCGTGCTTCTGGCCGCGATGACAACGATCAGCGCGTTTACGACCTTTGGCCTGTCACCGCTCCTGCCATTGCTGCTGGTGCAGGCGGGGGCAACGCAATCGCTGGCCGTGCAGCTGGCATCAGCGCGCAGCGTGCTTGCGATCACCGCGCGCGGACTGGATTTCCTGCTTGGCAAACACGGCAACCCGTTCGTCACCGCCATGATCGGCTTCTGTCTGCTGCTCCTGTCGCTCATGCTGTTGCTGGCCTTTGCGCCGGCCATGCCGGCTTTCATCGGCTTCATCGTATTCTTCGGTTTTGGCGCAGGCGTACTCACCGTCAGCCGGGCCGTGTTGCCGCTGGCGGTGTTCTCGCCGGAAGAGTACGGCCTTCAGGCCGCGCGTATCTCCCTGCCGCAAAACCTTGCCATCGCCTTTGCGCCTGTTATCTTCACGCTGGCGCTGGATCGCGGCGGGGTCTCGGCCATGCTGACCATCGCCTCCGTGCTGATCGGCATTTCGTTTGTGCTGCTGATCGTACTTTGGAAAACCATGCGCAGGCAGGCTTCCTGAAACGGCGCTATTCCGTTACCGCGCGGAAACGCATGTCCGCGATGAAATTCCGCGACTTCGGTTCGCGCCGCGAGCGGCAGGAGCGCAGTTGCAGGTTGACCAGCGAGACATTGGCGAGCGGAAGGGCGGCATCATCGAGCAGGGTTTTCACCCTTTCAGCGATTTCGCCCGCCTGTTTACGGCCCGCGGCATCGCTGCAGATTTCCAGCGACAGGAAATGCTCCTCGGCTTTTTCCGTCGCGGTGGAATAATCCCGGCTTTCAAGTTCGCCGATGACGATGCAGGGCATAAGCGCGCGCGGCAAAAGCCGGTCGACGATGCCGCCCGATGTCAGCGCCATGAGCACCGCATCGCCCGTCAACCTTGCAAAAACCGCCTTCAGAAGTGCGTTTGCAGCGCTCACGGACTTTCCTCCTCGCAGCGGCAGACGATGAAGCGGCGGGTCTCGTCCGGATCCATCACCGTGCGGATGCCCAAAATGCGCCGGCCCTTGCGAAAGCGCATGCCGGCCGCGATATCGCTGCGCCAGGTGAGCCAGACGCGGTGGGTGATCGTCACGCCCTCGGCCGAGGCCCGCTCATGGGACGCCTCCGAAACCGGTTCGATCGCCGCCCAGAGCGAGCGCAGGACATCCCAGCTTTCCAGCGCACCGCCCTGCCCGTCTGGCGCATCGGTCCGCATTTCCAGCTCCAGCCGCGCCGTCAGCTTGCCGGGATCGAGAAAAACGAGGTTCATGGCTCAAAGCCCCATGCGGCAGAAGGGCGAAACCAGCCGCTCGTAACCGGCCGGAACCGCTGCCGGCTGATTTTCCAGGGCGACGGCGCCGCGAAAGGCAAACATCTGGGCCACATGCATCAGCATTGCGCGTTTCAGCGTATCCGGCACATCCGTCCCGGCCTCGCCGTAGCCGGCGATGAAGTCGATCTCGATACCGTTCATCACCCGTCCGGGGGCCGGCGGATCGCGCAGCCACAGCCTTGCCGGACGGGCTGCGCCATCCAGCAATTTATCAGCGGCGGTGATATTGGTCTCGCGCCCGTCACTGCCAAAAACCAGAATCGTTTCGATGGTTTGCACCGGTCCCTTGCCAATCAGAATCACACCCGTCTGCGGCCATCGGTCGAGATAAAGCCGCCATGTCTGGCGCAGCAGGCAAAGGCCGGTCACCCGCTCCAGATGCTCGCGGGCGGTGCGGATGAGCGCGGCAAGAAGCACATCTTCGTCGCCGTTATCGAGGCGCAGATGCGCCTTGACCTCGGCAAGCGTCAACGGCTCCGCCTGCGGCGGATGAATGAGGGCATAGGTCATGGGATCTCCGGGATGACGCAATTGCGGGCTGGATGAGCGAGCGGGTGCAACAAGTTTCTTCTCCCTATGGGGGAGAAGAAACGAGCGGCACCGTCGAGGGTCAATTCACCCCGAATTTCACCAGCTTGATCGCCTCGAAATTCTGTACGCCGCCGCCCACGCGCTTGGTGGTGTAGAACAGCACATAGGGTTTGGCCGAATAGGGATCGCGCAGGATGCGCACACCGGTACGATCGACGACGAGATAACCGGAGCGGAAATCGCCAAAGGCGATGGCGAAGCTGTTGGCCGCGACATTCGGCATGTCTTCCGCCTCCGTCACCGGAAAGCCCATCAGTGATGCGGGCTGGCCGGCGGCGGCGGGCGGGTGCCACAGGTAAGCGCCGGTCGTATCCTTGAAGCGGCGCAGCGTCGATTGCGTCTTGCGGTTCATCAGGAACGCGCCGTTCTGGCGGTGGCCCGCCTTCAGGCCATAGATGGCATCGAGCAGCACATCCATCGGCCCTGCGGAAGCGAAACCGGCCGAAACACCGGTTGCGACATAACCGATATTGCCCCAACTCCAGCTGTCATTGGCAACGGATGTATAGGAGAGAAAACCTTTCGGTTTGTTGACGCCGTCACCGGCAATGAAAGCGGCCGCCTCCTGTTCGGCAAAGGCGATATCCACCTCCGAGGCGATCCACGCTTCGACATCGACAGCCGCGTCATCCAGCAGCCCCTGGGTCGCGGCCGGCATGGCATAAAGTTCCATGGTCGGGAAAGAAAGCTCCGACAACTTGGGTGTCGCCGTTTCAGGACGGGCCGCGGTTTCGGAGACCCAGCCGGTGGCCAGTCCGCCAGCGGCGAAGGGTTTCTTCAGCACGGCCGTGGACACCTGCCGCACGGTGGCGAGCGCCCGGATCGGCGAAATCGCCGTCATGCGCCGACCAATCTCACCATCCGTCTCGGTCGGCAGGAGAAAGCCGCCATCCGTGCCGCTCGATCCCGCAAAGGCCTTGGCCTCCAGATCGCGCAGCGCACCCTCCTCACCCCGGCGGATATAGGCCTCGAAGGCAGCCTTATGTTCTTCGGCATCATGCGAGGGCGCATCCCTGCGGCCAAGCGCAGGCCGCGCCTTCTTGAGCGCCAGATCGTCCATGACCCTCCTGTTATCGTCGAGCGCCCTGTCGATACGGTCGAGCTTGTCGCGGGTCACGATATCCGCACCCATCTTGCGTTCGATGTCATTGAGCCGCTGGTCGTTGGTTTCGCGGAAAGCCTCGAAGGCCTCCATGAACTCGTCGAAGGCCGCCGTCATCGTGTCGGGCACGGCCTTTACCTGCGGAGCGATGCTCATCGTCGCCGCTTTCGTCATCTGGTCTGTCATGTCGCCATCCTTGTTTCGGAAATACGTGTCGGGAAGTCAGCGTTTGAAGGCGGTGTCGAACAGCGAGCGGGCGGCGCGGCGCATGCTGCGCGCCAGTTCGGTCTCGCGGTCACGGAAGAAGCGGGCATGTTTGACGTCGGACACCCGCGCCGAAGGCAGCATCGGAAAGGTCACGACCGAGATTTCCCAGAGATCGGCTTCCAGAATGCGTCGCACACCGGAGCGTTCGGCCTTGCCCGAGCGAACGGTGCGGAAACCGATCGACAGCCCGTCCAGCGCGCCGGTCTTCATCAACGAATGCACCTCGCAGGAGCGGGCGACGCCGGGGGCCAGAACGCCCTCGACATAAAGCCCGCGCTCGTCCTCGCGGATGGTGCGCCAGGCGCCGATCGGCTCGGCCGGATCGTGCTGGTAGAGCATGCGGATACCGGCCGCTCCCCGTTCCTCGATGGAGCGGCGGAAAGCGCCGCGCTCGATCACGTCGCGGCCGAGATCGACCTCGCCGAAGACGCTGGCATAACCGGAAAACGTGCCGTCGCCGGCGATGCCGCGCAGTTCCAGACTGGCGAATTTGCGCGTGGCGGGGCGCGGCCCGCGATAGGCGTGCATGGGTAACTCCTGCGATTTAAAGAGAAATATCAGGCGCGCGGGCGTGTGCCGTAGCGGCTGGCCACCCGCACCATCACGCCCAGCCCCCACCAGGCCATCATGCTGGCGGCGGCGGAGCCCGCCACCATGATTTCCCGGCCGGAAAGCGCGCCGGCAATGTCGAGCTGCTGCACGATCCACAGGCCGATCGGCCCGCCGAAGATCATGCCGCAGGACACCCCGGTGATGAAACGGCTCGCGGCTTCACGTTTGCTTTTCGGCAGCAGATAGACAAGCGACACGCCGGCACCCGCGACGGCGCCGGTGATGCGGGCGGCCCAGATACCGGCCTCATTGGCGAATTCAGACATGGGTAATCATTCCGGTTTAGGATGTTGCTATCGGGCGAACGCACCGCGTCGCCTGCAGGCGCTGTTTGCGCGCCTGCGATGGGTGATTTCACGAATCTTCGGAAAAGCTTGGGCGGAACACCTCACAAAAAGAATCCGCCACTTCAGAAAATGGTTCAGCAGAAACAGACGGATGCGAGAGCGCGGTTTCCCCGCTCAGTAACCGACGGCTTCGCGTTTTTCCTCGTCGCTCAGAAACGAGGCCGTACCGATGCGGCTCCAGAGCGCATCCCGCTCGCCGGCAAGCCCGGCGATCTTGTCGAGGTCCGGTTCCAGACGCAGCCCCGCGCCGAAGACCGGCGTGAGCCAGCCGCACAGCCTTGCCGCCGTGCGGTTGACGAGCGGCAGTACGGTGAGGCGATAAAAGGCGCGGTTCGCCTCCTGGTAATTGGCATAGGTGTTGTCGCCGGGAATGCCGATCAGCATCGGCGGCACGCCAAGCGCCAGCGCGATATCGCGGGCAGCTCCGTTGCGCGCTTCCAGAAAATCCATGTCACGCGGTGAAAGGCCCATGGCCTTCCAGTCCAGCCCGCCTTCCAGAAGCAGCGGCCGGCCGGCATTCATCGCACCCTGATACCCTTCTTCCAGTTCGCGTTTCAGCCGTTCATATTGCTCGGTGGACAGATTGCCGCCTTCCTTCGGCTGATAGACCAGCGCGCCCGAAGGCCGGGCGGAATTGTCCAGCAGGCGCTTGTTCCACTGACTTGCGGCATTGTGCAGATCAAGCGCGGCGCCTGCGGAGGCCAGCGGCGCAAAACCCGCCCGGTCATCCAGCGGATGGAAAAGTTTCAGATGCAGCAGGCCCAGCCCGTCGCGCTCGGCGGCGATGCGCCGTGACGCGCGACCTTCGGCGCGATAATCATAAGCCACCGGCCAGCCATCCGCTCCCTCGACGATACTGACCCGATCCGGCCGCAGCAGATGCAATTCCCGCAAACGCCCGCCGACCGTCAGCGGTTCGACATAGGCGTTTCCCGCCAGCATCAGGTGGCCATAAAGCGCCTCGAAAAAATCCGGCCCGCCCATATGGACGGCCGGCTTTGTCAAGAGCGCCAGCAACGGATGATCGGCGATTTCCTCGCCGCCATCATAAAGCAGCCAGTTCACCGATGCAGCCGCTTCTGCCACCATGCGGGCGGCCCGGTGCGCCACGGGATTCTTCATGAAGCCTTCGCGGGCAAGCGCGGCATAGGAACGGCCCGACCAGAAGGCCTGTCCGCCCTGCACCGCCACCGCCATGAAGCCGCCCGCCGTCATTTTGCTTTCGGGCACGGCTCTGCCATCCGCCGGGCGCAGCCACGGCAGGGAAAAGGGAAATCGCATGGAATTGTCCTTGTTTTGATGGCGTGCGGCGGCGTGGCCTGCGGCGGCGCCCGTGTGGGGTTTTCACCGACGGGGTAGACCCTGAAATTTCTGACGGCGTCCTGAAAGCTCTTTCGTCATGCTCGGGCCTGTCCCGAGCATCTGCAACGTCTCGATTTTATTGGACGTGATCAGATCCTTGGGACAAGCCCAAGGATGACGTCGCGCGTGAGGCACCCTGTCCGCACAGCGGCAATATCTCGCGCCGACTTCCGCGAAAGGGGACGTTTACCGGATCGGCGCCTTCACCGCAGTGTTGCTATTGAAATCAGCGGCGACACGGGTTTCGCGTAGCGGCTTCACCGTGCGGGTCGAAAGATCATAGGCGGGGTCGGCCTTGTAGGCCGCCAGCGCCGCCTCGTTTTCAAACTCGCCGTAAACGATGAAATCGACCGAGTTGCCCCATTGGTCCTTCTTCACGTTCTCGCCGATTTCCAGCGTCAGCGCATGCGGGATCGCGGTGAGGCCGGAAAGCCCCTTGCGCACGGCGTCGCGGTTTTCCTCGGGAACGGTGAAAAAAACGATATGGCGGATCACGGTGTCACCTGTCATGCAGAATTCGAAGGCGGCCTTCTCGGCGCGCATAAGGGGTTATCACCTGACCCGCGCCGGTTCAATCCGCGCCGCGACAAGGGCGCGATGAAATGCGCGTGCGTGGCCAGCCCCAAGCCGCGCCCGGTCGCTGCCATTGATGATGGCGCGTACGCCCTCCCAGTCCTCCCGCTGCGCGCCGAAGAAATCGGCAAGTCGGCGGTCGGTGAAGCGGCCGGTGAAGCTGCCGGCGATCGCCTTGCGGCAGGGCCTTTCCGCATCCGGCAAGTATCGTCCTGGTCCCGGCAAGTTGCGCGGCACGCAGGCGGCCACCAAAGATCGAAACCCGCACCGACGCGAAGAATCGCGCCTCGTCATAGGCCATAGCCGGCTCCTGAAAATGATGGGCGATATGACACCCGGTTTTTCCACATGACGGCCGTCAGGACTAAATCGATTTGAAAAAACCTTAATCGATTTTAATCCGCAGGCCGCGGTTTTGGGGTAAAAAATTCCTTGAATTCCGGAACCTTGGCGCGCTAACTCCATTCACCGCGCAATCCAGCAGCGTTAACAATTCAAGGAGGAATGCCACCATGACAGCGACAATCCCCCAGACCGTTTATGACCGTCTCGAAAACGAGTGGCGCCAGATGCGCGAAACCGGCTCGCAGCCGAAACCGGCGCAATCTCCGAAGAAATAAGACTTGTTAGGCGCCCGAGTTGACGGTGCGTCGTTTTTCTTCTCCCCGCCGGGGAGAAGATGGCCCGAAGGGTCAGATGAGGGGTAACCTCTCCGAATATCTCTACCGTAGCCCCCTCATCCCGCTGCCGCGACCTTCTCCCCGACGGGGAGAAGAACGAAAGACGCGCCCATTTGCCCATCATACCCGTGACGCCGGAACGTAGGCCAACATCCCACCTCACATCCCCCGCACCCTCGGCTCATTCACCACCATCGTCGTCAGCGCCGTTATCGCCCAGACGAGTGCATCCAGCCTGTCGGGCGAACGACCGGATGACAGGCCATCCGGCCCGAAATCCGTCATCTGGTCTTCCAGCTTCTCGAACCGAGCAGCGTGGCGCACCCTGCCCTGCTCATAAAGGGCGGCTACCGGCTCGGCTCGGGTGAATTTTCCTCGGCTGGCCCGCACCAAAGTCAGAGGCAGGTTCGCGTCGACGCTCTGCAGCATCGCACGGACCATTTCTCCACCCTGATTGACCTCGGCCACCACCCGGTCGGCCTCGTGGCGGCGGAAGGCGGCGACCACGGCGCGCGCCCAGCCAGCCGGCGTTTCGCCTTCCACCGAACAATCCGCAAGCACCACCAGTTTGCCTGATATGCCAAGCCCCGTAACGACGATGCCGCAGCAGGAGTTTTCACCCGCACCAGCAGGCGGATCGACCGCCACCACGATCCGCGAAAGCGGCTCATGCGCCGCCTCGATAATCGCGTCCAGATCGGTACGTTTCCACAGCGCGCCTTCGCGCTCGTCGATCAGTTCACCGCCGATTTCCTGACGTCCCAGCCGTGTGCCGCCGTAACGGTCCTGCATGACCTGCAGGAAACCGGGAGACAGGTTCTGCGCATTCATGGCGGTCGGCATCCGCGCAACCCGGGTCGAAGGATCGGCCAGCAGCGCCTTCAACAGAGGAATAGGCCGTGGCGTCGTCGTCACCAGTTGCCGGGGCGCATCGCCTAGACGCAGGCCGAATTGCAGCATGTCCCAGGTTTCCTGCGGATATTTCCATTTTCCCAGCTCATCCGCCCAGGCCATGTGGAATTGCGGGCCGCGCAGGCTTTCGGGGTCTTCCGAGGAGAACACCTGCGCCATCGCACCGTTCGGCCACAGGAGCCTGCGGCGCGACACCTCGAAAGCGGGACGGCGGCGACGGGCGATACGGCAGATACCGGAAATGCCGTCGATCATCACCTCGCGGGCGTCACCCAGCGTTTCCGCAACCAGCGCAATGCGCAAATCCGATTGTTTGCCGGCGGAAGCAATGCCGTGCACCCACTCGGCACCGGCTCGCGTCTTGCCGGAACCGCGCCCGCCGATCAAAAGCCATGTCCGCCAGTCGCCCTCCGGCGGCTGCTGCGGCAGGTTACCGATGAAACGCCAGTCGCGCAAAAAGGCAAAGACCTGCTCCTGCGGGCGGGGATCGGATGAAGGCTGCTTCATGTATCAGCCTCCGCCAATGCGCCGGCGGCGACACCGGCCTCCAGCCTCGCACGGCATTTCTGTTCAGCCAGTTCGTCGATGCGTTTGAGGAAATGCGCCACTGCGGCTTCATAGTCCTCGACACCCGTTTCGTCCCCGGAGGCAAGCGCTTCCCTCTCTTCCGCCAGCACCCGTTGCAGGGCGTCGATGCGCTCCAGCGTGCGCACGATCAGCGAAAGCTGATCCGTCGCGGCCTTCACGTCGGCGCGGGCCTGTTTGCCGGGAGCGTCATCCGCAGCCCCCAACAGGGCCGCCTCGCTCGCCTGCCGCAGGGTGCGATACAGATGAAACTGATCACGCATCTCTTCCGTCATCTCGTTCAGCATCTGCCTTAGCTCGCCGTTACGCGCCGCATCCTCGGCAGCCAGCTTGTCGGCCCGCGACTTTGTCTCAGGCGCGGTATCCGGCATGTCGTCACCGACATAGGCAGGCCGCTCCGGCCACGCGCTGTAAAGCACCGGGTCGCAAGTGTCAGAATTCGTCATGGGATCGGCCTGCCGGATCAATAATAGTGCTTGCGAAGAGGCTACACTGGGCGAATACCACGCCCAACACTCCGACGTCATCCTCGGGCCTGTCCCGAGGATCTGCAACGTCTTGATTTTATTTACGTGTTTAGATCCTTGGGACAAGCCCAAGGATGACGCCGAATATGCAAAGAGGCTCGTCATCAAACCCGAACGCAACCCTTCGAACCGGCCTCTGCCGTCAGCCGCAAATCTCCGACCGTAGCCAAACACTATCAAACCACCGTCACGGTGTAAAGGATTATTTTCCTATTTTGGTGATTTTTATCCTGCCAACAGGATTTGCACCCTCGCCCGCCGCATATTACACTCCGCGCCAGGCAGTGAGCAGAAGGAACAGGTCAAGTTGGTGAAACAATGGGTTGGGCGGCTGTTTGCGGGTCTTTCGGCAACCGGCATCGTCTTCGGCACGGTCCTGTTCTGCGCTTCACTCACACCGTCGCTTTTGCCGCGCACATGGCTGATGCAGGGGGTTCTCTGCGGGTTTTCCTTTGCCATCGGTTATTTGATCGGTGTCGCCATGCACGCCGTCTGGGCCTATCTGGAACTGCCTGAACCCTCGCGACACAACGCGCGAGGCATTCGTTTTCTTATCGCGCTTGCCGCCGCCATCACGGCCATTGCGTTTTTGTGGCAGGCGAAGGACTGGCAGAATTCCATCCGCGTCCTGATGGAACTCGACCCGCTGCCCAGCGCCCATCCCACCAAGACCGGCGGTATCGCTGTACTGGTCGCCGCCATCCTGATTGGCGCCGGTCGGCTTTTCCAGCTAATCCGCCGGTTCTTTGCCGCGCGCAGCCGTCATTTCCTGCCGCGCCGGCTGGCCAATGTGCTTGGCATCGCTGCCGCCATCGTGCTGTCATGGATGCTGCTCAATGGCCTGATCTTCGATATCGGCCTGAAATTTGCCGATTCCTCGCTGAAACAGGTGGATTCGCTAATCGAGCCTGACGTGCCGCGGCCTTCCGACGCGCTTAAAACCGGCAGCAGCGCTTCGCTGATGACATGGGAATCGCTTGGCCGTCGTGGGCGCGAATTCGTGGCCGGCGGGCCGAAGGCGCAGGAAATCACCGCCTTCACCCATCGTCCGGCCAGCGAACCGCTGAGGGTCTATGCGGGGCTGAATTCGGCCTCGACCCCCGAAGAGCGCGCCGCCCTTGCGCTGGAGGAACTGAAGCGGGTCGGCGGTTTCGAGCGCAAGGTCCTGCTGGTGGTCATTCCCACCGGCACCGGCTGGATCGATCCGGAAGCGCTCGATACGGTCGAATATCTGCATGATGGCAATGTCGCGAGCGTGGCTGTGCAATATTCCTATCTGTCCAGCTGGATAGCGCTTCTGACCGAACCGGATTACGGCGTGGAAACGGCGCGCGCACTGTTCCAGGCGGTCTACGGCTACTGGACGACCTTGCCGAAAGAGACGCGGCCGAAGCTTTACCTGCATGGCTTGAGCCTCGGTTCGCTCAATTCGCAGAAATCCTCCGATCTCTACGATGTGCTCTCCGATCCGTTCCAGGGCGCGCTGTGGAGCGGCCCGCCCTTTTCCAGCCCCACATGGCGCATGGCCACCAATGGCCGGGTTGCGGGCACGCCGGAATGGCTGCCGCGTTTCCGCGATTCCTCCGTCATCCGTTTTGCCAACCAATATACCACCGCCCATATGCCCGATGCGACCTGGGGGCCGATGCGGATCGTCTATCTGCAATATGCGAGCGACCCGATCACCTTCTTCGAAACCGCTTCGCTCTACCGGCGTCCAGAGTGGATGGCACATCACGGGCCGGATGTTTCCACGTCCTTCCGCTGGTTCCCGGTGGTGACGCTGCTGCAGCTCGGTCTCGATGTCGCCGCCGCCACCACCGCGCCGATCGGTTACGGCCATGTCTATGCGCCGGAACATTATATCGATGCATGGACCGAGGTGACGGAGCCGCAGGGCTGGAACGCCGAGGAGATCCAGCGGCTGAAAATGTTCTTCAAGGCCCGCCGCGGCTCCACCGATCCGGCGTGAGCGCGACGGGCGTGTTGTTTGCCGGCATCAGCCCTTCAGCATATCCAAATGGTCGGCCACATAGGTTTCCAGCGAACGCGGTGCGTGGCCGGTCAGGGTCTCGACATCACCGGTCACCACCGCTGTCCAGCCTTCGCGCACGGGATAAAAGATCGAGGCGAGGAAAGAGGCGTAATCCTTCGGCACACCCGCACCGGTGAGGATGCCGATGAAGACCTCGTCCGAAACGGCAGCATAAGAAACCGGCTTGCCGATCGCCTGCGAAATCACTGCGGCGGCCTCGCCGTAACCGAAGGCCTTCGGCCCGGTCAGGTTGAAAGCCTTGCCATTAAAGGCGTCGGAGGTCAGCGCTGCGGCGGCACTGTCGGCGATATCGCGCACGTCGATAAAGCTCGACTTGCCCTCGCCGGCCGGCACGGCAATCTCACCGTGTTCAATGCCGGCCTTCCAGTAGCTGTGGAAATTATCGGCAAACCAGTTGGGGCGCAGGATGATGTATGGCGTACCGGAAGCGATGATCTTCAGTTCGATCTGGCGATAGGGAATGGAATCGTCGGCATCGACGCCAAGGACGCTGAGGAACACGATCTTCACCTTGCGCCGCGCGGCCTCCTCGACAACAGGCGTCAGCGCGTCGATGGCATCCAGACGCCCGCCCGCCAGGATCAGGAACAGCCGATCCACGCCGTCAAATGCATCGGCGTAGGTCGCCCGGTCGGTATAATCGAAGCGCACCCCTTGGGCGCCATCCGCCGCCTTGCCGCTGCGCGAGGCAGCCTTGACGCTTTCGCCCTTTGCCACGAGTGCCTTGACCAGCGGCGCGCCAATGGTGCCGGTGGAACCGACTACGAGTATCTTGCCTGTCATCTCAAATATCCCTAGTATCTAATGGAAACCATGTTTCGAAAACACAGGTACTGCGCTTTCGAAATCATGAAAAGAGAGCACTTTTCGGTTATCTGGTTTCCTTTCGGAAACCGGCATGGCCCTGAAACGACGGAACAAACCCATGGAACGTATCTATGACGTCTATGAAGACCGCTGCCCCACCCGCATGGTGCTGGACAGGATTGCCGACAAATGGGCGCTGCTGATCCTCGACAAGCTGCGGCGGGACCCCGTGCGCTTCAACCTGCTGCGACGCGAGATCAAGGGCATTTCGCAGAAGGTCCTATCGCAGACGCTGAAGAAGCTCGAGCGTGACGGGCTGATTTCCCGGCAGGCCTTTCCGACCGTGCCGGTAACTGTCGAATATTCACTGACGCCGCTGGGGCGGACACTGACCGACACGGTGGCGGCGCTCGCCCATTGGGCCGAGGGTAATATTGATGCGGTGATGGCGGCGCAGCGGGCTTATGATGAGAAGGTTGCGGCTTAGATGGCCTTCGCCCTCGCGTAGCGACAAAAGCATGGGAGAGACAAGCGCCTTTGCCGCTTCGTTTTGTAGAACATTGCTGCCGTCATACCGGCCTTGAGCCGGTATCCAGCCAGCCCAAGTCCTTGGGCTGAAAAGACTCTATTCGCCGCGCAGACGCGCTGCTGCTGGATGCCGGATCAAGTCCGGCATGACGGAAGTGGGTTTTGCGTACCTTACACTTCCCAAAACATCCCTACCGCGAAATCCGCGTCGACAGAATGATCGACGACAGCGTGCGCTCCACCCCGTCAAGCGCGCCGATGCGGTCGATCAACCGGTCGAGATCGAGGATCGAAGGGGCGGCCAGAATGGCAATCAGGTCAAATGTGCCGCTCACCGAATGCAGCGTCGTCACCTCCTTGATGGCGGCAAGCGCCGCCGTCACGCCGGGCAGAGCCTTGGGTGCGATAGTGATCAGCACATGTGCGCGCACCAGCCCGGAAAGATAGCTTTCCGAAAGCCTGAGGCCATAACCGGCAATCACGCCGTCGGCCTCCAGCCGCTCGATGCGCGCCTGCACGGTGGTGCGGGAAAGGCCGAGTTTGCGCGCCAGTTCCGCCACCGGCATGCGGGCATTTTCGGAAAGCAGGGCAAGCAGCGCCCGGTCCTTGTCGGCGATCGTCATAGTGATCAATCCTGTCGTCTAATTGTTCAATAATATACCGCCATCTGCACATAGTGAAGCTGCGAATCGTCAATAAAAGCTGGCATTCTGTCTTTGAGGCGCATTCGTTGCGCAAAGACATGCGAATTTACTGCGGGGAACAAAAACATGAAAAACATTGTCGTCATCGGCGCGGGCAATATCGGTTCAGCCATCGCCTGGATGCTGGCCGCCACGGGCGATTATCGCATCACGGTTGCCGACCGCTCGGCCGACCAGCTGGCCAACGTGCCTGACCATGAGCGGGTCGATACCGAAATCGTCGACATCGCCGATCGCCCGGCGCTGGAAGCACTGCTGAAGGGCAAATTCGCCGTGCTATCCGCCGCTCCCTTTCACCTGACGGCGGGTATTGCGGAGGCAGCGGTCACTGTGGGCACGCATTATCTCGATCTTACCGAAGACGTGGAGTCCACCCGCAAGGTCAAGGCCTTGGCGGAAACGGCTGAGACCGCGCTCATTCCGCAATGCGGCCTCGCGCCCGGCTTCATTTCCATTGTCGCCGCCGATCTCGCCGCCCGCTTCGACAAGCTGGACAGCGTGCGCATGCGTGTCGGCGCGCTGCCGCAATATCCGTCCAACGCGCTCAACTACAACCTCACCTGGAGCACGGACGGGCTGATCAACGAATATATCGAGCCCTGCGAAGCCATCGTCGAAGGCCGCCTCACCGCCGTTCCGGCGCTGGAAGAGCGCGAAGAGTTTTCGCTCGACGGCGTTACCTACGAGGCCTTCAACACCTCGGGCGGCCTCGGCACCTTGTGCGCCACGCTGGAAGGCAAGGTGCGGACGATGAATTACCGCACCATTCGTTACCCCGGCCATGTGGCGATCATGAAGGCGCTTTTGAACGACCTCAACCTGCGCAACCGCCGCGACGTGCTGAAAGACCTGTTCGAAAACGCCCTGCCGGGCACCATGCAGGATGTGGTCATCGTCTTCGTCACCGTCTGCGGCACCCGCAATGGCCGCTTCCTGCAGGAAACCTATGCCAACAAGGTCTATGCCGGCCCGGTTTCCGGCCGGATGATGAGCGCCATCCAGATCACCACCGCCGCCGGCATCTGCACGGTTCTCGACCTGCTGGCCGAAGGTGCCCTGCCGCAGAAGGGCTTCGTGCGGCAGGAAGAAGTGGCTCTGCCGAAATTCCTCGAAAACCGGTTCGGCCGGTATTATGGCTCGCATGAGCCGCTGGCCCGGGTGGGGTAAGGGAAACAGCTTTTTCCGTCATGCCGGACTTGATCCGGCATCCAGCCAGCCCAAGTCCTTGGGCTGAAAAGACTCCTCTCGCCGCGCAGACGCGCGTCGGCTGGATGCCGGATCAAGTCCGGCATGACGGAAATAATTTGACCTCTTGCCAAAATAATGACCGTTGCGCATGGTCTCTCCATGCGCCAAGGTTACGTATATATTCTTGCCTCAAAAAGAAACGGTACGCTTTATACTGGCGTGACGGGCGATCTTTCTCACCGTTTATATGAACACCAGAACAACCTGACGCCCGGGTTCACAACACGCTACAACGTCAAGACGCTCGTATGGTTTGAGACTCACGATCTGGTGACGGATGCTATTTCGAGAGAAAAGGCGATCAAGAACTGGCCAAGGGCATGGAAGATCGACCTCATAGAGAACCTCAATCCGCAGTGGCAGGATATCGCCCATTATCTTCTCTGAGGCAACCTTCCCTCCTTCATGCCGGACTCGATCCGGTATGACCGTGAGGATGACGAACCCATTAAGTCCCGCAAAATGTCCTGAACACCCGCTCATGGCTCATCGGCGGCTGCATGTAGACAAAATTGTCCGGCCGTTCCTCGAAGGGCGTCGCAATTGCCGTCAGCATGGCGTGGAACGGCTCGAAATCATCCTCTTCCACCGCCGCTTCGATCAGTTCCTCGATCCGGTGGTTGCGCGGGATGACGGCCGGATTGACCGATAGCATTGCCCGTGACCTTTCGGCATCGGAAATATCTTCGCGGTCGGCGCGTTTCCGCCAGCGGGCGAGAAATTCATCCGCCCCGGCAATATCGATGAACATGCCGCGAAATGGTTCGGCATCGCCATTCGCCGCGTGGGAAAGTCGCCGGAAGGTCAGCGTGTAATCCGCCTCCGATGCCTGCATCAGCGAAAGAAGCGCCTGCACGAGATCGATGTCGCCTTCCTCTCCCAGCGTCAGGCCGAGTTTTTCGCGCATGCCGGCCAGCCAGCGCTTGGGAAAGGCGGCGGCGAAATCGGCCAGCACGGCGTTGGCGCGTTCGGCGGCCTTCTCCACCTGCGGGTCAAGCAGCGGCAACAGGCATTCCGCCAGCCTGGCGATGTTCCATTGGGCGATGCCAGGCTGGTTGTTGAAGGCGTAACGGCCCTGTGCATCAATGGAAGAGAAGACCTTGTTGGGGTGGTATTCATCGAGGAAGGCGCAGGGGCCGAAATCGATCGTCTCGCCAGAAACTGCCATATTGTCGGTGTTCATCACGCCATGGATAAAGCCCACCATCATCCAGCGGGCGATAAGGTCGCATTGCCTTTCAGCGATGCCGCGCAACAAAGCGAGGTAAGGATTATCGGCGGTTTTCGCCTCGGGATAATGGCGATCGATCACGTAATCGGCGAGGCTCCTGATTGCCTCGTCATCCTCCCGCGCGGCGAAGAACTGGAAGGTGCCGACACGGATATGGCTTGCCGCGACGCGGGTGAAAACGCCGCCCGGCAGCCCCACTTCACGCTGCACCCTTTCGCCGCTGAGAACGGCCGCCAAGGCCCGCGTGGCGGGAATGCCAAGCGCATACATCGCTTCCGAGACGATATATTCACGCAGCACCGGTCCGAGGGCGGCACGCCCGTCTCCCCTGCGTGAAAACGGCGTAGGGCCGGAGCCCTTCAGCTGGATATCCCGCCTTTTGCCATTCACGTCGATCACTTCGCCGAGAAGAATGGCGCGGCCATCACCAAGCTGCGGCACGAAGCCACCGAACTGATGGCCGGCATAGGCCATGGCCAGCGGCTCGGCCCCCTGCGGCACCACATTGCCGGAAAAGATCGCCGCCAGCCTTTCGTCGTCGAGACCGGAAACATCCAGAAGGAGTTCGTCTGCCAGCCGGCGATTGAAGGCGATGAGGCGCGGCGCCTTCACCGGCGTCGGCAGCACGGCGGCGCTGAACCGTTCCGGCAGGCGGGCATAGGAATTGTCGAATCTGATCACGGGTAAACTCCCTGCTTTTGCCTTTATATGGGGCCGGAAGGCGAAGGATGCGAGCGATAAATGCCACATCCACCCGTCACACTATGCCTATAGCGCCGCTGATTGTATTTTGCGCAATGAACTTTCCAGCGCCATCATCGTTCCTATGCTTGACCCGCAGAATGCCGAAATGAAAGGAACAGCAATGAGCGTCGTTGAAACCGTGACGGAAGTACCGGAAAGCGCCATCCGCACCATTCACACCGACTTGCCCGTCAACGCCACCTTCCATGTCTGGCTGAAAGCGAAAAAGGCCGCCGAACCCGGCGCCGTCTCCTTCTCCAACCAGAATGGAAAATTCGCTGAAGTTTCAAGCGTCAATACGGAAGAGTTCGGTTTTCGAATCTATCAGGTGTTCGGCGGTGGTCATGTGGAATTGAGTTACGATACGGTGACGACAGCCGTTTCCGTCATCTATTGGTTCACTGCTTCCGATGTGCTCGAAACCGGCATCACCGTCGTTCATACCAAGCCTGACAATGCCGCCCCGGAACTGCCTGATAGTTATCATTTCCGCCCGCCCTTCGGCTGGATGAACGATCCGAATGGCTTTGGACGTTTTGAAGGCCGGCCGCATCTGTTCTATCAGCATTATTCGCATGGGCTGCGCTGGAACACGATGCATTGGGGCCACGCCGTTTCTTCGGACTACCTGCGCTGGCGGCATCTGCCAATCTTCCTCTTCCCGTCGGAGGATCTGACAACCCGCCCGGACAAGCGTGGCGGCGCCTATTCCGGCTCCACCATTCCGCTGGTCGAAGGGTCAGGCATCCGCGTCTTCTTCACCGAACAGGTGCAGGACCGCGTTCCCGAACAGCAGATCCAGCTCACCGCCACCTCCTCCGATCTCATCATGGCGGGGCAGGCAGACGTCATTCTGGCCCACCGCCCGGACGGACAGGGGCTGACACCGGATTTTCGCGATCCTTACGTATTTCGCGGCCCCGACGGGCTGTGGAAAATGCTGCTCGGCAGCCAGAGTGACGGCGGCGGCGTCATCCTGCTTTACGAGACGCTGGACCCCACGGCCGCATCGGGCTGGACCTATGTCGGCAAGCTGTGGGTGGAAACACGCTACAGGACGACAGCTATCGAATGCCCATGTCTGCTGCCATTGGACGGCCCGGCCAATGCCCGCTCCACCCGCTGGGTGCTGATCTACGGGCTGATGCATTCGGAAGATCCGCAAACCGGCCGCAAGAACCTCACCATGGCCGATGTCGGCTGGTTCGACGGCAAGATCTTCACCAAGGAATCCGGTCAGGAACTGGATTTCGGCACCGATAACTACGCCTTTCAGGCCTTTCTAGATGGCGACAGCATCATCGGCATCGGCTGGCTGGCCAATTGGGCTGATGCCAATCCGGAAATTGATTTTCCCACTTCCATGACGCTGCCGCGCCGGATTCACTACGTCAACGGCGAGCTTCTGACCCCGCCCATCGGCGCTGCGGAAAGCCTGCGCAGCCATATTCTCGACCGCACCCGCCTGGCGACGGGTGAGCGTGTCACCTTCATCAACGGCGCGGTGGAAATTCTGATCGAGCTTGCCTCCCCCGGCGCTCCTTTCGAACTGGCGCTCGAGCATCCGACAGTCACGCTCGGCCTCGTTTCCGATGAAACGGGCCTGTGGATCCGCCATGAAGACGGGCGCGATGGCCCCTCGCCACATTATATCGCCAAGGGCGCACGGGCCTCACGCATCCGCATTTTCCTGGATTACGGTTCCATCGAAGTCTTCGCCAATCGCGGTCGATATGTGGGCACAAAACGCATCGAGGGTTTCGAACCCGTGCGTTCGGCGCTGCTGAAGGCGGCTGCCGGCGCGGTGGTGCACGCGACCAGCTGGGCGCTCAAACCGTGAGGAACCTTTTGGCGGATATGGCGGTTGATAGACCAGCAACAGCCGACCAGCCCGCAAAAAAGGAGAAACGGCATGACCAAAATCCGCGATACCAGCGACCCCATTCTGTTTCCGACCGAGGCCAATGAAAACAAGGCCGAGAAAAAACGCGCCGGCAAGGGCATCATCATCATTATCGGCGCGATCGCGATCATGTCCTTCGTCGTTTATCTGGCGGCGATCACCATCGCCGCCACGCAGTCTTAACGCTTCGCCTTGTCCGGAAACCCGTGCTCAGCCCCGTGCGCTTCGCAGCCCGCGGGCGGTCAGGAGCGCAATGAGCGACACGGCGGCACCCAGCCCGTAAAGATAGACCATCGGCATCGTCACATCCGCATGCTCGATCTGCGCAACGAGATCGGTGGCGGCAGCGACGGTGCCGCTCGCCCCCGCGCCGGCCGCCGCCCCCAGCGTGGAGACCGTGGGAAGCAATGCACCGGTCATCTTGCGCTCTTCTTCCGGCGCTGCCTCCATGGCGGCCTGGCTGATGCCGGCCCATGACATGCCAAAGGCAGACCCGATCAGGATTTGCCCGAGCAGCATTTCACCCCAGTTTCCGCTTGCAAGCCCCAGCCCCAGCAGGGCGCAGCCCGGCACCATCTGATAGGGACCATAATGCAGGAAAATTTCTCTCAGGCGGATCGATCGCAGGCTGCCGATCAGCATCGCAACGAAGCTCCAGGCAAGCGGCATCGTCACCACGATGAAGCCAGCGAAGGTCGGCTCATAGTGCCACAGATTGATGGCGACATAAGCGAGATAGACGCTGCCCAGCGCATGGGCATAGGACATCAGGAACAGTACCCAGAAACCGCTGCCCAGCACGGTTTTCAGCCGGAAAGAATCCTTTGGGAACAGGCCGGAAGAAGGACGGATGCCCACCCGCAACGAGGCCCATAACAGCGCCGCACCTGCCAGCAGGCAGATCGCCCGCAGGCTCGCATCCTCGAAGGCGGAAGGCGCGGAAAAAGCCAAGGCGCCAACAAGGCACAGAACCAGCGGCAAGAGTGGTTTACGCGTCGCCGCCACCGGCCGCTCGACTGAGACGGCGACGGTCGTGTAGACCAGCAGAAGCACGATCAACGGCGCCGACAGCAGGAATGTGGCGCGCCAGGACATGTGCTCGGTGGCGAAACCACCGGTCAGCGGGCCGATGAAGGAGGCGACCGCCCAGATCGCCGCCTCGATGGCAAAGACCTTCGGCAACAGGCCGGAGCGGAAACCGGCGGGAATGAGGCTGTAGCACACCGCCACGATCAACCCGTCGGCCAGCCCCTGCAATCCCCGGCCGACGACGACCCATAAAAAATCCCCGGCGATTGCCGAGAGGACCGAGCCGAAGGAAAAGATCAGGCAGCAGAGAAGCAAAACGGCGCGTGCGCCAAAACGCTCGCAAAACAGCACGGCAGTGACACCGCCGGCCACGGAACCAACGAAGTAGAGACTATAGGCCCAGCTATAATAAGCGGCGCCGCCGATTTCGTTGACGGCGACGGGCAAGGCCGTCACCACCGCGAACTGGTTGAAGGCGTGCAGGCCGATACCGGAGGAAATGACGGTCAGAAGCGAGAGGTTCGCCCCGCTCAGCAATTCGCCCCAGCCGTTTTTCTCCGTCATTTCCATACTCGTCAAAGCCGTATCCTTTCCATTTTTGCGATACGGCGGGCAAACTAGAACCTCAAGCGCCATTGAGGTCAAGACGGCTTTTTCACGCAATTTGGTTTGAAGGAATTGGCGGGCGACAGGAACCCTGCGCGCGGCCGGCCGTTTGCTGAAGAACCGACAGAAAGGATATCGTCATGAACCGCAAGAAAATCATGCCGCTCAACGAAGACGCCATGAACGAGGATCTGCTCGATGTCGACATCGACGCCCTTCCCGCCAAGGGAGAAATTCCGCAATCCATCGAACAGGAAATAGAGGAGGAAGAAGCCGAGAGCGAAGATGATCCCTATCAGGAAAGCGACGAGGCCCTTCCCGACGACGCGGAAGAGCGGGTGATCAACCGCAATCCTTCGCGGGAAGGCGGGGCTTTCGACGAGGTTTAATCGGGGCTGCCAGAGCCTTATGCAAGGCGCTGCAGCATATGGCGCTGATGGTCCTGCCCGCCGAAGAAGACGGCAAGAATACGCACGGTCTTTTCGCCCTCATCGACATCGAAATAAAAAACTGCCTGATTTTTCGTTACCCGGCGAAGGCCGGGTAGCAATTCTGGTGTTAGCGTTCCCTGGAACGGCGCTTTGTGAAGAGCGTCCATATCCGCCTCAATCGATCCCACCCGTCGTGCAGCCCGCGTGAATGCGGCCGGCAAAGCATCGCCAAGATCGAGATAGGACTGGACGAGATGGTCGAGAATGAGGCCGAGGTCCTTGTCCGTCTGTGTCGAACGCAGGACCCTAAAGGCCATAGCCGGCCTTTTTGGCCGCGATCATGGCCGCGGTTCTGTCCTTGCCCTCCCCGATCGATACAAAGTCGCCCTGCCTGCGTTCGACAAGCAAGTCGCGAAGCGCGGCGAGCTCCGCGTCCTTCAGTTCGGTTTCCTGCCGAAGCAGTTCCAGCCCGCGCTGTACCACGGCGCTGAGGCTGGCATAACGCCCCTCCTCCACCAGCCTGCGGGCGAAGCTATCCTGCTGATCGGAAATGGATACGGATGCCTTGACGGACATTGCGGCACTCCTTTTGCATGGAGGGTGTGCTACTCAGTAGCACACCCTCCATATTCATTCCAGCACCAATGACTTTCAGCCCACCCGTTCCGGCGAATAACCGGCATCACGGATCGCCGCTTCCGCCGCTGCGGCGTCGCCCGCCACTGTGAGTTTGTGGGTAGCGAGATCGATGCTGACAGACGCGTCGGGCAGCACCTCGGTGAGAGCGCCGCGCAACGTCTTTTCGCAATGGCCGCAGGTCATGTCAGGGATGAGGAAGGTGGTTGCACTCATGGTTTTCTCCAGTTGACCGGCACGCCTGTTTGCGTGCCGGGTGTCATTGCAGTTCAGTGGGTTCTGGCGGGCTTGCCTTCGTTCTTTTCGGAACCCGCGAGATCATCGAGGATCGGGCAATCGGGCCGGTGATCGCCGCCGCAGCAATGGGCGAGATGGGACAGCGTCTTCACCATGCTCTTCATCTCGGCGATCTTCTGCTCGAGATCGGCGATATGGACGAGCGCGATCTCCTTCACCGCGGAACTCTCGCGGCTCTTGTCCTGCCAGAGTTTCAGCAACGTCTCGGTTTCTTCCAGCGAGAAGCCCAACGTGCGCGCCCGCTTGATGAAGCGCAGATTGTGCACGTCCTGCTCGCCATAGACCCGGTAGTTATTACCGGTGCGGGCGGCGGGATTGATGAGGCCGATCTGCTCGTAATAACGGATCATCTTGGCGGAGACGCCCGATGCTTCCGATGCCTGGCCGATATTCACGACGTCACCTCCCGATGGGCCACCTTGGCCCGTTTCAACCGCAGCGCATTGGCAAGAACGAAGACGCTGGAGAGCGCCATGGCGCCCGCGCCGATCATCGGCGACAGCGTGATGCCGAAGGCGGGATAAAGCACGCCCGCCGCAACCGGTATCAGCGCCACGTTGTAACCGAAGGCCCAGAACAGGTTTTCCTTGATGTTGCGCATGGTCGCCCGGCTCATCTCAATGGCGTTGACTGCGCCGAGAAGATCGCCACCGACCAGCACGACATCGGCGCTTTCGATGGCGACATCCGTACCGGTGCCGACGGCGATGCCGATATCGGCCTCGGCCAGCGCCGGCGCATCGTTGATGCCGTCGCCCACGAAGGCCAGCACCTTGCCGCCTTCGCGCATCTCGTGGATCGCCTTCACCTTGCCCTCGGGCAGCACTTCGGCCACCACGCGGGAAATACCGACCTGCCGGGCGATTGCGTTTGCCGTGCGGGCATTGTCGCCCGTCACCATCGCCACTTCGATACCCATGGCCTGCAGCGCCCGGATGGCGGTCACACTCGAGGGCTTCAGCGGATCGGCGACGGCAATCGCAGCCGCCAGCCTGCCGTCGATGGCGGCATAAAGCGGCGTCTTGCCTTCGTCACCCAGCCTTGCGGCGGCGTCAGCGAAGATATCGACCGAATGACCGAGTTTGGCCATGTAACGATCCGCGCCGACTTCGACCCTACGGCCATTGACGGTGGCGGCGATGCCGTAGCCCGTCACGCTTTCGAAGTTTTCGACAGTCGCAGGTTCGAGTCCTGCAGGGGTCGCAACCTTCTTTTCTTCCGCAGCCCGGACAATGGCTTCGGCAATCGGATGTTCCGAGCGGCCTTCGACGGCGGCGACCAGCGCCAGCACTTCATTATCGGCAAACCCTTCCGCAACCACCAGATCGGTCAGTTCCGGACGGCCCTTGGTGACAGTGCCGGTCTTGTCAACCACGACGATCTCAGCCGAACGCAGTTCCTGCAGCGCCTGTCCCTTGCGGAACAATACGCCCAGCTCCGCCGCCCGGCCGGTGCCGACCATGATCGAGGTCGGCGTGGCAAGACCCATGGCGCAGGGGCAGGCGATGATGAGCACCGCGACCGCATTGACCAGCGCGAAAGTATAGGCAGGCTCAGGACCAAAGATTGCCCAGACGATGAAGGTCAGCACCGCAATGGCGATGACAACGGGTACGAAGAGCGCGGTGACGCGGTCGACCAGCAGCTGGATCGGCAGCTTGGACCCTTGAGCCTCCTCCACCATGCGGATGATCTGCGACAGCATGGTGTCGGCACCCACCTTGGTCGCCTTGAACTTGAAGGCGCCGGTCTTGTTGATGGTGCCGCCGACGACCGCTGCGCCGACCGTCTTTTCCACCGGCACGGGTTCGCCTGATATCATCGATTCATCGACATAGGACGAGCCTTCGATGACTTCGCCATCCACCGCCAGCCTTTCGCCGGGGCGGATGACAACGATATCGCCCATCACCAGATCGTCAGGGGAAATATCGATGGTCGCACCGTCGCGCTCCACGCGGGCGGTCTTTGCCTGCAGGCTCATCAACTTGCGGATGGCGTCTCCCGTGCGGCCGCTGGCGCGGGCTTCGAGAAGCCGCCCGGTCAGGATCAGCGTAACTATGACGGTGGCCGCCTCATAATAGACGAACTGCGCTTCTGCGGGCAGAAGATCTGGCGCGAAGGTCGCCACCACGGAATAGAGATAGGCCGCCGTGACGCCCAGCGCCACCAGCGAGTTCATTTCCGGCGCGCCACGCAGCAGGGCCGGAAAGCCGGTCTTGAGGAAGCGCAGGCCCGGCCCGAAAATCACCGCCGTCGCCAGCACGAAATAGATGTAATAGAGGTTCTGCGTATCGATGATGCCCATCAGCCAGTGATGCATCGGCTCATAGAGATGGCCGCCCATTTCCAGCACGAAAAGCGGCGCGGTCAGGATGGCGGCAATCGTCAGGTCGCGTTTCAGCGCGCCCTCTTCACCCGCATGCTGCATATGGTCATGGCCGCCACTTTCGCCAGCCGTCGCCATCTGGTCGTGGCCCTGATGATGTCCATGGTGCTGGCTGTGGCCTTGATGGGCGGAATGATCGTGCGGCTTGCGTGTCGTCAACGCAAAGCCGGCGAGCTTTGCCGTTTCCACCAGCGCATCCCGCTCACGCCGGCCGCCGATGGTTTCCACCGCGACCTTTCCGGCCGCAGCGTCCACCTTCACGTCGACGGTGGTGGCAACGGCGTCCAGAACGGCCTTCAACCGCCCGGCATCCGCATCGCTGCGCAGGCCTTCGACCGCAAATTCATGCCGGTCCGGTGCGATATCGTAACCGACCTTTTTGATGGCGGCGCCGAGCGTCTTGGCCGAAAAGCCCTCGGCGGGCTCGACAGTGAGCTTCTTTGTCGCGAAGTTCACCGAGCTTGATGCAACGCCCGGCACCTTGGCCGCGGCCGTTTCCACGCGCCGCACGCACGACGCGCAGGTCATGCCTTCCACGGGAATGGAAACCGGCTGATTTGAATGGGCGTGTCTGACTGTCTCGTTCATGGGAAATCCCCTTTCGAGACCTTATGTAGGGCTTCCCATGATGGGAAGGTCAAGGTATGGGCAAGCTTTTTGTTGAACACACAATCGTGAGCACGGGCACCGGCCATAAAAGCAGGGATTTCCATCGTTTACCTTTGCTGTCGGGTCACCGCGGGCTCGCCTTTCAGGCCGCGACGCGTCTGGCGAGATAAACCGTCGCCCCACCGCATTGCGGATCATTGACGATGTGATCGAGAAGCCGGAACCCATGTGCGGCGAGCAGGCTTTCATAATCATCGCGCGCAAGGCTGGCGTGATAAAGCGGCTTGCCCTGAAACGTGCCGATCGCTTCGCCATGTCCCGGCCCGGCCGTGAACATCAGGACCGCACCGTCATTGGCGTGCCGGCGGAAAATACCGAACATCAGGCGCTGATCTTCAGGCTTCAGGTGGAAAAAACTGTGCCAGGCGATCAAACCGTCAAAACGGCGACCGAGAGCCAACTCACGCATATCTGCGACCACCCACAGATTTTCCGGAAACCGGTTGCGGCAAAGTTCGATCAGCGGCAGCGACGCGTCGATGCCCGTGACGTCATAGCCATTGGCGATGAAATAGCCGGCAATCGGTTCGCCAGAACCGCAGCCGATATCGAGAATGGAACCGCCGCCGAGCAAAAGCGAGGTGAACCTGTCCAGCCAGGGTTTTTCGGCAAGGGACCGGCCGCGCTCCTTGTCGAAATCAGCGCCGTGTTCGGTATAGAGCCCGATGACATCACGGGAGGCGTTCGACATTTCCTGATGTCCTTTCCCGGGTTCAGCGTAACGCGGCGACGCCGTTCTTTACCGATGCACCGCCAGCCGCGGAATATCGCGCAGGAAGGCGTCGCGTACGGCGGGGCCGAGCGGTTCGTTGGATGGTTTGTCGGAAACGCGCAGCCTTGCGAAGACGATGTGCTGGCCTTCCCGCTCCGCCCAGCCGACGAACCAGCCGAAGGGGCGGTTGCGATCTGGGTTGCCCTTTTCATCACGCATGTAGCCGGTGCCGGTCTTGCCATGCACGGCCCAGCTTTCGGGCGCATCAAAGACGGGCACGATCGCCCGGGTCTTTGCCTGCGCGTCACGGGAAAAAGGCAGGTTACCGGCCAGCAGACGGCGGATGAAGCCGACCTGTTCCACCGGTGAGATGGTCAGCGACGAACCGAGCCAGGAATGGGTGAGGCCGTTATTCTTGCCCGGTTCGCCGGAAACATCGGCATTGCCGTAACCGAGACGCTTTACATAAGCGGCGAATTTTTCCGGGCCGAGACGGCGGGTGACTTCGCGCGAGTACCACAGCACCGAATCCTGCTCCCATATGGTGGGATCGACCGTCTTGCGGTCCGAAGCGCGGGCCTCCGTGCCCGGTTTCCAGTCCCAGGCGGGCGACTTCTCATCCTGAAGGATGCCGGCATCGTAGCCGATCAGCGCCAGCGGCACCTTGAAGGTGGAGGCCGGGGCGACGCGCTGGTCGCAGGCGCCCTGCTGGTTGATGACGGCCCCCGTCTCGATGGAGGTGACCAGCGTGCATTCAAACGCCTGCGGCTGTTGCTGGGCAGAAGCGGAAAGCGGCAGGAAGCCCGGAAGGGCAAGGCACGAAAGAACGATGGCGGGCAGCCGGTAGCGCATGCGTTTTGATGTCCCTCGTCCGCATTTTGCGGATCATTTGCCTGAATGGTGAGAGCGGTCTAGGTGACTGATGGGGCAGGAATAGGACCAAAACGAAAATTGACGTCTTCCGTCAAGTCCGTTCCTTTTCGCCTGCCCTCTCACCCACTGTCAGGGGCCAATCGACCACATAATCCTCGAAGTCGTCAACATCCACATCCGCCTCGCTGATGGTTCTGCCGCGTGCCGAAATGCCGGCCTGATGCACCGTGTCCGTGTCGCCGGAGACGAGATAGTGCCACCAGTACAAATCCTTGCCGTCGCGCACCAACGCATAGGCGCAGGTGGGCGGCAGCCAGCCGATCTCATGCACCTTCTTCAGGTCAAGCTGGATACAGTCCGGCACGGTGGCGCGGCGGTTTTCATAGTCGGAGCATCGACAGCTTTCACCGTCCAGCAGCACGCAGCGGACCGAGGTGAACACCACTTCGCCGGTGTCCCAGTCTTCCAGCTTGTTCAGACAGCACAGGCCGCAGCCGTCGCACAGGCTTTCCCATTCCTCGCCGGTCATCTCGGTGAGCGATTTGGTTTTCCAGAACGGCGCGTCATTCATCGTTAACATTTCCGTTTCATTTTGATCTCTTGGACGGGAGTGTTTAACCGGTCCCTAATCCTTTATATCGTATCGCCAAGGGCTGGTTTGTACGATATTTTAGCATATTGGCGGCGGTTGAAGGGTCATTGGCCCGCAAGAAGTCACTACGTCAAGCAATTCCGACATAACCATGCCACGCTTTTGCGTCGGGAATGGGTTGAAGCAGGAATTTCGGGCAGGCATATCGACGGGCCGCGTTGCGTTGAACAGGAAAACATCGCCAGGTGCAGGAAGAAAAAGACGATAAAAACGGCCGCAAAAAGCGGCATATCCTGCTCCGGATCGATAGCTTCATCGACTCCGGCCTGTGGACGGCTGCGGCACGGCTGGTGGATTTCTGGGAAGACGTCACCATCGCCTCACGCAAACTGCATGTGCGCGGCTGGAAGAAACTTGTCGTCAACCTGACCTGTGATGCGCTGACCTTCGGAACGGCAGGTGCAGTCGTGCTTCTGGCGCTGGCCATGCCCGCTTTCGAAGAGACCAAGAAGGACTGGCGTTATCGCGGCGATTTCGCCGTCACCTTCCTCGACCGTTACGGCAACACCATCGGCCATCGCGGCATCATCCATGAAGACAGCGTGCCGATCGACCAGATGCCGGATCATTTCATCAAGGCGGTTCTGGCGACCGAAGACCGGCGTTTCTTCGACCATTTCGGCATCGACTTCATCGGCCTTGCCCGCGCCATGAGCGAAAATGCCCGCGCCGGCGGCGTGGTGCAGGGCGGCTCGACGCTGACGCAGCAGCTCGCCAAGAACCTGTTCCTCACCAATGAGCGCTCGCTGGAGCGCAAGATCAAGGAAGCCTTCCTCGCGCTCTGGCTTGAGAGCAACATGTCGAAGAAGGAAATCCTCAGCCTTTATCTCGACCGCGCCTATATGGGCGGCGGCACCTTTGGTGCTGCTGCGGCGGCGCAGTTTTATTTCGGCAAGAACCTGACCGACGTGACGCTTTCGGAATCCGCCATTCTGGCCGGCCTGTTCAAGGCGCCGGCCAAATATGCGCCGCATGTCAACCTGCCGGCGGCCCGCGCCCGCGCCAACACGGTGCTTTCCAACCTGGTTCAGAGCGGGTTGATGACCGAGGGCCAGGTGATCGGCGCGCGGCGCAACCCGGCCACCGTCATCGACCGCGCCGATGTGAAGGCGCCGGATTATTTCCTCGACTGGGCTTTCGACGAGGTGCAGCGGCTGGCTGCCGAAGGCAAGTTCAAGGACCATACCGTCGTCGTGCGCACCACCATCGATACCGGCCTGCAACAGGCGGCCGAACAGGCGATGGAAATGGAGCTGCGCGAATATGGCGAGGGTTACCGCGTCAAGCAGGGCGCGATGGTAATGATTGAAAACGGCGGCGGCGTGCGCGCCATGGTCGGCGGCCGCGACTATGGCGAAAGCCAGTTCAACCGCGCCACCGCAGCCCTTCGCCAGCCGGGCTCCTCCTTCAAGGTCTATACCTACTCGGCCGCCATGGAAAAGGGCATGAAGCCGGAAACGCTGATTTCCGATGCGCCGGTGACCTGGCGCGGCTGGTCGCCGCAGAATTACGGCCGGTCTTATGCCGGCAAGGTGACGTTGCAGATGGCGCTCGCCAAATCCTACAATACCGTGCCTGTGCGGCTCGCCAAGGATGTGCTCGGCACGCAGGTGATCGTTGATACCGCCAAGGCCATGGGCGTGGCCACGCCGCTGCGCAGCGACAAAACCATTCCGCTCGGCACTTCGGAAGTCACCGTTCTTGACCAGGCCACGGCCTATGCCGTGTTCCCGGCCGATGGCATGCAGTCACGCCGCCACGGCATCGAGCAGGTGATGGATTATGAAGGCAACGTTCTCTACGATTTCAGCCATGACGAGCCGCCCGCCAAGCGGGTGCTTTCCGAAGACGCCAATTCCAAGATGAACCAGATGCTGGTGACCATTCCGGTCATGGGCACGGCCCGGCGCGGCGCACTGGATAACGGCATCGTCTCCGGCGGCAAGACCGGCACTTCGCAGGCCTATCGCGACGCCTGGTATGTGGGCTTTACCGGCAACTACACCACGGCCGTCTGGTTCGGCAATGACGAGTTCACGCCGATGAACAACATGACCGGCGGCGCGCTTCCGGCCATGACCTACAAGCGGCTGATGGACTATGCCCATCAGGGCATGGAACTGCGTCCCATTCCCGGCATCCAGAACCCGCTGCCGACAGGCGCGCGCCCGCAACCCTCGGCAGAAGTCGCATCCGCATCCGCCAGCACGCCCGCCATGCCGGCACTCACGCGCCCGCGTTCGCTCTCGGCAGAGGCGACACGCGTCATCCGCTCCATCGCCAAGAAGATGAAGGACGCTTCGGCTTTGAGCGTAGCGACGCAGAAGGTGGCGGATGCGTCCTTGCGCGAGGGCGCGGAGGATGCGGCGCGGCGGTGAGGTTGCATCGCGTGGAAGACGTTGCCTTCCGAACCTGTGGTTCACCCCCCTCTGCCCTGCCGGGCATCTCCCCCTCAAGGGGGGAGATCGGCAGGAGGCACTACCTCCACTTCATTCTCAAGCCTAGAGATGGGCGAGACCTTGCCGCAGATCGATCTCCCCCCTTGAGGGGGAGATGCCCGGCAGGGCAGAGGGGGGTGAGCCACTCGCTCAACCGCTACCGTCTCCCTAAACCGCAACCCGGTGTGAAATGCATCACCGCAACAACACCGCCCTCGCCGTCTCCACCACATGCGACGTCAACACCCCGAGGCGCTCCGCCGCAAGCCGATTGACCTGCCAGTAAAGCGGAATATCCAGCGGCGTGCCGGGAACGACTTCCACCAGCCTCCCCGCCTTGAGGTGCTCCCCCACAAGCTGCACCGGATTGAGACCCCAGCCCATGCCGGCAAGGCTTGCCTTCACGAAACCATCGGTCGAGGGCAGCCAGTGGGTGGGATAGGAGATGTCTTCTCCCAGCGCCTGCCTGATCCAGCTCGCCTGCAACCTGTCCTTCTGGTTGAAGGTCAGCCCAGGCGCGCGGGCAAGGGCGGCCGGGGTGACGCCATCGGCGAAATGACGGGCCATGAAATCCGGGCTGGCGGTAGCGTGATATCTGAGCACACCGAGTGGTGTGACGCGGCAGCCCTGCACGGGCTTGGCATGGGCGGTGACGGCGGCAAGCACCCTGCCCCCGCGCAACCATTCCACCGTGTGATCCTGATCGTCCACCGCGATATTGACGAGATAATCGCTGCCGCCGGTGAATTTCGAAACCGCATCCAGAAACCAGGTGCCGAGGCTATCGGCATTGGTGGCGATGTTGAGTGTCACGCGCTCCTGCACCGATCCCGCTTCCGCCAGCGCCGGAAGCTGGCGGAACAATTCGCTTTCCAGCATACCGACATGATCCATATGCCGGCAGAGCCATTCGCCCTTTTCCGTCGCCACGCAAGGGTTGCCGCGCACGATCAGCACCACGCCCAGCCGCTCCTCCAGCTGTTTGATACGCTGCGAGACGGCCGAAGGCGTAACGCACAGCACTTGCGCCGCCTTTTCGAAACTGCCGGTCTGGGCCACGAGCGCCACAGCCCGCATGGAGGGATAGTCGAGCACTACGGCACCTCATGCAGGGTTTGGAGGTGGCGTGGGGGCCTTGGAAGCCATAGGCAACGGCCTCTCCTTCCCTCATTCCTGTGCTTGTCACAGGAATCCAGTCGACGCACGCCTGTGCGTCGGAAGAGTCTTTTCAGCCCAAGGACTTGGGCTGGCTGGATTCCTGTGACGAGCACAGGAATGAGGGTAGAGAGATGGCAACGTTGTGGAAAATCGAGAGGTTGAAGAGAGAAGTTCGACATTAGACCAGCTTATCTGGATTGAGTTTATTTAATTGGATTAAACTATCTGGCGGAAATATCCAAGCACTCGGTCGGGAAGCAACGCCTTCGGCCATTACACATGGAAAGAGGCAGGGGCCGCGACACGCATGGACATTCAAATCTTCTTCACTGGCCTGACGATGGGCCTCAGCCTCATCGTTGCCATCGGCGCGCAGAATGCTTTCGTTCTGAAGCAGGGGCTGGCGCGCTCGCATGTGTTTGCGGTCTGCGCCACCTGCGCCATTGCCGATGCGCTGCTGATCACCGTCGGCGTCTTCGGGTTTCAGCGGATAAGCGCCGTCATGCCGGCGCTCGATCCCATCATGCGTTATGCCGGGGCTGCCTTCCTCATCTGGTATGGCGCCAAAAGCCTGCATTCGGCGCTGCGTTCATCCGAAGCGCTGTCGGTGGCCGAGCGGCAGGAGGCGAGCCTGTGGCAGACGCTGGCCATTTGTCTGGCGCTCACCTTCCTCAATCCGCATGTCTATCTCGATACAGTCGTGCTGCTGGGCACCATCTCGACGCAATTTCCCGGCTTTGAAAAGACCTTTGCGGCGGGTGCGGCCACCGGCTCGGTGCTGTTCTTCTTTTCGCTGGGTTATGGCGCCCGCTGGCTGCGGCCGATCTTCGAGAAACCTTCCGCCTGGCGCATTCTCGAAGGCGTCATTGCGGTTACCATGTGGGCCATCGCCTTCAAGCTGGTCATGGGTGCGTGAGAACCGGAATTCGCCATCCCGCTCATTTTCACAAAGACTAAACAAAGGGCACCATTTTCCAAACGGGGAATCAGTGATAGTCCTCGACCTGTTCAAAAACGGGAAAACAGCGTGTTCCGAGTTCCATTCCTTGTCGGCATTGCCCTTCTGATCGCCTTTGGCGGCGGTATTGCCGTAACACTCGCGGCGCTTGAGGCGACATCCGGTTTCGGATCGATCCGCATCGGTTCCTGGGACGCGTTTCCCGAAGCGCAGACGATCGAGGCTGACCCTTACGCCAAATCGCACCGCGCCGATGCCGGCAGGCTGCTCTACGGCACGACCGAGGGGCTGGCCTTTACCGCCTCCGTCGACAGCGATGGCCAGCGGCTCAGCGGCGAATGCCGTTACCGGCTGGCCGGCGCGGTGCCGCCTTCACGGTTCTGGACGCTTTATACCGCCGATCAGCAAGGCAATGTGCTGGCCGAAGATGCCGGGCGGCCCTTCGCTCTGAATTCCCGCACACTCCTGCGCAGCGCCGATGGCGGCATCGACGTCACCATCGCCCCCGACGCCCAGACCTATAACTGGCTGGCGGTGCCGCAGGGCCAGACATTCAAGCTGGTCATGACGCTGCTCGACACGCCGGTTGCCGGCAGTTCCGGCCTGATCGACATCGCCATGCCGCAGATCCGCAAGCTGGGGTGTGGCAATGCTTAGGGTTCTGCTCGCCATCCTCACCGGCCTTGTCGCCGCCGCCGTGCTGCACGTCATCATTCTTCTGGCGATACCGCATTTCAGCAATCGCGATGCCTATACCCGCGCGGTCGCGGAAGGAAAGCCGCATCTGTTTCATCTGCTCGAAGAGACGACGGAGAAAAAGACGTTTGCCAGCGGCGATCCCTTCATGCGGGTCGCGGTCTGCACGTTCAATATTGAGGAAAAGCCCGTCCGGCTCACTGCCGTTGGCGTTGTGCCCTTCTGGTCGGTCGCGGTTTACGACAAGGCCTCGAACGAGGTGTTCAGCATGAATGACCGCACGTCTGCCGGCGGGGTGATGGATATTCTGGTCGCCGATGCGGTGCAGATCGCCGCCATCCGCAAGGCGCAGCCGCCATCGCTGTCACAGGCCATTCTGGCGGAATCGGATCAGACGGAAGGATATGTGGTGTTGCGGACCCTGGTGCCGCAGCCAAGTTTCGGAGAAGAGGCAGAACGTTTCCTGAACGAAGCGAAATGCCAGCCGACGCCGTGGAAATAACGCCGGTCTTTCAGATATAATCAGGATTTCAAGGCAGTTTCCGGTACGGATTTGCCCTTGCGAACGACCTTGCCAGCGGGCTCGGTTTCGCGCTTTTCATAACGCACGCCGGTAAACAGCACCACCTTCGCGGGGCCGATTACCCTGGCCGCAATGCCGGCGGGACGCAGGCTTCGTCGGGCGTCACCAATTGGAATAATCTCTGCCATGCTTCTCTCCTCTTCGGGAGTCAATGTTGCCCATGGGAACCGCGCAAGCCTCGTCTTGCGTCGGGAATTTCATCACCATCACATTGCGCATAATCCAGCCCACAGGCTGGTTTTCGCATGTCCCTAAAACCGCAGAAGGCTTTAGCGCGGGACTATGCGGACATTCAGGCATTTCGCCGCCATTTTGGCTTTTATTCCGAACGTCAGAATAACATGGAATCCTAATACTGCCCATGAAATTACAAACAGACAGAGGTTAATGATCCGTTAACCCTAATCGCTGGACGGCAATTTATCGCCGACAGGGCTGCACCCGTTGAAAACAAAGGCGATGCGGCAAAGTTCCATGACATTTTTTCCGTCATGAAGGTTTTAAAATTTCCTTGTTGATAGAGGCAGAATATCTCTTGCCACCCCCCATAGTTAACAGGACGTCAACGGATTTGCTCTAATTTGAGCCGATATTGTGTTTGCGTTTGTTGGGTAGTGCGTTGACCGACCGGTTTCGAGAACTTGAGAGGCCAAGAGCCGTGAGGAAGAAAGATGTGGTGCTTATGGCCACGGTGACGAATTTCGAGAATGTTTCCCATCCGTCAAAAACGGACCTTCGGCAGTTTGCCGAACTTTTCATGCCGCTTTTCAACGCCTCCACCGAAGAAGCCAAGCGGGAAGCGATTGCCGCCCTGTCGCAGCATCCGAGCGTGCCTTCGGCCGTCGCCTTCTTCATCGCCTGCCAGCCGATTTCGCTTGCGGCCCCCTTCCTTATCGCGTCGAAGTGCCTCACTGACGAAACGCTGATCACCATTGCCCGCACGCAAGGTGCCGCGCATGCCCGCGCCATCGTGCGCCGCGAAGACCTCTCCCCCACCGTCATCGATGCGCTGGTTGGCCTGCGGCATGCCGAAGATCTGAAGCGGCCGGATGAGCCGACGAATGCTGCCGAACCGCAGATCGTGGCAGAAGCCGTCGAGCCGCAGGTGGTGGACGTGGCCATTCCTGAGACGACCACGAAAACTGATGCCGTATCCGCACTTGAAGAAGAAATGCGCCAGCGGATCAAGCAGATGGCGCATCATCTCAACCGCCCCGAAGGTGACGTGCTTGGTCTGCGCCGCCTGAGCGAAGTGCAGGAAGCGCTGCTCGTACGTTTCGCCCGTGAGCGTAACGCCCGGCAGTTTGCGGTGGCGCTGGCGGATTCGCTGTCATCCAGCTACTGGCTGTCGGAACGTATCATGCTCGATATTTCCGGCGCGCAGCTTGCGACCACGCTCACCGGGCTTGGCATGGAGTTTTCCGAAGCCGCTTTCGTCTTGCAGTGCTTTTATCCGCACCTTGCCGCCGCAGAAGATGACATGAGCCGCGCCGAAGCGCTGCTCGACCGTCTCGACATCGTCGAGTCCGAAGAGCGGGTGGAAAGCTGGCGCAGGGCGGACAGCTATACCCATGGCCGCGAGCGGCCGAGCCGTATTACCGTCGTTCCCCGCAAAACCGGGACGTGAGGGGCAAGCGGCCTTTGGCCGTCTAAACCGGCGGCTGGTCCACCAGCGTCAGCAGAGCGCCGATCTCATCCGTCTCGATCTCCACGATCCACAGATCGCTGTCGAAGCGCCGTTCCTTTTCCAGCAGGGCGGCACTTTCCTCACCCTCCGCACCGGCAAGACGCGTTTCGAAACGGCGCTCAGCGCGGATTTCCTCGTCATCGGCAAAACTTTGCGGCGCCGGTCCATAGAGATTTTCACGGCCATCGCGCAGGCGCTGGCGGATGAAGATCGCACCCGCTTCCTCCGCACCCTTCTTTTCGACCGCGGCAAATCCACCGGCGGCGAAAACGCGGCGGATGAGGGCTGAGACGAAGATTTCGGATTTGAGGCGCATTGGCAGTGCTTTCGATGGAAACAATGAGACGTGCTCTCGATGTTGGATTTGGCAAAGGTGAGTGTGGCTTTCCCCCCCTCTGCCCTGCCGGGCATCTCCCCCTCAAGGGGGGAGATCGATCTGCGGCAAGATCTCGCCCATCTCAACGTCTGCGAATGAAGCGGTGGTAGCGCCGCTTGCCGATCTCCCCCCTTGAGGGGGAGATGCCCGGCAGGGCAGAGGGGGGTAAAGCCACACTTACCTCCGGCCCGCAGTCAACGGACAACCTCTTGAAGCTTAAACCTCAAATCGCGCCGATCGACTTCAGTTTCTTCAGCACCACTTCGCTCGGTTCACCGGTTTCCGGCAGGCGATAGTGTTTTTCGAAAGCACGGATGGCGTTGCGGGTCTGCTGGCCGGCCACACCGTCCACCTTCACGTCGGCATAGGCGATATTGATCAGCCCCTGCTGGATCTTGGCGATCAGCGCGCTGCTTGCGGGTTTTGCGCCAGCAGTCGCGCTGTTGAGGGAGGCTGGTTCGGCCTTGACCTGCGGCTTCTCCGCCTTGCGGATGGCGGCGGCGACCGGGTCGATTTCCACTCCGCCGCCGGTATTGGCGTCGGATGGCCGGTCCTTTGGAATTGCAGCAACGGTGGCGCCGTCGATCCTGAGGGCTGCCAGCACCCGGGTCGTCGGCTCGCCGGTCTGTTCCATGCCGAGCGTTTCTTCGAAGAACATGATGGCGGCGGCGGTCTTCGGCCCCATGCGGCCATCCGCGTCGCCTTCGTAAAGCCCGCGTTTCTTCAGTTCACCCTGAATATCGGCAACGATCTGCTGCGGCTTCTGGCTTTCGGCTGGCGGCAGCGCCGCAGTCTCGGCGGCCGGTGGCTGCGTCGCTTCCGTCTCTGCCGGCCGCTCTATGCGAAAGGTGGTGACGTTGCCGTGGGTGCCGAGCGGCTCTGCCGGGCGATAACCGGCGATCCCGTTCGGGTTTTCCGCATCGCGCGTGCGCAGGAAGGGAGACGGGTGAATGCCCGGCTGATACCAGAGCGCATTGGCCGCGACAAAGCCGAAGACGACCGCGAAGGCACCGCAGCCGCCAACCAGTTTTGGATGGCGCAGGACTTCGCGCCCGATGGCCGCAACCACCAAGGAAACAAACCCGGCGCCAATCTGGGCCGTTGTTTTCTTAGGCGATTTTCGCTTTCGCGGGGCCATCGTCACCATCCTTCTTCATAATCGCAGCCATTTCGCCGAGTTGCCGGATGCGCGGCGGAAATTCCACCATGCGTTCAGTTTCGGCGTCTTCGCCACCCGCCATGCCGGAACCATCGGCAGGCAACATGATCGTTACGACCGTCCCCTCGCCGGGCTGGCTGGCGATGACGAAGGTGCCGCCATGCAGTGCCACCAGCCCCTTGACCAGGGACAGCCCAAGACCCGTGCCCTCATAGCGACGGGTATATTCATTCTGAACCTGCATGAAGGGCTGGCCCAGCAGGTCAATCTTGTCGGAAGCGATGCCGATGCCGGTATCGCTGACCGTGAGTTTCAGCATCTTGCCTTCACGCGCGGCGTCGATTGACACAACACCACCCGCATCGGTGAATTTTATGGCATTGCCGGCCAGATTGATGAGAACCTGGCGGATGGCGCGCTGGTCGGCCGAGATTTCGCCGATGCCACGCTGGATGCGGCTCGTCAAAGTCAGGCCTTTTTCCTTCGCCTGCAGGCCAAGCATCGCCTCGCAGGACGAGATGGTTTCGGCAATCGGGAAGCTTTCCATCAGCAGCTCGTAGCGGCCGGCTTCCAGCTTGCTCATATCAAGCATGGTATTGACGACCGACAGGAGATGCGCGCCGGACTGGCGGATCAAGCCGACATATTCGCGCTGACGATCATTTTCCAGCCGGCCGAAATATTCACCGGCCAGAATATCGGAAAAACCGAGGACGGCGTTGAGCGGCGTGCGCAGCTCGTGGCTGACGGCGGCAAGGAAACGCGACTTGGCGTCATTGGCCGATTCCGCCTCTGCCGCCTTGCGGGCGACATCGCGGCGCAGCAGTTCGACCTCGGTGACATCGGAAAGCTGGGCAACGACGCGGCGAAGCCGGCCGGCCGTGCTGCGGATCGCCGTCATCTCGATACGGGCATGCATGAACTGCGCCGGGCGCGATTTCGCGCCGGTCTCAAACCGAAGCTCGGCGCTGGCCTTGTCCTCGCCCTGCCGCAAAAGGTCGAAGGCCTGCATCAGGTCGATACGGTCAGAAACATAAACATATTCGGCAAAGACGTGGTCTTTGCAGGCCTGAAGCTCGGCCGGAAATTTCTCGCGGTCACGACCGGAGACGCGTTCGACAAGGCCGTTTTCATTGATGGTGAGCACGAGGCCCGGCACCTGCGACGCTGCAACAAGGTCGTCATCAGCCGCAGGGGCGGACGAGGATGCCGAACCATGCAGCGGCCGGGAAAAAGCGATCGACACGGCGGCAGCGGACAGGAACAGCGCCAGCACCAGGGCTGCGCCGATGGGCAGCGCGATGGCGGGGCTGAAGACGAGGCTGAAGAGGGCGGGCACAACCAGAAGGCCGACGGCGCCGAAGGCAATCAGCCGGCGCAGGCGCGCAATGGTTCCGGCGCGCCTTTCAGCGTCCTCTTCCATGCGCGCAAGCCATCTGCCCGCGGCATGGTCGACCAGTGCGACCGCTTTTTCTCTCATATTACGCAATACCAAACCTAAATCCCTGAGGCGGATCTTATGGTCCCGACAATAGAAGGCGGCGGCTTAAGGAATGGATAAAAAGAATGGCCTCAAACGGCCTTCAAATGCACCGCAGTCCCAATACGGGGCATTTATTCGAAGCTTTGCCAATCATGGTTAATGACGGGTAAGCGACGGATTTCGCTTCATTTTTGCCATCGTGTTAACCTTTGTGGCAAAGCGTGCCGCCGCTTTGCCCCGGAACGCGCGGCCTCTGTCGCAATTATGCTTAACATGGACTGTTAAAATGCGAATGAATTGAGGGCAGACGTCCCGATGCGAGGAGAATAGATACAATTTGAATTAAATTGCGCCGCTTTTTGCAATTGGCTGTTCGCCGGTCGCCTGTAGCTTCTCCCCAAGCCCGAAAAACGGGACAAAGGCCAATGACCCGAAACCGGGCGGGGCTTCAAAACAAAGATCATCTGGCAGGGTGTCTGACAATGTGGTTTCTGATCAAAGGAACATTCTGGTTTTCGCTGGTGCTGGTGGCGCTGTCCTATTTCGGTAGCTACAACGACCCCACCAAGGAACCTTCGGCATTCGATCTTCCCAGCGCCGTTTCGGCCGCCGGTGAGGCCTATCGTTATGTCAGCGCCATCTGCATTGAAAAGCCTGATGTCTGCGTCAAAGGCGCCGAAACCTTCCACGCGCTCGGTGAGCGGGCAAAGGAAGGCGCCAAGGTCGCCTATGAACTGCTCGACGCGCAGCTTGCCGCCGGTGACAAGACCGCTCCCGCCGCCGAAGTGGCTGTCGAAACCGAGAAACTGGCCGAAGCGCCTGCTATCAGCGTCGAATTTCCCGGAAATACCGACATGCTGAAGACCGGCACGGTCATTCCCCTGCCGCAGAAGCGCCCTGCCCCCTGATTATTTCCCGGTCGCGCACCGCCGCGCCGCCCCTTCTCTGCAGCCGGATATGCCCGTCTGCGTGACTGCCTGCCAAACTTGCCCACGGAAACCTGTTTTCCGTGGGCTTTTTCATGGCCTGCACGGTTCAAAAGCGGTCGCACTTGCCCTATATCGTAGCAAAGACATGCAATAATGGACGATACGGCGCGCAAATGGCCTCTCTCGAAACGATCCTTGATGACTTCGCCTTCCTCGACGACTGGGAGGATCGCTATCGCTATGTCATCGAACTCGGCAAGGCGCTGCCCGACCTACCGGAGGACAAACGCACGCCTGAGAACAAGGTGCAGGGTTGCGCCAGCCAGGTCTGGCTCGTCAGCCATAGCGACGGTGCGGAAGACCCTCTCATGACCTTCGAGGGCGATTCCGATGCGCATATCGTGCGCGGCCTCGTTGCCATCGTCCTTGCCGTCTATTCCGGTAAAAAGGCCTCCGAAATCGCCGGCCTGGATGCCATCGAGGTGTTCGACAAGATCGGGCTGGTGGAGCATCTGTCGTCGCAGCGTGCCAATGGTCTGCGCTCCATGGTCAAGCGCATTCGTGAAGAAGCAAGGCTGCTCGCCGCCTGACCATTACCCGCCTGAGCACCACCGTGTCAGCGTCATTGCCGCCATCGGCGGACGATAATCCTCTTCGCCCCAATGGTGGCTTGTCCGGCTGGCGCGGCTGGGCGGCGGTGCGTAGTGTCTCGCGAGCGACAGAAGTGCCGCCCTGAGCAGGAGTTTTGCGGAACGCGCCGGCCATTGCCGCTCCCGCTCCACCACCTCCAGCCCCTTTTCAAAACAGCAGACATCGATGGCGACGCCCGCAAGCTCTGGCCCCATGGCATCGGCGGCGCGGGCAAACCGGACCCGTGCGGCCATCGCCGCCTCGGTGAGATCAAGTGTGCCGCCCGCCTCCCCCTTTGTTCGGTTCGCTATTCGCGGCTCCCAAGTTGCCGTCACCTTCGGGCTGAGATGGCCGCGATGGAAATCAGCCGAGAGGCGTTCGCCCGCCTGCAAGGCTTCCGTTGGGAAAAAAGCCGTGCCATCCCGCTCCTTCAGGCGGGAAAAGGCCATGAGGGGCGACGTGTTGAGGTTCTGCCGGGCCGGTTGTCTGTCGCCATCGACATCAACGACAACGCTCTGCAAATCCCGATGCTGCTCCTGAAATATTTCGTCCCGATCCTTCGCCATCGCGCGCTTGAGATAAGAGGCGAGCGGCGGCGCGGCAGACACCCTGTCTTCCCGCCTCTCGACCAGCCCGGAGGAGAGCGCAAGCTGCATCAGGGCCGCCGGCAACCGCAGTGCCGAACGCCCCTCCCGCGTTCGGTGCAGGAGGATATCGCTCCCGTCTTCGCGGATTTCAGCCGGGCCGGCTGCGATGCAACGCAGAAGCCGCAGCAGGGCCGGATCGACCGGAGTGCCTGTTGCCTCACTCATCCCGCACTCCTTTCATCACATTGAAAATGCTGCCGGCCAACCGTTCCAGCGCAGCGACGAATTCGTCAAAGGCCGGCTCGTCACGGCGGTCCTCGATAACCTGGCAGGCATGGCCGACCGTGGTTCTGTCCCGGCCGAAACAGGGGCCGATATCCGACATGGGAATGCCAAGCTGCACATGGCACACATACATGGCGATCTGGCGGACATGGCATTCGCTGCGCCGCCTGTCGCGGCGTGCGCCCAGCCGCTCACCGGTCAACTGCACCATTTCAGTGGTCAGCTGCCGGATCAGCCGGCAGATGCGGGCAACCTCATCCCGCCCGGCGGCAGGCGGAAAACGGCGAAAATGACGATCGGCGACCGGCACACATGGCCGCGCTGGAGCAGGCAGGGGCAATATATCCGACGGCATATGCAACTCCTCTACGAATAGGAATTAATTCATACACCTGAGAACGACTGTGGGGAAGCGTGAATTTGCCGGGAGAGAATATACGCTTGATATGGTTTTACTTTTGCAGAAATGCCGCGCGCGATAAAGGATTTTTTTCCTCACACAAGATTCGACGCGGCAATAAAAAAGCCGGTCGACGGACCGGCTGGACATTCATGTGGCGGGAAAGACAGCTTCAAAGGAAACATGTGAAGCGGGCAGGCTCCGCTTGCCGCCTTCTTCCCGCCGGGGAGAAGGCGGCAGCGGGTAGGTTGAGGGGGGCCACGTCGGCGATATGCGGAGTGCTTGCCCCCTCATCTGACCCTTCCGGCCATCTTCTCCCCGGCGGGGAGAAGAACAGGCAGATTCGATTAGCGGCTGGCCTTGCGGCGCTGACCGAGACCCATTTCCTTGGCGAGCCGCGAGCGGGCTTCGGCATAAGCGGGTGCAACCATCGGGTAGTCGACCGGCAGATCCCATTTTTCGCGGTATTCTTCCGGCGTCATGCTGTGGTGTGTCGTGAGATGGCGCTTCAGCGACTTGAACGAGCCGCCGCATTCCAAACAGACGATATGATCGTCCTGAACAGACTTGCGAACCGAGACAGCAGGCTTCTGCTTTTCGACATTGACCGCCACCGATGCCGGTGCCGAGGTGCCGCTGAGTGCCGTGTGAACATCCGAAATAAGGCCGGGAAGGTCTGTTACCGGAACGACGTGGTTGCTAACATAGGCAGCCACAATATCCGCCGTCAGTTCGACCAGCAGATCCTGGGCGTTACCGTATGCAGTTTCCGTCATTTAAGTATCTCCTGTTTATT
>Ga0209070_100191_pt1 | contig 74305 bp, 80 predicted proteins | sample SynthPrep_5_END__FD_187205 | JGI IMG/M metagenome (GOLD analysis project Ga0209070, IMG submission 187205) | Synthetic microbial communities from Ohio, USA - SynthPrep_5_END_DS10_MetaG (SPAdes) (version 2) | ecosystem: Engineered > Bioreactor > Aerobic > Activated sludge | place: USA: Ohio... | reverse complement strand
AGGTGAGCATGTTCGTGACCGAGGCTTATGCCCAGTCAGCACCGACCGTAGGTGAAACGCATACGGAAACTCCGGCTGTCGGCCAGCCGCAACCGGAAGCCACGCACACGGAAACCGGTGTAGCGCATGGTTCCGAAGGTGCTTCCGGCGTATTCCCGCCGTTCGACCAGTCTACTTATGCATCGCAGGTCCTTTGGCTGGCGATCACGTTTGGCCTTTTCTATCTGCTGATGCAGAAGGTCATCGTTCCGCGCGTCGGCGGCATTCTCGAAAACCGTCATGGACGCATCGCACAGGATCTCGACGAAGCGGCACGGCTGAAAACCGAAGCCGACGCAGCCGTCGAAACCTATGAAAAAGAACTCGCGGCAGCCCGCGCCAAGGCAAGCTCGATCGGCTCCGCGGCACGTGACGCCGCCAAGGCCAAGGCCGATGCCGACCGCGCCGCTATCGAGGCAGGACTTGCTGAAAAGCTTGCTGCCGCCGAAAAGCGCATTGCGGGCATCAGGGACCAGGCTTTCGCCGATGTCGGCGCCATTGCCGAGGAAACCGCGACCGCGATCGTCGACCAGCTGGTTGGCGCCAAGGTCAAGGATACCGACGTCAAGGCTGCCATTGCCGCCGCTTCGAACGTGAAGGGAGCCTGACATGGCATTTGATGCATCATTTTTCGCTCTTGTCGGTCTCGTCCTTTTCTTCGTCCTGATCGCCTATCTCAAGGTTCCGGGCATGCTCTCCAAGTCTCTGGACGAGCGCGCCCAGAACATTCAGGACGAGCTGGCCGAAGCCAAGCGCCTGCGTGAAGAGGCCCAGCACCTGCTGGCCGAATATCAGCGCAAGCGCAAGGAAGCCGAAGCCGAAGCCGCCGGCATCGTCGCCGCCGCCGAACGCGAAGCCGCTGCCCTGACGGAAGAAGCCAAGCAGAAGACGGAAGAATTCGTCGCTCGCCGCACGGCCCTTTCGGAACAGAAGATCAAGCAGGCCGAAGAAGACGCCATCGGCGCCGTCCGCGCCGCCGCCGTTGATATCGCCATTGCCGCTTCCGAGAAGCTCATTGCCGAAAAGACGACTGCCGCCGCAAAGGCCAAGCTTTTCTCCGCCACGATCGGCGAAGTGAAGTCGAAGCTGAACTAAGTTCATCATCGGACTATCAAAAACCCCTCTGGCGTGAGCCGTGAGGGGTTTTTGTTTGAGGTGGTGAAGCCGCTTCGAGACATGACATTGTCTGTTCATCGGGAATGCGGCAGTTTTCCGAGGGGTATTCTTCGACCGCAGCGGCTGGGTTGGGTTCGATTGCGCTTCCGCTTTTCGCCAAGAAGGGGACATTCGGACAAACGGCGGACTAGATGAAGCGGTCGATGAGCAGTTTGATCCGCGCGCGGAGTGTGGGTACATCCGGCTCGTCGCCAATCTGGCCATCCAAGGCGAAAAGGAAGACCTCCGCCGATGTCGCGTCACCTATCAGCGCCTCGAAGCTTTCCAAGGCGACCATGCGATGGAGGGCGTCAATTTCGGGATCGAGGCGTTCGCAAACCGCGTAGAACTCCCCAGCCATAGGTGCGCCGATCATGTCGGCCCACGGCTCTATCATCATAATCCGGCAGACTTCGAACAGACGCTCCCGGGGCGTCCCCACACCCTCTACTGCCTGGCGTGCGGCAGGGTGCCGGGATATTAGCCAGTGCCGGAACACGGCGGTGTAGATGTCTTCTTTGTCGGTGAACGTTTTGTAAAGCAGTGTCCGCGAGATGTTGGCGCGCTTTGCGATGTCATCGAGTGAGGTTTTCGCATAGCCGAAATTCAGGAAGCACCAACGTGCCGCCAACAGGATGTTGTCGCGGCGCTGTGCCGCTTCTTCTGGGGTGATCTTCGATGCCATAACGTCTCGTGACAAAATTTGTGTTTTTTGTCAATCAAGCCGAGTAACGAGCTTGCGTTGTTTAAGTTATCAATCTATTTTGACAAAAAATACAAAAAACGTCATAATGTTAATTCGTACAGGTTGCGAATGGCGATAACTCAAGAGAAATGAAGGCTATCAATCATGACCTCGAAATGGACACCTGCGGAAATCCCATCGCAGAAAGGCAAAAGAATTATTGTGACTGGCGCAAACAGCGGTATCGGTTGGTACACCGCCTTGGAACTGGCACGTGCCGGCAGCCAGGTCACTATTGCCTCCCGCAGTGCCGACAAAGGCGAAGATGCTGCTGGTCGTATCAGGGTGATTTTACCGCATGCGGACATTCGTACAGGAATCTTAAATCTGTCTGATCCCGCGTCCGTGACGGCGTTTGCCAACACTTGGCTCGCCGATGGGGATGCGCTGGATATGCTGATTAATAATGCGGGTGTAATGGGTTTGCCGAAGCGGGAGATGAGCGTTGATGGCCATGAACTTCAGGTCGCAACTAATGTGTTGGGGCCCTATAGACTGACTGGCCTGCTCCTACCTTCCCTATTGCAGGCATCCGACCCCCGCGTGGTTACAGTCGCGTCGAACACGCACAAGATGTTCAAGCCCGGTCCGATCACCGACTTTGAGGCCAAGGCAAAATATGCTCCGATGCAGGTCTATGCCAGAACCAAGCTCGCTAACATCTTGTTTGCCCGTGAACTGCAGAAACGTGCTGGCAACCGCCTGCTTTCCACAATAGCCCATCCGGGCGGCGCCCGGACGAATCTTTTCGCCGCCACGACTCTAAGTACGAAGATCGCAGGCATTCTCACCTATCCATTGCTGCAAGATGCAGCGCATGGCGCCTGGCCGACCCTAATGGCTGCAACGCTGCCGAATGCTCGCCCCGGCGGCTACTATGGCCCAAGTGCACTGTTTGAGTTACGTGGAAGTCCCAAGGAAACGACGACGGCACCTTACGCCGATGATCCGGTCGCAGCACGAGAGCTGTTCAATGATCTGGAGCGTATTACTGGCTTCCGCTACGATCTCTGAAAGAACTTGCGATATCCCCAGTGCGGTCATCTAGTCTGCATGCTCGCCGAAAGTCTTGGCGTTGAGCTATCACGGGGCGTCACCCGCAAGGTATTGGAGCGCCATGGGGCTAAAAATCGTCCGATTACGACGAGTGGGCGGCGCAATCAATCCCGCTTCAGTGGCCGGAAACTCATCCTGTGCAGCGGGCAGGGCCCATGGCTTTCAATGGCGCGAAGATGGGCCGGTGTGCCGTAACCGGCATGGCCTTCGAAGCCATAGGACGAATGCACTGCACCGGCGCGTTCCATCATCCGGTCGCGGGTCACCTTGGCGACGATCGAGGCGGCGGCGATGGAGAGGGAGCGGGAATCGCCCTTGATGACGGCCCTGGCTTCGCAGGTGATGCCGGGCGGCCTGTCGCGACCGTCGGCGAGCACAAGGGCGGGGGAGGTTTCGAGGCCGAGCACGGCGCGGCGCATGGCGTCGAGGCTGGCGCGCAGGATATTCATGCTGTCGATCAGGCCGGGGCCGGAGGAAGCGACCGATACGATCGATGTTTCCATGATCTGTACGAAGAGGCTTTCCCGCTTCAGCCTCGTCAGCTTTTTGGAATCGTCCATACCCTTGGGAATATTGTCCGGATCGAGAATGACGGCTGCCGCAACGACTGGGCCGGCAAGCGGCCCGCGGCCTGCTTCATCCGTGCCTGCCACGGGCCAGAGACCATTCTTTTTTGCCTCAAGCTCGAAGGAAAAATCCGGGCCGGTATCGGCAAGATCGAAGAGGGCAGGAGAATCGGGTGGTGTACGGCGTTTCATGCGGCGAAACTTGCACACACACCCGATCTCCTGCAAGCCCCCGGAGGCGGGCGATGACAGGCAGGGTGAGCCGGGTCGAGGGGGCGTGGCTCACTATGCCCTTGAGGTCATCATGACCTTCGATCCTCCAGCGGGGCGGCGGAGGAAAAGCGATCGCACGCGAGGCGGCGGTTCCGGGGGGCAATGACCGGCGGACCAGGGAAAACCCGCCGGGCATTTCGTCGAGAGCAACGAGACGAGGTGGTTGCTCCTTATCGTTTTGGATTCAATCTATTATCAGCTCGCAGAGCCTCAAATTATTGACGACCTATCCTTCAAACTCGACGTCATCCTCGGGCTTGACCCGAGGATCCACAACCCGTCGAACGATGGATCCTCGGGTCGAGCCCGAGGATGACGTTGAGTGTATTTCGGACATTCATCACCCCAAGCCACTTCCTGCCCTTGCTTCTCAAAGCAGCGACAACTGCACCCCCGTACCGCCCGGCGGCACGAAGAGATCGTCGCGCAGATGAATGCCGCGGCGGATGAGGCCAAGCCGCTTCGTCGCCATCTCGAAACGCCTGCCGATCTGCCAGGCGTAAGGACCGGCGCCCTTCATGCGTTTTCCGAACTCCGCATCATAATCCTTGCCGTCGCGCATGGAGCGCACCAGTGACATGACGTGACGGTAGCGGTCCGGATAGTTGCGCAGCAGCCAGTCGCGGAAGAGCGGGCTCACCTCCAGCGGCAGGCGCAGCAGCACGTAAGACGCTTCGGTCGCACCGGCTGCCTTGCCGGCTTCCAGAATCCGTTCGATTTCATGATCGTTGAGTGCCGGGATGACAGGCGCCATCATCACGGCAACCGGAATACCCGCCTCCGTCAGCGCCTTGACCGCTTCCAGACGCTTCTCCGGCGTGGCGGCGCGTGGCTCCATGTTGCGCGAGAGCTTGCGATCCAGCGTCGTCACGGAAATGCCGACCTTGGCGAGACCCTTTTTGGCCATGGGCGCCAGAATGTCGATATCCCGCTTGATCAGCGCCGATTTGGTGACGATGGCGACGGGATGGTCGGCCTTGGCCAGCACTTCCAGTATCTGCCGCATGATGCGCCATTCACGCTCGATTGGCTGATAAGGGTCGGTATTGGTGCCGATGGCGATCACCCGCGGCTTGTAACCCGGTTTTGCCAGCTCGCGTTCCAGAAGCTTCGCCGCATCCGGCTTGGCAAACAGCTTTGATTCGAAATCCAGCCCGGCCGAAAGACCCATATAGCTGTGCGTAGGCCTTGCGAAACAATAGATGCAGCCATGTTCGCAGCCGCGATAGGGGTTGATGGAGCGGTCGAACGGGATATCGGGCGATTCGTTGCGGGTGATGATGCTGCGCGGCTTTTCCACCTGCACCTCGGTGCGGAATTCCGGCATGTCTTCGAGCGTCTGCCAGCCATCGTCGAAAACCTCGCGCTGCAGGGCCTCGAAGCGTCCATCCGGATTGATCCCGGCGCCACGGCCGCGACGACGGTCGATCTCGATCCGCAGGCCCGATGCATCGGCCAGCTCGTTGGCAATATCTGGCATATGGCTCGGCTGGAAGGCAGCCTGCCCCGAAAGCGTATGGTTTCTCATCTGGATGCTCCCGAGCGCCGCGCGCCTGAAGGCCCGCCAAACACCCTAAACCGTTTCCGTTCAAACAGGCTTTCATCACCTCTTTGATGATTAAATTCCTAACGCAAAAATGAGAACAATACAAGAACAAAAAACGCAGAACTGATGTTTGTCCACATCCAGGCAGGGAAAGGTTGGGGGAGTGATTTCGCCGCGAAGCGGGGTGCCGATCCGCACTGCGAATGGCAGATTTTACCGTGAAGGGCATAGTGGCAATTTATTGTGCGATGCGTTAGAGCTATGCATATGTTGACAGTCATAATGGAATGCCGGGATCAGGAACCGGAGCTGGCGCATACCTTGTCTGCGCTTGTAACCGGTGCCGTGGAAGGGCTTGTAAGCGATGTGGTGATCCTTGATCACGGTTCGCGCGATGGATCGTCGCGTGTCGCCGATGCCGCCGGCTGCCGCTTTTATGGGCAATGGGACATTGAAGACGTCATGCGCTCTGCGCGCGGACAGTGGATATTGCTGGTGGAGCCAGGTGCGCGGCCGCAAAGCGGCTGGATTGAGGAAATATTGGAATATGTGACGATATGTGCGGAGCCGGCGCGGTTTTCGCCGTCCCGTTACCACAAGCGTCCATTCTTCAGCCGAATCATTCGCCGTCCGCCGCCGCTGGAATATGGTTACCTGATGCCGAAGAAACATGCGGTGGAGATTGCGAAATCCGGCATGGGCCTGACGCAGTTCGTCCATGCGCAAAAGCCGCGCCGCCTGAATGCGGAGCTGCTTCCCGCCTGGACCGCCCGGCCGTCGGGCTAACCCGCAATCCTGAAGCTTCCGGAAGAGTAATTCTGAAGAATTGAAGATTTAAGCGGGCTGAAATGCCGGGGAGACACCCGATTCTGTCCCTGAATAAGACTGGACTCGACTTCTGCATGAATAAATGCAACCTATACATGTTTTGTAGGGGAGGGTTGCATGTCATACGGATTTTTCAGGTCGAATTCTTCCAGGATGCACGCTGTCTTTTGCGCTGCCACACTATTGGCGCTGCCAACGACAGCCTTGTCTCAGGCCATGTGTGGAACGGGAGGTGTCGTTTTTTCCACAAAGGAACTCAAGGTTGATGCCGATGGGGCGCCCAACTCTTATCTCGTGAATGGGGAGGGGCTGTCTTATACCTGCGACGGGCTGACTGCCGTCGGTTCAACACCCGATACGGACCCCAAGGGATGGCAAAAAAAATGCCAGAATGCCTGGAAGAAAGCCGTTGCCACGGGTGATTATTCGAAGGTCAGGATTTTCGGCTTTTCGAAAGATGAGAACAATAAGCCGATAATTCAAAAAGCTGGCGATCCCTTGCCCGGCAAGGCTTTTATCACCGAAACATCTGTTTCGGTTCCGGATGGACCGGCGGGGACACAAAGGCATTGGGTCGATGCCACCGAAATTCCCTATGTTGTTTTGTCCAGCAGCTTCGTGAGGAAATATGGCGTGAAGGACGGCGATATCGCCGTGGTCTATCGCCCGGCGACCAAGCGCTTCGCGTACGGGGTTTATGGTGACGGCGGCAAGCTCGGTGAGGCCTCCGTGCGCTTCCACCAGGATATCGGCAACAATCCTTTGGTGAACAAGGGTGGCGTTCTGAGAGCGAAATCGGGCATTGCCGACGAACGCAAAAATAAAGATCCAATCCCGGTTATTACGGTGGTATTTCCCGGAAAGACGTCTCATCCGACCGTTGACGCTAAAAAATGGCGGGCTGAAATTGCGGCAATGGGAAAAACGCATTTCGACAATTGGGGCGGTCTTCAGAAATTGATCGAATGCGCCCGTTAGTTTGAGCCGGTCCTGTCGTCACGAAAAGCGGGCGGCCAAAACCGCCCGCATCAGTCTTCCTGAAAGCCCAGCCTAGCCAGCGGCAAGCACCTTGCCGGGGTTCATGATGCCGGCCGGGTCAAAGGCGTGCTTGATGCGCCGCATCAGGTCCATTTCGATGCCGGGCCGAATGGCGGCCAGTTCGTCGCGTTTCAGCTGGCCAATGCCATGTTCGGCGGAAATGGAGCCGCCGAGCGTCAGCACGATACCATGGACGATCTCGTTCATGTCTCGCCAGCGACCAAGAAATTCGGCCTTGTCGGCACCAACAGGCTGGGAAATATTGTAGTGGATGTTGCCATCGCCAAGATGGCCGAAGGCGCAGACGCGGGCGCCTGGAATAGCGGCAATCACCGCCTTTTCCGCGGTCGCCATGAACTCCGGAATTTTCGAGACCGGAACGGAAACGTCATGCTTGATCGAGCCACCTTCCGGCTTTTGCGCATCCGACATGCTTTCGCGCATGTGCCACAGTGCCTGTCGCTGGGCTTCTGACGCCGCGATCACCGCATCCTGAACGAACCCTGCCTCAAAACCGCGCTCCAGCAGCGATTGCATCATCGTCTCGGCTGTCTCCGCCGAATCGGAGGTGGAGATATCGATGAGCGCGTACCAGTCATGCGGCGTTTGCAGCGGGTCGCGCACACCGGGAATATGTTTCGTAGTGAATTCGACGCCGATGTGCGGCATGAGTTCGAAACCGGTCAGGGCCGTACCGCAGAGGTTCGAGGCCATTTCGAACAGCTTCAATGCGTCTTCGGTGGAGCCGAGCCCGGCAAAAGCCACCTGATGGCCGAGCGGCTTTGGGAACAGCTTCAGCACCGCGCCGGTGATGACGCCGAGCGTGCCTTCCGAACCGATGAAGAGATCGCGCAGATCGTAACCCGTATTGTCTTTTTTCAGCCGGCGCAGCCCGTTCCAGATTTCGCCGGTTGGCAGGACGACCTCAAGCCCGAGGCAGAGCTGGCGCATATTGCCATAGGCGAGAACAGCCGTGCCGCCGGCATTGGTGGCGAGATTGCCACCGATGCGGCAGGAGCCTTGCGAGCCGAGCGACAGCGGGAACATCCGTTCCACCGTCTCCGCTGCCTTGTGGATGTCATCGAGAATGCAGCCGGCATCGGCGACGATGACATTGGCGACCGGATCAATATCGCGGATGCGGTTCATGCGCTCCAGCGACAGGATGATGTCGGTGCCTTCCGCCCGGGGTGTCTGGCCGCCGACAAGGCCGGTATTGCCGGTCTGCGGCACGATGGGTGTGCCGGTCTCGCTGGCGAGCTTCAGGATGGCGGCAACTTCTTCGACCGAACCGGGTTTGATGAGCAGCGGCGAGGCACCGCGATAAAGCCCGCGATTTTCCACCAGACGCAGCGCCATTTCCGCCGGGTCGCGCACCGCATTTTTCTCGCCGACAATGGCGGTGAAGCGGTCGAGGATGTCGGAGGAGGGGATGGCGGTCATGGGTGTCTCGCTGTCTTTTGAAGCATGGGCGAAAAAGGGTTAAGTGCCGTCAGCCTCTCGGTGCGGCGGCGCGGGAAAGGCGGTCGTTGATCGCCTCTCCGAGACCATGTGTGGGAATGGCGGTGATGGCGATGGTGTTCGCGCCGGTCGCATCGGCGGCTTTGAGATAATCGAACAGATTGGCGGCGGCCTCGGCAAGATTGCCGGCGGGGCTGAGATCGAAAACAGCGCGGGCGGCTTCTTCACCCTTAATGGTGACGCTGCCGAAACGGATCAGCGCTTCGTTCGGCAAAACAGATGTGGCGCCGAGGCGCACGGATGCACCGGGCGCATAGTGCGACGCCAGCATTCCGGGCGCTTCAATGGCGGCAGAGGCTTTTTCGGGCCGTTCCAGCCGCAGGCCGGCAATGGTCTCTATGTCCTCGGTGACGATGCCGCCGGGGCGAAGCAGCCGTACGCGACCATCCTCTTCCACCTTGACGATGGTGGATTCGACGCCGACCGAGGCGGCCCCGCCATCGAGAATGAGAGTGATCTTCCGGCCGAGATCGGCCTCCACATGGGCGGCACTTGTCGGGCTGATCTTGCCGGAACTATTGGCGCTCGGGGCGGCCAGCGGCCTGTCGAACCGGCGGATCAGATCACCGGCAAAACCCTGCGGCACGCGGATGCCGACCGTATCAAGCCCGGCCGTCGCAAGCGAATGAATGCCGCTTTCCGGTTTCAGCGGCAGAACCAGCGTCAGCGGGCCGGGCCAGAAGGCCTGCGCAAGCTTCAGCGAAATGGGGTCCAAAACCGCATAACGTTCGGCCATGGCAATATCGGCCACATGGCAGATCAACGGATTGAACTGCGGCCGGCCTTTCGTCTCGTAAATGCGGGTGATGGCCGCCGGATTGGTCGCATCGGCGGCAAGGCCATAGACGGTTTCCGTCGGCAGGGCGATGGGCTGGCCGTCCGCAAGCTCCGCTACGGCGGCCTGCAACGCGGTTTCCCGCTCATTTTCGATGTTGATATGACGCGCCATGATGCTGCCTTTCAGCGCGCTCAATAGCGTATTTCTGGCCGGGATGGAAAGCGCTATCGTTTATATCGCCTTGATGATCCTGCGCATCTCCTCCGAGCGCGCGCCGAGCAGCAGCACATTTTTCAGCGCCACGCGCGGGTCATGGGTCTGGAACAGCAGGCCGCCGCGATGGAAGGAGGTATCGACTGCGAATTCCTTGTCGGGAAGCGCATTGATGGCGACGGCAAAATACATCCGGGAATAACGCGCATCGATATTTTCGAAGAAGTTCTCTTCACCGCTCAGTTCGGCGAAAAAATTCGCGAAATAGAAGGACCACAGCACGTGGCGTTCAGCGTCGAAACTGGTTTTCGCCGCCGTGACATGACAATAGCCGAGATGCGGCCGGTCGTTGAGCAGATGGTGGGAGACCATCTTGGGAAAACGGATGGACTGGTGAAAGGTGTTGAGGCGGCTATGGGTGGCATCGGCGGCGGCCTCGAGCTTGCGCCCGGTCATCGCCGCCACCTCCTCATGGCTGTAATAGACACGCTCCCGCGGCAACCAGCGTTCTTCATAACGGCTGATCCGGCCGGTGCGCAGAAAATCCGAATGCGCGGTCTTTGACCGTATCGGCATGATCGAATGTCTGGCCGCATCGAAATAACGTATGCGTGTCGCCTTCTCCACCAGGAACGCCCTCGTTGCTGTCGATGCGGCAAGATAATTTAGTTCGCGTTAATACTCCGTTGCGTCGCACCCCCTGTTTTCTGATGGGTGGAGAGGCAATCGCGCAATATCATGCGTCATATTGCGACGTGGTTTTGTTCACCAAGTAGCTGCCGGATTTCGCAGCAGAATGGGCTATGGCAGGCATTTGCTGATGTCGCAATTTGTCGCCAATGCGGAAGCCGATGTCGCTGTCTGTGCTGCTGCAAATGACCGCCGGTGTTTAGATGTGATCATGCTTCCGCAGCCCGGTAAATGGTGCCGGGCAGGGCGGTTTGATCGAGGATTTGGCCATGGAATTGCGTGATACCGTATTGCGCCAGCTGAAGAACCGCCGCGAGGGCTTCAGCCTGGAACAGCCCTTCTACACGGACCAGGATTATTTCAAGCTGGATATGGAAACCATCTGGTATCGCGACTGGCTGTTTGTCGGCCATGATTGCGAAGTGCCCAAATCCGGCAATTATTTCACCGTGCAGGTCGGTTCCTATTCCGTCGTCATCGTCCGTGGACGCGACGGCGAGATCCGCGCCCTTCACAATTCCTGTCGCCATCGTGGTTCCCGCGTCTGCTCCGCCCATAAGGGCCAGTCCGCCCGTCTCGTCTGTCCCTATCACCAGTGGACCTACGATCTGGATGGCAAGCTCCTGTTCGCGCGTCATATGGGCGAGGAGTTCGACAAGGCGGAATTCGGCCTGAAGCCGGTCGCCTGCCAGACAGTTGCCGGTTACGTCTTCATCTGCCTTGCCGACCAGCCGGCGGATTTTGCGCCCATGCGGGCCGAAGTCGAAAGCTACATGGCCCCGCACCGCATCTGGGAGGCCAAGGTCGCGCATGAAAGCACGATCATCGAAAAGGGCAACTGGAAGCTGGTCTGGGAAAACAACCGCGAGTGCTACCATTGCGCCGCCAACCACCCGGAACTTTGCCGCACTTACCCCGAAAACCCGAGTGTGACGGGAACGGATGGCGGCGCCAGCGATCCCGAGATCGGCGGTCACTGGGCGCGCTGCGAGGCCGCCGGCCTGCCGAGCCGTTTCAAGATCGATCCGCAGGGCCAGTTCCGCGTCGCCCGCATGCCGCTGATCGGCGAGGCGGAAAGCTATACCATGTCGGGCAAACGCGCCGTGCGCCGGCCGCTGTCCGAGGATGTCAGCATCAGCCATATCGGCGCGTTGCTGCTGTTCCATTATCCGACGACCTGGAACCACTTCCTCGGCGACCACACCATTTCCTTCCGGGTGCTGCCGCTCAATGCCAATGAGACCATGGTCACCACCAAATGGCTGGTGCACAAGGACGCGGTGGAAGGCGTGGACTACGATCTGGAAGACCTGACCCACGTCTGGAACGAAACCAACGATCAGGACCGCCGCATCGTCGAAGAAAATGCCTTCGGCATCCGGTCGCCTGCTTACCAGCCCGGCCCTTATTCCATGGAAGACGAGGGCGGTGTGATGCAGTTCGTCAACTGGTATTCCGATTTCATGATCGACCGGCTTTCCGGCGACAAGGCCCGGCTTTCGGCAGTAGCGTAACGCGAAGATGAATATGGTTGTGACCTACAAGCACATAGACGAGATGAAGCCGTGGAGCGACAAGCTCCAGCTGCTGGAGTGCATTTCGGTGACGCCCGAAACACAGGATGTCATGACATTCCTGTTCCGCTCCGAAGATCAGAACTGGTTCCGGTATCTGCCGGGTCAGTTCGTCACGCTGGAACTGCCGGTGGGCAAGGAGCCGCTCTATCGCACCTACACACTGTCCTCCAGCCCGTCACGGCCCTATGCGCTTTCGGTCACGGTCAAGGCGCAGGCCAACAGCATCGGCACGCGCTGGATGTTCGATAATCTGAGGCCCGGCATGAAAATCCGGGCGCTCGGCCCGCTCGGTGATTTCTCCTATGTGCGCCACCCCGGTGACAAATATCTGTTCATCTCGGCAGGCTCCGGCGTCACGCCGATGATGTCGATGGTGCGCGACATGAGCGACCGTGCTCCGCAGAGCGACATCGCCTTCATCAACTGCTCGCGCTCGCCGTCCGATATCGTCTTCCGCCACGAGCTTGAATATCTCGCCCGCTTCATGCCGAAGCTGTCGCTCGGTTTCATCGTCGAGAACTGCGGCCGCACCGATCTCTGGTCCGGCCTGAAGGGCATGGTCGACAAGGCCAAGATCGCGCTTCTATCTCCTGACTTCATGGAGCGCACCGTATTCTGCTGCGGGCCGGAGCCGTTCATGGCCGCCGTCCGCTCCATGCTCGACGCGTCCGGCTTCGACATGAGCCGTTACCATCAGGAAAGCTTCTCACCCGCAGCCCCGGTCACGGTCGGCGAGAGCGTTCTCACCGATGTGGACGGTGAGGCGCTGTCGATGGTGGGCTTCACGCTTTCCGGAAAAGAGATGGCCTGCCAGCCCGGCCAGACGGTTCTGATGACGGCGCGCGCCGCCGGCGTACGCATCGGCGCGGCCTGCGAATCGGGTATCTGCGGCACCTGCCGGGTGCTGAAACTGTCCGGCGAGGTGGAGATGAACCACAATGGCGGCATTCTCGATGACGAGATCGAGGAAGGTTATATTCTCGCCTGCTGTTCACGGCCCTTGACCGATGTGAAGGTGGAAGCCTGACGCCAATAGCGTGTCATCTTCCCTATCCTTCACCGGATGGTTGTCATGGAACCAAATTTCCCTAAACTCGTTTGCACGTCATCGAATTCTTTTCGGGTGTTCCATGGGGCTGACCCTTACCTCCGATGAGAGCGGTTAAAGGGCGCGGTTTAACGCGCCAGAGCAACGGAGGAAGACCATGATGAATTTCCGGACAACGAGCGTCGCCACGGCGATTGTCGTTTTCCTCACCAGCTTCACGCCGTCGCAGGCCTTCCAGGCGCCTGTGCCGATGCCGAAGCCGGCGATATCCGCCGACAATAATGTCGTGCCGGTGCAGTACCGCGAATGGGACCGCCGAAACGACCGCAGGTATGGGGACCGCATGTATCGCCCCCGCCCACCGCGTGACGGATATTACAACGGCCACCGCGGCTATCGCGATCGCCGCCCGGGCTATCGTTATCATAACGGTTACTGGTTCCCGCTGGCAGCCTTTGCGGCCGGTGCGATCATCGGCGGCGCCATGCAGCAGCCGCGTCCGACCTATGGCGGCAGCCATGTCTCCTGGTGTCAGAACCGCTGGCGGTCCTACCGCGCTTACGACAATAGCTACCAGCCGAACAGCGGTCCGCGCCGCATATGCGTATCGCCTTACAGCCGCTGACAGGATTTTCGAAAGCCCGGATTTTTATCCGGGCTTTTGTTTTCCGGCTGCCGGATCGGGTAACCGAAGCGTGAATGGAGCGTTAATGCTGGGTTCAGGCGAAAACGCCTAGCCTGCAACCAGTAATGTTCCAGCCAGACCGAAAAACTGGCCGAATGAGAAGAAAAAAGTGCTATTATTCACGGAGAGCGGCCTGTTGACCGTCGTGAATGGAGGAAGTCAGATGAGAAACTATATGAAGAATATCTTGGCTGTCGGTCTTTCTGCGATCGTGGTTGCAGGAGCGATCGTTCCCGCAGAAGCAGCAATGCCGTTGCCGATGGCGCCGAAAAGCATCGAGGCTACAGGCAGCGACGCCGGCAATATCGTGAATGTGCAATATTGGCGCGATCGTGGTGGTCGCGGCGATTGGGGTGACCGTCGCGGCTGGTATGGCGGCCATCGCGGTTATCGCGATTATCGCCCGGGCTATCGTCACCATGACGGTTACTGGTTCCCGCTCGCAGCCTTTGCGACGGGCGCGATCATCGGCGGCGCTCTTTCGCAGCCGCGTGAAGTCTACCGTCCGGTGCCGGAATATCGTCCGCGCCCGGTCTATCGCGAATACCGCCCGGTCCGCCGTGGCGGCATGAGCCAGGCGCACGTGAACTGGTGCTATGGCCGTTATCGTTCCTACGATGCCTATAGCAACACGTTCCAGCCTTACCACGGCCCGCGCCAGCCCTGCTATTCGCCTTACAGCTGATAGAATGCCAGGCTAAAATTGACAGAGCCGTCCGGTCATCACCGGGCGGCTTTTTTATTACAGGATCCGTGCCCGTTTGAGCACGAACCAGGCAAGCACGACGGAAATCACGATAAAGACGCCGGCCGACAACGTGCCGCCGGTGCCAACTGTAAACGGCAACTCATCCGTATTCATGCCGAAAAAGCCTGTCACCAGCGATGGCGGCAGCAGGAAGGCCGTCATCAGCGACAGGATGTAAAGGTGCCGGTTGGTTTCGGACGAAAGTTTGGAATCGATTTCTTCGTGCAGCAGCCTTGCGCGTTCCTGCAGGGCATAGACGTCGTGATCCACAGCTTCGAGGCGACCCATCAGGCGTGAGGCGACATCTTCGAAACCGTCAGGCATTTCGTCCTCATCGGCGGCCGAAGCGCGTCGCATCAGGGTCAGCACGGTGCGCAGATGCCGGTGCAGGCGAACCACCGTGCGGCGCAGCGGGGCGAGCCGCCGTCGCTCGTCGCGGTTCTCGCTGTCATAGACCATGTCCTCGATGGCGTTCAGTTCTTCCGTCGTCTCCATCACCAGATTGATGAGCGAGCGCTGGAATTCCGCCACCAGCCCCTCGAAGACATGCGATGGGGTGAGGTAGCGGCTGGAATTCTTGTCGACCGCCGCTTTCAATCGGTCCACCGAATGCAGCGGCTGCAGGCGGGTGGTGATGATGAAACGATCGCTCACCGCAAAATGCAGCCAGCCGAAATCGCGCGTTTCCTTGTCGAATTCCCGCTGGAAATCGACCAATGTGCCATAGAGCGATTTTTCATCGACCACGATGGAAGGGTGCGTCTCATGGGTGGTGAGGCTTGCCCGCGCCGCTGGATCGAGACCGTCGATGGTTTCGAGAAAAGCCGCCACCCGCTGGTCGGCAAGATTGAGATGCAGCCAGAAGAAACCTTCGCACTCGGCCACTTCGTGAAAGCGCGCATCGGGCGCCAGCCGGCGGCACGGCGCTGTGCCGGGGTGGAACTGATAGGCCCAGACAAGGCCGGGAATATTGGGCGTTACGAGATCCATCGTGGCAGTCCTGACCGGCTGGATGGGAGGAGGGAAGGCGTCCGTCGTTCTGGTGTGGGAGCGGCAGTGGCGGCACGGCGCCTTTCAGCGCATGCTGAGCAAATTCATATGACAGTTTTATAACAATCCCGCTGAAATGACGGGAATTTTCAAATTGACGTTTACGTAAAAATCATTTAGCCCGAAGGCAGTAGCAGGATACAAAAGCTTCGGGAGGAGGCAGCATGTATAGCGCGCCGGTGGATGATATCGCCTTTACACTCAAACATGTAGCGGGTCTTGAAGATGCGCTGGCAAAGGGTGTGCTGGGTGATCTCGGGGAAGATCTGGTGGATGCCATTCTCCAGGAAGCCGGCCGGTTCGCCACCGCCGAGGTCGCGCCGCTTGCCGAAATCGGCGACCGCCAGGGTGCGAAGCTTGCCGATGGCAAGGTGACGACGCCGGATGGCTGGGCCGATCTTTACCGCCGCTGGGCCGAGGCCGGCTGGAACAGCCTGACAGCGCCTGAGGAATTTGGCGGCCAGAACCTGCCGCATATGCTGAATGTCGCAGCACTCGAAATGTGGAACTCCGGCTCCATGGCCTTTGCGCTGGCGCCCACGCTCACCATGGGCGCGGTGGAAGCCATCGTCACCCACGGCAGCAATGATCTGAAACGCGCCTATCTTCCCAAGCTCGTCTCCGGCGAATGGACCGGCACGATGAACCTCACCGAACCGCATGCGGGTTCGGACCTTGGCGTGTTGAAGACTAAGGCCGAGCGCAATGGCGACGGCACCTATCGCATCTTCGGGCAGAAGATTTTCATCACCTGGGGCGAACATGACGCGGCTGATAATATCATCCACCTCGTTCTTGCCCGCCTGCCGGATGCGCCGGCCGGAACACGCGGCATCTCACTGTTCCTCGTGCCCAAATTCCTGCCGGACGAAAACGGCGCACCGGGCAACCGCAACGACCTTTTCTGCCATTCGCTGGAACACAAGCTCGGCATTCACGGCTCGCCCACCTGCACGATGATCTTCGGCGACGGCAAATTCGGGGAAGAGAAGGGCGCTCTCGGCTGGCTGATCGGTGAGGAGAACAAGGGCCTCGCCTGCATGTTCACGATGATGAACAATGCCCGCCTTGCCGTCGGCATGCAGGGCGTGGCGATCTGCGAGGCGGCGACCCAGAAGGCAATCGAATACGCGAAGGAGCGCACGCAGGGCAAGGCGCCCGGCTGGCAGGGCTCCGGCATGAGCCCGATCATCGAACATCCTGACATTGCCAGAACGCTGCTGACGATGAAGGCGCTGACGCAGGGGTCGCGGGCGATTTCCTTCAGCTGCGCCCATGCCATAGACATGGCGCATGCGAGCGAAGACGGGCCGCAGCGTTCCCACTGGCAGGAGCGCGCTGCTCTGCTCACCCCGATCGCCAAGTCCTTCTCCACCGATGCCGGTGTGGATGTCGCCTCCATGGGCATTCAAGTGCATGGCGGCATGGGCTTCATCGAGGAGACGGGGGCTGCGCGTTATCTGCGTGATGCCCGCATCGCCCCGATCTACGAAGGCACCAACGGCATTCAGGCCATCGATCTGGTGTTGCGCAAGCTGCCGCTTTCCGATGGCGCGCAGGTGCGCGGTTTCATCGCCGAACTGCGTGAGATCGCCGCCCGGACAGCCGCTTCGAACCGTGACGATCTCGGCGAGACGGGCCGTTATCTCGAAGCCAGCCTCAACGATCTGGAAACGACGACCGAGTGGCTGCTGGACCGCATCAAGGCGGGCGAAACCGAAACCGCACTCGCCGGCGCGACGCCCTATCAGCGTCTCTTCGGTCTGGCGCTTACCGGCGCCTATCTCGCCAAGGGCGTATTGGCCACCGTCGATGATGGCAGGGGCGCACATCGCGCCGCACTTTGCCGTTTTGCGGCGGAAAACCTGCTGGCGGAAACGGCGGCGCTGAAGGATCGCGTTATCGGTGGCGCGGCAAGCCTTGCCGCCGCCCGCACCGTATTGGCTTGAGGAGCTGCAGATGTCGGACGAACATATTCTTGTCGAACGGATCGGCCATGCGCCTGAGGTGCTGACCATCCGTTTCAGCCGGCCGGAAAAGAAAAACGCCATCACCGATGCCATGTATCTGCGCATGGCCGAAGCTCTGCACGCCGCCAATGCCGACCCGGACATCCGCGTCGTTGCCTTTCTCGGCACGGAAGGCTGCTTCTCCGCCGGCAACGACATGGCCGATTTCCTTGCCTTCGCCATGTCGGGCGCAAAGGGTAAGCTTGCGGTGCTCGATCTTCTGAAGGCGCTGGCGACGTTCGAAAAACCGCTGGTTTCGGGCGTTGATGGGCTGGCCATCGGCATCGGCACGACGCTGAACCTGCATTGTGATCTGACCGTTGCTTCCAATCGCAGCCTGTTCAAGACGCCATTCGTGGATCTGGCGCTGGTGCCGGAGGCCGCTTCCAGCCTGCTTGCGCCAAAACTCATCGGCCACCAGCGCGCCTTTGCGCTGCTTGCCATGGGCGAGGGCTTTTCCGCCGAACAGGCGTTGCAGGCCGGGATGATCTGGAAAGTCGTTTCCCCTGAACATGTGGAAACTGAAACGCTGGCGCTCGCGACGCGGCTCGCCTCCAAGCCGCAACAGGCGTTGAAGATCGCCCGCGATCTGGTTCGTGGCAAGCCGGAAGATGTGCTGGCCCGCATCGACGAAGAAGCCCGCTATTTCATCGCGCAATTGCAAAGTGCCGAAGCCCGCGCCGCCTTCGAGGCATTCATGCGCCGCTGAGTGCGGGAATCGGGAAGCCCGCCGCTTGTTTCTTCTCCCCGCCGGGGAGAAGTCCTCGGCAGCGGGATGAGGGAGCAAGCTCCCCGTAAATCTCTACCGTCGCCCCTTCATCCGACCCTTCGGGCCACCTTCTCCCGGCGGGGAGAAGAAACGAGCGGCATCGTGGAATTTGGAAGCCTCTGTGCTTTTAAATACGGATTATATATCGTCCACCAAACCGGTCCGGCAGAAACGGATCTCACAAACTCTCCGTCCGAAGGCCACCCGCATGCGTTACCTCGTTTTCGCCCTGTCCGTCTTTCTCTCCGCCGCAACTGTTGCGGAGGCAGCAGCGATCACACGCTTGCCGGTTTCGAGCAGCAACGTCATTCTGGCGCAGTCAAGCGATGACGATAGCCCGGACTATAATTCCGGCAACAGCCGCAGTCACCAGCGCCGCGCGCGTTTCGTCTGCGTCATCACCCCGCCGGAAAGCGCCAATCGCCGCCGCCCCTATATCTGCCCGCTGGAACGGGGCCGCGTCGGTGGTTCGTGCCGCTGCTCGGGCGTGGTGGGCAACGGCACGGTCGATACGGCCTGGTAAGAGTCACCCTCGGCCCTCATTCCTGTGCTTGTCACAGGAATCCAGCCAGCCCAAGTCTTTGGGCTGAAAGGACTTCTCTCGCCGCGCAGACGCGCGTCGGCTGGATTCCTGTGACAAGCACAGGATGAGGGCAGTGGTGATTGCGGGCATATGGGATCGTTGCGTCAGCTTCGTGTGAGCGGCTCTCCGCCCCGATTGCTTATTTCTCCAGAACCGCCACCGCTTCCACATGCGGCGACCACAGGAACTGGTCGACCGGTGTGACGCGGGTGACGCGATAGCCGCCCTCAACCAGAAGCGCGAGATCGCGCGCCAGCGTCAGCGGATTGCAGCTGACAGCAACGATTTTTTTCACCGTGCTGCGGGCCAGTTCCTTGCACTGGACTTCCGCCCCGGCGCGCGGCGGATCGAACACGACGGCATCGTAATTCTTCAATTCGCTGGTCATCAACGGCCGGCGGAAAAGATCGCGTTTTTCGACGCTGACCGGTTTCAGGCCCTGCGTATTGCGGGCAGCGAAATCCAAGGCCTTCAACGCCTTGTCTTCGGCCTCCACCGCATGCACCTTGCCAATGCGCGCCAGTCTGAGCGCAAATGTGCCGGAACCGCAGAACAGGTCGGCAATGCGCTTGGATTTGCCGATATGGGCAAGCACCAGTTCCGCCATGGCGTCCTCGGCCTGTTTCGTCGCCTGCGTGAAACCGCCGGCGGGCGGTGAGACCGGAACGCCGCCGAATTCGATGATCGGTTTTTGCGGTTCGATCAGGATTTCACCTGAAAGCGAGACACGGGCGATGCCACGCATGGCAAGCACTGTTTCCGTCAGCATCCGCCGCTGCTTGTCGTTGACCGACTTGATACCCTCGACGGAAATATCCAGACCGGAAAGCGTTTCGAGAACGGTCATGCGGAACGGCTCGGCATTCGCCGTCATCGAAAGCCCGATGGCGCGGATGGCGTCGAGGCGCGAGACAATGCCGGGCGAGGTGACGGGACATTCCTCGATGGCGACGATGTGATGGCTGCTCGCCTGGCTGAAGCCCAGCAGCAGGCCCTTTTCCGTCCTGCGGGCGGCAAACACCGCGCGGCGGCGCTCGCCGGGGCGACAGATGACGAGATCGTCCACATCAGGCGTCAGGCCCTTCGATTTCAGCGCCGAAACCACCAGCTCCCGCTTGAAGGCGTGGTAGGGCTGGTCGGCCAGATGCTGCAGCGAACAGCCGCCGCAGGTGCCGTTGATGCCTTCAGGACCGAAGTGGCGGCAGGCGGGTTCGCGGCGGTCCGCCGAAGCTTCCGCAATCGACATGACCGTGCCGTGATCCTTCACTTTGGCAATGGCCACCGTCTCGCCGGGCAGGGCGAAGGGCACATAGACCGGGCCGTCGGGACAGTGCGCGATGCCGTCGCCCTGTGCACCGAGGCTCTTGATGGTGACGGTCTGTGTGCTCATGGCTTTTCGCCTCCGAGGAGAAATTCGATATTGCCGTCGCCGCCGGAAATCGGCGAGGGAATAAGCCCGAGGCTTTTCCAGCCCATGTCTTCGACGAGCCAGCGTTCCAGCTCGGCGGCAACTGCGGGTGCGGTTTCCGGCTCCTTCAGAAGCCCGGCCTTGCTGATGGCATCGCGCCCCGCCTCGAATTGCGGTTTGACCAGCAGAACCGCCAGAGCACCCGGCGCAGCAAGCTCAAGGGCCGGGGCAAGCGCAAGCTTCAGCGAAATGAAGGACACGTCGGAAACGATGAAGCCAATGGGCCGGTCATCGATATCTTCGGTGGTGAGGAAACGCGCATTCAGCCCCTCCAGGCTGGTCACGCGCGGATCGTTCTCGATCCTTGGATGAATCTGCCCGTGGCCGACATCAATGGCGACGACATGTTTTGCGCCGCGATGAAGCAGAACCTCGGTGAAACCGCCAGTGGATGCGCCGACATCAAGACACTCAAGGCCTTTCGGATCGAGCTTGAAATAATCAAGCGCGGCCGCAAGTTTGAGTGCAGCGCGCGAGACGTAAGCCTGCGCCGGATCGGTGATCGTGATCTTGACGTTTGCAGCGACGGTCTGGCTCGGTTTGGTGACGATTTTACCGTTCACGCTCACGGTGCCGCGTGAAACCGCGTCGCGCGCACGCGAGCGGCTGGCAAAGTGGCCGAGCGACACAAGAAGCTGGTCAAGCCGTTCATTTTCAGATGTTTTGGACATGGTCCCGTTCAATGACCGCCAAACCCCGCCGATGCAAGCGATTTATCGCTGAAACGGCCCTGAATGCCGCTGCTCCCGACCATGTTTGTGTTGCACCGCAAAGTCAGAATGTTCGATTAATCCAATATAAAGGCTTGTATTGCACTTTGTGCCCAAGGCCCGTGCGGCCACCGGAACCTGCCATGACGGCATCTCCTCCTATCCACAAAATTGCGACCGTTGCAGCGCAGACGCTGGCTTCGAGGCATCGGGTCGCCGAGAGAGTTTGCGATGTCGCTGAAAAATCTCCCTATCAACCTGAAGCTCATAGCTACCTTCTGTGCCTTGATGAGCGTGTGCCTGCTCGCCTCCGCGGTCGTATTCTGGCAGACGCTGGGGAGCGAGCGTGTCACAATCGACAACAACCGGACCAAGGATATCATCCAGGCGGTGGACGGCGCGACGGCCGCCATGCTGGAACAGGCCGTCAACCAGCGCGGCTTCCTGCTGTTTCGCAGCGACAGCACCTATAATGACGTTTTCGCCCAGCGCGACATCATGCTGAAGAAGCTGGACGAAGCCCGCACACTTGCAGCCGGCCAGCCGGATGTCCTGAATTCCATCGATGACATGCAGAAATCCGCCACCGTATTCTTCAAGGAACTGGCGGAACCGCAGATCGCTGCCCGCAAGACCACGGAAGCGCCGATTTCCGAAATCATCGAGATCGGCCGCAATCAGGCCAAGGGCCAGCTTGACGGCTTCCGCGCCTCTGCCGCCAAGATCAAGGAACAGCTGAACGGCCTGTCCACCGCCTATGCGGCTGAACAGCAGGCAGCAGCGCTGAACCTGAAATATGCGCTTCTGGGCGGCGGTGCTGTTGCCGGTCTTCTGGCCGTTGCCCTCATCTGGGCGCTGTCGCGCTCGATCGTCACGCCGATCGTCGGCATGACGGCGGCAATGAGCCGGCTTGCCGATGGCGATCTGGAGACGGAAGTTCCGGCCACGGATCGTGGAGACGAAGTCGGCAAGATGGCGAAGGCCGTTCTGGTCTTCAAGGAAGCCGGGCTGGAAAAATCCCGCCTTGCCGGTGAGACCGATCGCATGCGTTCCGCGACGGAGACTGAACGCCGCCGCAACGAGGAAGAAAGGGCCAAGGACGAAGCCGCCAGCGCTTTTGCCAGCGCCGAGCTTGGCAAGGGCCTTGCCGCTCTCGCGGATGGCGATCTTTCCTATCGCATTGAAACGCCTTTTGCGCCCGCCATTGATCCGGTTCGTGTGAATTTCAACAGCGCCGTCGAAAAGCTCCAGCAGGCCCTGCGCACGGTCGGCGAGAACGCCGCCGCGATCAATGCCGGCGCTTCGGAAATGCTCTCGGCTGCCGACGACCTGTCGCGCCGCACCGAACAGCAGGCTGCCTCCATCGAAGAAACCGCTGCCGCACTGGAAGAAGTCACCACCACCGTGCGTGACAGTGCGCGCGGCGCGGAAGACGCCGGCAATCTGGTCCAGCGTGCCCGCACCGGCGCGGAAAAATCAGGCACCGTGGTCCGCAAGGCGGTCGCCGCCATGCGCGAGATCGAAAAATCCTCGGGTGAAATCGGCAACATCATCGGCGTCATCGATGATATTGCCTTCCAGACCAACCTTTTGGCGCTGAATGCCGGCGTGGAGGCCGCTCGCGCCGGTGATGCCGGCAAGGGCTTTGCGGTCGTCGCGCAGGAAGTCCGCGAACTCGCCCAGCGTTCTGCAAATGCCGCCAAGGAAATCAAGACGCTGATCAGCGCTTCCAGCCGGCAGGTGGAAAATGGTGTAAGCCTCGTCGACGAGACCGGCAAGGCGCTGGAACTCATCGTTTCGGAAGTCGAAGAGATCAACGCCCATGTCAGCGCCATCGTCGTCGCGTCGCGCGAACAGGCGACCGGCCTGCAGGAGATCAACACGGCCGTAAACACCATGGACCAGGGCACGCAGCAGAATGCCGCCATGGTGGAACAGCAGACCGCCGCCAGCCATTCGCTCGCCCGCGAAGCGGAAGCGCTGAACAGCCTGCTCGGCCAGTTCCGGGTGGGCGGCGCACGCGCTGCCGTTGCGAGTGCCGGTGGATATTCTGCACCGCGCCAGTCTTCGGCCAAGCCTGCCTTCCAGCCGGCACCTGCCGCACCGGTCCGCAAGGCTCCGGTAAAATCGGCCTCCGCAACGGCAAGGCCTGTGGCCTCACCGGCCCGGGCGCTGGGCCAGAGCCTCGCCCGCGCCTTCGGCGGCGCTGCCGAAGCACCTGCCGCGAAGGACCAGGACTGGACAGAGTTCTGAGCCGGATTTTTCGAATTGGATGCAAAAATCGGGGGCCGTGAGGCCCCCTTTTTGCATTTGCTTTTCAGATGAGATCGGCAGTGTGCAATCGGTAAAGCCAGACGTTGATCCGCCCACGTGCCCTGTAGCCTGAACATCCGCTGGAAAAATACCTCGTCGGACAGGCGGTGAAGCAGGGCGGCAATAGCGGCGGTTGCTGCGATGGCGAAAACAAGCCGCCCGACCAGAACGCCGTAAACATCGGCCCCGAGCGACATCACCACAAGGGTGTCTTCGATCACGCTGTGAGCAAAACCCATGAATACGCAGGACAGGAAGACCTGACGCGGCGAGATCGCCCCGGATTGCGCTTCGCGAATGAGAAAACCGGCGCCGTAGGAAATCCCCAGAAACAACCCGATGGCGGTGAGATGTTCGGCCTCGCCGCGAATGCCGGCAAGCCGCAGCAGGGGCGAAAGCGCCTTCATCATCAGTGCCAGAAGCCCGGTCAGTCTGAGGATTTCGAGGCCGAGTGACAGCACAAGAAGGATGACAAACATCCAGATCATGGTTTTACCGAGACCCAGGAAATACTCCGCCCACTCCGGCGTGGCGCTCATGGCAATCCAGGCGGGGTTCACCGGCGCAGACAACCACCCCGTCGCTTCCAGAACCTGATGCAGAACAAAGGCGTAGAGCAATCCTCCCCCGATACGCAGCGCCGTGGTGACGAGCATGCCGGGCCCTGCCTTTTCGATGATCTTCTGCTCGATGGGCAGGCCGTGCGCGAAAAGGATAAGCGCCGAAAAGACCGTGATATCCGCGACACTGAGCGAAGATGCGGGAACAAGCGTGAAGATAAGCGGAACGGCGCCCCAAATGCCGACGAGCATCGCTGTCAACCAGGCGAGACCGAGCTCCGGCGGCAGTCCTACGAGGTTCATGACAGGCGCGAAGGCCGGCGCCACAGCCTCGATCGCACCCATTCTCGACAAAAGCTCGGTGAGGATGGCAATCGGAACGGTGATCCGCACCAGTACCCAGTAGATATCAAGCGTTTCCCGGGTTTTCTGCCAGATGGTGACGAAAATGGGCATGTGAGGCTCCTCGAAGGTTGTCCCCATCCACTAGGCTGAACCCATTCGCATTTGTGGTCAAAGATTGCATCTTTGTGCAATTTTATTGCAAATATGTTTGCGGGAGATATGCTGCCGGCATGGATCGGATCGACCGGAAACTTCTGAACCTTTTGCAGGGCGATGCGTCGCGCACCAATGTAGATATGGCCGATGAGGTTGGGCTGTCTCCTTCCAGCTGCCTGCGCCGCCTGCAAAGATTACGCAAATCGGGCGTGATCGACCGCATCGTCGCGATCCTCAATCCCGCAAAGGCCGGGCGTGTGATCAAGGCTCTTGTGACGGTGGAGCTGAAACTGCATGGCGAGCAGCATATGCGCCGCTTTCTGGATGTTGCCAGTGCCGAAGAGGCCGTGTCGCACGCCTATGCCGTGACAGGCGCAAGCGATGTCGTGCTGATGCTGCGCCTGCGCGACATGGAAGAATTCGACGCCCTGTGCGACAGGCTGTTCCGTGACCAGCACAATGTCGCACGCTTTTTCACCATGGTCGTCATCAAGACGGCGAAAGAGGAGACGGCCATTCGGCTTTGACAAGAGGTCACTGCTTTTTTGGGAAGGTAACAACTGCATGGCAGCGCGCGTAACGTTAAAACTATTGGATGGGGCCTACGGCGTGGCCAGGCTTCACGCGGATGCAGCCATTCCTGCATGGGCCGATGGCGGCGGGTTTGTCAGCATCAGCCGGACTGATGACGAACTTTCTGTCGTCTGCCGACAGGAGCGTATCCCGCAGGATGCGCAGGTTGATGCCGGTTGGGCCTGTTTCAAGTTTCAGGGTCCATTTGCCTTTGATGAGACGGGTATCGTCCTGTCAGTGATTGAACCCTTATCGGCCAATGAAATAGGAATATTCGTGGTCTCGACGTTTGACGGAGACCACCTGCTGGTGAAGTCGAAAGATATTGGGAAAGCATCCCATCTTCTGACAAATGCGGGGCATTCGCTCGTTTAGGCGGTGTCGAGATCTTCGAAAGGACCTCGCCTCTCATCCCGTCAGATGTGATCCACCCGTATGGGATGCCAGACGGAGATATCCCGTGGGGCCTCCAGAAGCTCGGGCAGGGCATCGTGCCATGCCTGACGATAGGGGCGGTGAATCTGGACATCGATGACGTCCTGATGGTCGCTCCAGGTCTCGTGCAGCAGGAAGCGGTTGTCGTTTTCGCCATCCCGATGCAGGGTGGCGTTCACGAAGGTCTTTTCGTGCCGCATGGCGTCGAGCAGCGCATTCAGCAATTCGAGAAAGCGCTCGCGCTGGCCGTCACGGACCTGAAAGCCGATGAGATAGGTGGTGTGCACGGGTCTTACTCCTTTGTGCCTGGCATTAGGGCGGCGCGGGTTGCCGCATCGGCGGGGTAGAAACATTCCAGCACCAGTTCGGACAGCGTGACATCGGTCGCGGTTCCGAAAACCGTGGTGGTGGAAATGAAGCTCAGAACGGCGCCCGATGCCGGATCGCGCAGTTGCAATGGTATGGCCAGCGGGTCGGCTCCGGCAGCATGGGGCGAAGCCTTCGGTGCGGGATAGGCCGAAAGCTCGGCATGCAAGCGGCGAAGCGCCTCGTCTCCCGTTTCCTCGACCTGACGGCGCAGACGCTCCAGCAGGTGATGCCGCCATTCGGCGAGGTTGACGATGCGGGAACTCAAGCCCTCCGGATGCAGGCTCAGCCTCAAGGCGTTAAGCGGCGGGCGAAGCAGCTCTTCGGAAACACCGGCCAGAAGCGATGTAATCGCATCATTGGCGAGAATGACGTTCCAGTGCCGGTCGACGGCAAGCGCGGGGAAGGGCATGTGGCCCTGCACCACGGTTTCGACGGCCTGCCGGGCCGCGGCCATGTCGGGTGCGTCGAGCGACCGTTCGGAATGAACAGGCGCATAACCCGCCGCCAGCATCAGCCGGTTGGTGGCACGGGCGGGCATGGAAAGCTGCTCCGCCAGCCTCGCCAGCATTTCGCGGCTGGGCGAGGATCGCCCGCTTTCCACGAAGCTCAAATGACGTGCCGATATCTCGGCATCGGATGCCAGATCAAGCTGGCTCAATCTGCGGCGCGCGCGCCATTCCTTCAGCACCTGGCCGACATGGTCTCGATGATGTGTCATGCCCGTAGCCTAGCAGAAGATATCGGCAATGCGATTACCTCTGAGGTAATTGTCCCGCGTCACAGCCCCCGGCATGCTCTGGCCGTCAACCAGAAGGAGCACAATCATGACGCAGCATCTCGCAATCGCCGAAACCTATCTCACGCTCTGGAACGAAGAGGACGATGAACGCCGCAAGCACCTTATAGGCAAGGCTTGGGCGGAAACGGCACGCTACATCGATCCTTTGATGCAGGGCGAAGGGCGACAGGGGATCGCCGCAATGATCGAGGCGGCGCGGCAGAAATTTCCAGGATATCGCTTCGTTCTTGCCGGCACCCCGGATGGCCACGGCAACTTCACCCGTTTTTCATGGCGTCTCGTTTCGCCTGATGGAGACGATGTCGCGGGCGGAACCGATGTCGTCAGCCTGAATGCTGAGGGACGGATCGAAAATGTCGTCGGTTTTCTCGACGGCGCTGCATCCTGAGAAAGAGGCGGGATCGTCCCGCCTCCTGTCCCGGCAATCGTGTCAGCCGGCGAAACCGACGCCGGCCTGACGCTGGCCAAGCGCATGGAACACGGTGGACACGATGCCGGCCCGGTCGAGGCCGGCATTGGCATACATGGTCTCGGGCTTCGCCTGCTCCACCCACTGGTCGGGCAGGGTCAGCGTCCGGACCTTCGGGCCGTGGTCGAGCAGGCCGGCGCTCGCCATGAAATGGAGAACATGCGCGCCAAAGCCGCCGACGGAGCCTTCTTCAATCGTCACCAGAACCTCGTGGTGCGCCGCAAGCTGGCGGATGAGATCGAGATCGAGCGGCTTGGCGAAGCGCGCATCGGCAACCGTGGTGGAAAGGCCGGCCGCATCGAGGTCTTCGGCGGCCGCAAGGCATTCCGCCAGCCGCGTGCCGAAGGAGAGCAGCGCAACCTTGGTGCCTTCCTTGATGATGCGGCCCTTGCCGATCTGAAGAATCTCACCACGTGCCGGCATCTCGACGCCCACGCCTTCGCCGCGCGGGTAACGGAAGGAAATCGGGCCTTCATCATAGGCCGCTGCCGTGCGCACCATATGTTTCAGCTCAGCTTCATCCGAGGCCGCCATCACCACCATGCCGGGCAGGGTGGCGAGGAACGTCGTATCGAAGGAGCCGGCATGGGTCGGTCCATCAGCACCGACAAACCCGGCGCGGTCGATGGGGAAACGCACGGGCAGGCTCTGGATCGCCACATCATGCACCAGCTGGTCGTAACCACGTTGCAGGAAGGTGGAGTAAAGCGCGCAGAACGGCTTGTAACCATCAGCCGCAAGCCCGGCCGCGAAGGTGACGGCGTGCTGTTCGGCAATGCCGACATCGAAGGTGCGGGATGGGAAAAGCTCGGCCATCTTGTCTAGGCCCGTGCCGTTCGGCATGGCGGCCGTCACACCGATGATCTTTTCGTCGAGCGTCGCTTCCTGGATCAGGGCTTCGGCAAAGACGCTGGTATAGCTCGGCGCATTCGGCTTGGCTTTCGCCTGCGCGCCGGTGATGACGTCGAACTTGTTGACGCCGTGATATTTGTCGGCTGCGGCTTCTGCCGGCGCATAACCCTTGCCCTTCTGCGTCACCACATGGATGAGGACAGGGCCTTTCTGGTTGTCGCGCACATTGCGCAGCACCGGCAAGAGGTGATCGAAGGAATGGCCGTCGATCGGGCCGATGTGATAAAAGCCAAGCTCCTCGAACAGCGTGCCGCCGGTCACGTAACCGCGCGCATGGGTCACGGCGCGGGTAATGGCGCGGTCGATGGTCTTGCCGAGATAGGCCGTCAGCTTCTTGCCGAAATCGCGGAAACCCATATAGGTGCGGCCGGAGGCAAGGCGGGCGAGATAGGCGCTCATCGCGCCCGTCGGCGGCGCAATCGACATGTCGTTGTCATTGAGGATGACGATCAGCCGCGCATCGAGCGCGCCGGCATTGTTCAGCGCCTCAAACGCCATGCCGGCAGACATCGAGCCGTCGCCGATGACGGCGATAACCTTGCGGTCGCTGCCATCCAGACCCGCTGCCACCGCCATGCCGAGGCCGGCGGAAATGGAGGTGGAGGAATGGCCGGCGCCGAAATCGTCATAGTCGCTTTCGGCCCGCCGGGTAAAACCGGAAAGCCCGCCTTCCTGGCGCAGCGTGCGAATGCGCTCGCGCCGGCCGGTGAGGATCTTGTGCGGATAACATTGGTGGCCGACATCGAAGATCAGCCGGTCTTCAGGCGTGTTGAAGACCTTGTGAATGGCAATCGTCAATTCCACCACGCCAAGGCCGGCACCCAGATGGCCACCGGTCTTCGACACCGCGTCAATCATCTCGTCGCGCAGTTCCCGTGCCAGTTCCGGCAGGTCGCGATCGTCGATCTCCTTGAGATCGGAAGGGAAATTCACCCGGTCGAGCAGTGGTGTCTGTGGCATTCCGGTCAATCGTTCGGCCTTTTCTTGTCGTCAGCAGGGCGCGCCAGAGCGGCTTTCATGGTGAAAGCCGACGGTTCAGCCCTGCATGTCGTACACTTCTATAGAATTTCAACCTTCCGGCAAAGGGACAAACTCTTCTTCGTCGCCGGGAACGATGTCGAAGCGTCCGGTTCTCCACTCCTGTTTGGCCTGCTCTATGCGTTCTTTTGATGACGAAACGAAGTTCCACCAGATGTAGCGGCGCTGATTGAGCGCCGCCCCGCCAAAGATCATGATGTGACAGCCATTGCTGCCGGCCTGCAACGTGATGTCGTCGCCGGGCCGGAAGACGAGCAACTGGTCGGCGGCGAAGATATCACCCGCCACATCCAGCGAACCGGACAGAATATAGATCGCCCGCTCTTCATGATCGGCGGAGAAGGGGAATTTTACTCCCGGCTCCAGCGTCAGGTCGACATAAAGCGTATCGGTAAAGGCCGAAACCGGGGAGGTGAGGCCTTCGAATTCGCCGATCACCACCCGGCCGGTAGCGCCCTTGATATCGATCAGCGGCATATCTTCCTTTGCAGTATGGGCAAAGGCGGGGTCGATTTCTTCCATATGGTCCGGCAGGGCAAGCCATGTCTGCAGGCCGGACATGGAAAGCGGATGGCCGCGCAGGTTTTCCGGCGTGCGTTCCGAATGCACGATGCCGCGCCCGGCCGTCATCAGGTTGATATCGCCGGGGCGGATGACAAGCTCTGTGCCGAGACTGTCGCGATGCTTGATTTCGCCGTCGAACAGATAGGTGACGGTGGAAAGCCCGATATGCGGATGCGGTTTGACGTCCAGCGCCTCACCGGCCTTCAGGATTGCCGGGCCCATACGGTCGAAAAAGATGAAGGGGCCGACGAGACGCCGCTGCCGGGTCGGCAGCGCGCGGCGCACCGCAAAGCCGCCAATATCGCTGGTGCGGGGAATGATAAGGTTCTCGATGGCGTCGCAGGCAAAAGCATCACCCGCGACGGGATCGTTACCGGGAAAAAAGGACATGGCAAGCTCCTCGTATCGTCTGGCGGGAGTTTAGCATAACCGAGGGGGAGGGGAGCATCGCGATATCGAACGCAGCGTCAACGATCCTTGTTAACACGACATTGTGAGAACACCTTACTGCCGGGGAAAGTTTTCAAACCTCTCCTCCGTCATCCTCGGGCTTGTCCCGAGGATCTAAACACGTCAATAAAATCAATGCATTGCAGATCCTCGGGACAAGCCCGAGGATGACGTCGAGTATTTGAATCGGGAGGTGGCTACTTTATCGAATCACGTCCAAACGCTCCCGCTAAACGCAGTCACTCCCCGTCGAGCGGCTCCACGCCCTGCGGCTTGCCCGCACGATCGAGGCGAATCTTCTCGATTCGCTTTTCAGCGGCACTCAGCAGCGTCTCGCAGTGCTTTTTCAGGGCCTCGCCGCGCTCATAGATGGCGATTGATTCGTCCAGCGCCACGTCTCCGCGTTCCAGGCGTGCGACAATGCTTTCCAGCTCGGCGACGGCTTTTTCGAAGGAATAACCGCTGACATCGGCTGTGTTGGCATTTTCCGTCATGTTCAACCCTTCATCATTCTCAAAATATGCATGGCTGCCGATTCTGCCAGCCCTTCCAGATCATAACCGCCTTCAAGCAGGCTGACGACCCGGTTCGAGGCGTATTTGTCGGCCATTTCCAGAAGCCGGCCCGTTGCCCAGTCGAAATCCTCACCCACCAGATTGATCTGCGCCAGCGGATCGCGGTGATGCGCGTCGAAACCGGCGGAGATGAGGATGAGATCGGGCGAAAAATCGGCGATCGCCGACAGCACGCGCGACTTGAAGGCCTCGCGGAAATACTCGCTGCCGGTGTTGGGCGAAAGCGGCGCGTTGACGATATTGTTCTTCACGCCGGTTTCGTTTTTATCGCCGCTCCACGGGTAAAGCGGCATCTGGTGGGTGGAACAGAACAGCACTGACGTGTCGTTCCAGAAGATGTCCTGCGTGCCGTTGCCGTGATGCACATCCCAGTCGATGATGGCGATGCGCTCTGCGCCATGTTTTTTCTGAGCATGGCGGGCGGCGATGGCCACATTGTTGAAAAGACAGAAGCCCATGGCCTTTGCGGTTTCCGCATGGTGGCCTGGCGGGCGGGCGGCGACGAAGACATTGTCGGCCGCACCGGTAAACACGTCGTCCACCGCCGCCATGGCTGCGCCGATGCCGGTCAGCGCCGCCTGCAGGCTTTTCGGTGAGGCATAGGTATCCGCCTCGATGCGATTGATCTCGCCATCCTCTTGCGGGATCTGGCGCATGACGGCAAGCAGATGTTCTTCCGGATGCGCCAGCAGCACCGCATCCTCATTCGCCTGCGGGGCTTCCTTCCGTTCCAGCCGCTCGAAATTCGGGTGTTCGAGCGCGATGTTCAGCGACCGTAGACGATCCGGCCGCTCGGGGTGGCCTTCGGGCGTGATATGCTCCAGGAAGATCGGATGTTCGTATAAACGCGTCGCCATTCTTTTCCTCCTGGAGAAAGCTAACTCAGGCGCGCTGCGGCAGAAGCGGATAACCGGCCATCACGGCGCGGCCGGCAAGTGCGGCAAGCACGGCCTTCAGCGCATCGCCCGGAATGAAGGCGAGCGAACCCATGAAGGCCTTTTCGAAACCAAGCCCGACGACCAGCGCCAGATAGGTGATACCGAAAGCATAAAGCACGACCACGCCGCCGATCAGGCTGGCGACGAAGAAACCGATGCCCTGTGTCAGAGCGGACTGGCCGCGATTGACGAATTTTTCCGAGAGATAACCGGTGACGAAAACCGCTGCGATCCAGCCGATCAGGAAGCCCGTGGTCGGTGTGGTGAAGATCGAAAGGCCGCCGCGTCCGCCTGACAGGACCGGCAGGCCGATGGCGGCAATCAGGATCGTCAGCAGAACCGCGAGTGTGCCGCGTTTCGCGCCCAGCACGACACCGGCCAGCATGACGCCGAGCGACTGCGCGGTGATCGGCACGGGGATGAAGCCGAGCGTGATCGGCGGCAGAAGCCCGAGTGCGATGATAATGGCGGAAAACAGCGAAATCAGCACGAGGTCGCGGGTCGTCATGGCGCTCAAAACTCCGGATGGTTGTCTGGCGCCAAGCTTTGGCCTCTGAAACCGCGCGCGTCAATGGCGTCGGCAATGGCATCGGCATCCTTCAACGTCATAATCACGAGCGGCACGATGATGGTTGTCATGCGCACCGGCAGGCCGCGCGCCCGGTGCGCATCACGCACCGCATGGTAACGGTTGACGATCTCGGGCACGAACCGCACCACCAGCCCGACTGCGAGCCCTATATCGGCAGCCTTCACCAGCCCCAGCCTTTCAAGCGGGGCGGCGGCAAGCCTGATCTCATCCATGAATTGCGAGATGCTGACGGTGATGGTGACGGCGGTGGCGAGAAGCGCGAGCGCCGTCAGCCGCAAAAGATTGACGGTCGCATCATGCGCCGGAAGCAGCAGGTAGCTGAAGGCGGCGACGAGGAGAATGGTCAGCATCACCGGCCGCAGCCGCAGGCCGATCTCCTTGAAGGGCAGTCGCGTCTCGCGCAGGATGACGGCGGCGAGAACCACGGCGCATCCCAGAACCAGCAGATCGCGCGTGAGGAACAATGCGATGCTGAAACCCATGAGCGCCAGAAGCTTGATGCGCGGCGAGACGCGGTAGAGCCAGCCGGTGCCTTCGACATGCAGCGATTTCATCGCGATGCCACCTCCAGATAGCGCGCCACCGCTTCTTCGGGGGCGGCATCGGCAATCAACGCGCCGCCGTGGAAAACCAGCACCCGGTCGAAGGCTTCAAGCAACGGCAGATCATGGGTAATGACGATGAGCGACTGCGAAAGCGCCGCCATGGTCTTTTCCACGACAGCCCGGTTTTTGAGATCAAGCTGGTTGGTCGGCTCGTCGAGGATGAGGATTTGCGGATCGGTGACGAGAAGGGCGGCCAGCGCCGCAAGCTGCAGCTCCCCGCCGGAAAGCTCATGCGCGCGTCTCTCTTCAAGATGGGAAATGCCGAGCCGGGCAAGAACGGCCTTCACCCGGTTTTCAGTTTCAGCCTTGGCGAGACCCAGTCGCTTGAGACCGAAGGCGACATCGTCGCGTATGATCGGCAGGATGATCTGGTTCTGCGGATTCTGGAAGATGAAGCCGACCGCCTGCAAGACCGCCTTGGCGTCGCTCACGGTGTCGAGGCCGTTCACCGAAACCTTGCCTTCGCTTGGCTTGTTCAGCCCGTTGATCAGCCGCGCAAAGGTGGTCTTGCCAGAACCATTGAGGCCGATCACGCCGATACGCCGTTCCGTCAATGTCACAGACAGCGGCTGCAGGGCCTGCCGACCCTCGAAAGCGACACCGGCGGCGTCGAAACGGATTTCCAAACTTACATCCTCGCGCTCGTTTTCCGGTTCTATACCCCGTCATCAACAGAAGTGAAACAAGGAACAAAAAAAGAACATTGCAATCCTGAAAAAGCCGTCATACCTTCTGCGCCATGGTGATCAAGGTTTCAAACGAAGCGGCAAGACGAATTTTTCTGGCGCGGCAAGGGCTTTCCTCGCCGCCCGGCAAGGCGCTTTCCAAGGATGGGCTGCTGCAGCTCATCACCGATATCGGGTTTGTGCAGGTGGACAGCATCGGCACGGTGGAGCGCGCCCACCACCAGATCATCTTCTCCCGCAACCAGACCTACAGGCGTGACCATCTGACGACGCTGCTGGAAAAGGACCGCGCGCTTTTCGAGCACTGGACACATGATGCTTCCATCGTGCCGACGGAATTTTATCCCTATTGGAAACACCGCTTCCGCCGCCGCGAGCCGATCATTCAGGAGCGCTGGCGCAAATGGCACGGTGAAGGCTTCGATGCCGCTTTCGGTGAAACGCTGGAGCGCATCGCCGCAACCGGCCCGGTTCTGGCGCGGGAGCTGAAGGAGGAGGGGCACCAGTCCGGCGGCTGGTGGAACTGGCATCCCTCCAAGACCGCGCTCGAATATCTCTGGCACACCGGCAAGCTCGCTATTGCCGGTCGGGTGAATTTCCAGAAGGTCTATGACCTCGCCGAACGGGTCATTCCCGGTGAACACCACGAAACCGAGGTGGAGCATGCGGAATTCGTCGACTGGGCCTGTCGGCAGGCGCTGAAGCGGCTGGGTTTCGCCACCCATGGCGAAATCGCCGCCTTTTTCGATCTCGTCACCCCGCAGGAGGCGAGGGACTGGGTCAAAAGCCATCGCGAAGAACTCTGCGAGGTTTCGCTTCTTGCAAGCGATGGCGACACTGCCCGCCCGTCCTATGCCTTTGCCGATTTCACCGCCGACCTGACCGACGTGCCGGAACCCTCATCCCGCGTCCGCGTCCTCAGCCCCTTCGATCCGCTGTTGCGTGACCGAAACCGCACGGAGCGGCTGTTCGGCTTTTATTACCGCATCGAGGTCTTCGTGCCCGAGCCGAAACGGCAATATGGCTATTATGTCTTCCCGCTTCTGGAGGGCGACCGCGTGATTGGACGCATCGACATGAAGGCGGATCGCAAGCGCAGCACGCTGGATGTTCGGCGCCTGTGGCTGGAACCCGGCGTGCGCGCCTCAGCCGGACGGCTGGAGAAGCTTGATGCGGAACTGGTGAGGCTGGCGAAGTTTACCGGGGTGGAGAGCGTGAACTACCTGGAGGGATGGCGGGAGGAAAACTGAGGTTTTTCGCACGGATGATTCAGGATAGGTCACCGGGCGCAACGTTACCGATCCGTGATGCCGCTTTTTCACACGGCGTCGCCGCTTGTTTCTTCTCCCCGCCGGGGAGAAGGTGGCCCGAAGGGTCGGATGAGGGGGCAAGCTCTCCGCAATCCGGCGAGGGCGCCCCCCTCATCCCGCTGCCGCGGACTTCTCCCCCTCGGGGAGAAGAAACAAGGGGCACCCGCTCGCTTCACAATTGCCCTGAAAAACCAAGGCAAACCCCGAAATCAGCAGATATCCGTCGCCGAAATCTGGATGCCGAAGCCTTCAAGCCCGACATAATGCCGTTCGCGGGTGGTCAGCAGCTTGATGGAGCTGATGCCGAGATCTTTCAGGATCTGCGCGCCGAGACCGATTTCCAGCCATTCGTTTTCGCGCGAACGGGCCTGCGCATGCGCCTCGTCCGGGTCGCGCGCCTTGCGACGTCCGGCTACCTGGCCGACGCCGACCGAGCCTTCACGCAGATAGACGATGACGCCGCGGCCTTCTTCGGCGATTTTCTGCATGTAATGCCGCACCGGCTGGCGGTCGCCGAACACGTCGTCGGCGACGTTTTCCGGGTGAAGGCGGACAGGAATGTCGACGCCGTCCCTGATGTCACCGAAAATCACCGCCATGTGCTGCATTGGATCCCAGGGCAGGGAATAGGTCTGCGCCTTGGCCGGCCCGAAGGGCGTCTCGATGGTGAAGGAGGATTCCATTTCCACCAGCGTTTCCTTGCGCTGGCGATAGGCGATGAGATCGGCGACGGAAACGTGTTTCATGCCGTGCGTGTCGGCGAAATCCAGAACCTGCGGGCCGCGCATCACGCTGCCGTCGTCATTCACCAGCTCGCTGATGACGCCGATGGGCGGCAGGCCGGCGAGCCGGCAGAGATCGACCGCCGCTTCGGTATGGCCGGAGCGCATCAAGACGCCGCCCTCGCGGGAAATCAGCGGGAAGATATGGCCCGGCCGGGTGAAATCGGCAGCGCCGACATTGGGGTTGGCAAGGTTGCGCACCGTCAGGGTGCGGTCGTCGGCGGAAATGCCCGTCGTGGTGCCGTGCTTGAAATCGACGCTGACGGTGAAGGCCGTCGTATGGGCGCTGTCATTTTCCGCCACCATGGCGTTGAGGTTCAGCCGTTTGGCCTCCTCGCGCGGCATGGGCGCGCAGACGATGCCGGAGGTATGGCGCACGATCAGCGCCATTTTCTCGGGCGTGCAGTGAACCGCCGAAATGATCAGATCGCCTTCGTTCTCACGGTCGTCATCATCGGTCACGACAACGATTTCCCCGGCTTCGAAAGCGCGGATGGCGTCGACAACGCGTTTCTGGTCATAGGCCATGGCGATATCCCCTCACTTCAGAGCAACGGTTCGTTGCTCTTTTTGTTTCTTTAGCGGATTGTCCGAAAACCGCTTCACACTTTTCGGTCCGCTAAAGCCGGCCGGTCTGGCCGCGGTCCCTCAGATAATGGTCGGCAACGGTGCAGGCCACCATCGCCTCGCCGATCGGCACGGCGCGGATGCCGACGCAGGGATCGTGACGGCCCTTGGTGCGCACATCGACATTGTTGCCGTCGGTATCGATGGACAGGCGCTCCGTCAGAATGGAGGAGGTCGGCTTGATGGCGAAGCGGGCGATGACTGGCTCACCGGTCGCGATGCCGCCGAGAATGCCGCCGGCATGGTTGGAGAGGAAGATCGGCTTGCCATCATTGCCCATGCGCATCTGGTCGGCATTTTCCTCGCCAGAAAGCTCGGCGGAGGCGAAACCTTCGCCGATCTCCACGCCCTTGACGGCGTTGATCGACATCAGGCTGGAGGCGATATCCTGATCGAGCTTGGCGTAGATCGGCGCGCCGATGCCGGCCGGAACGCCTTCCGCCACCACTTCGACGACGGCCCCGATGGAGGAGCCGGCCTTGCGGATGCCATCGAGATACTCTTCCCACACCGGTACCATGGCGGCATCGGGGCAGAAGAACGGGTTCTGGTCGACCTGATCCCAATCCCAGTTGTCGCGATTGATCCTGTGTTTGCCGATCTGCACCAGCGCACCGCGCACATTGAGATCAGGCACCACCTTGCGGGCAATCGCACCGGCGGCGACACGCGCCGCCGTCTCACGCGCGGAGGAGCGTCCGCCGCCGCGATAGTCGCGAATGCCGTATTTCAGGTCATAGGTGAAATCCGCATGGCCGGGACGGAACCGTTTGGCGATCTCGCCGTAATCCTTGGAGCGCTGGTCGGTGTTTTCGATCAGCATGGAAATCGGCGTGCCCGTCGTTATCATTGTCTCGCCGTCGTCATCCAGCATCACGCCGGAGAGAACCTTGACGAGGTCGTCTTCGCGACGCTGGGTGACGAAACGGCTCTGGCCGGGTTTGCGCTTGTCCATCCAGTGCTGCACCTCGGCAAGCGTGAAGCGAAGGCCGGGCGGGCAGCCATCCACCACGCAGCCAAGTGACGGCCCATGGCTTTCTCCCCAGGTGGTAACGCGAAATAGATGACCGAAGCTGTTATGCGACATAGTTCTCAAGACCGGAATGCAGGGCGCCTGCGGGTAGCGCCGTTTAAAACAAGCGGATTTGTCTTAGTGTAAATCCGGACAAGGCAAAAGCCTTTCTTTCTCAGCGGCCGGATAAGTGCGGTGCGCGCTACGGCAGCCCTCTGCCTTCAACCCTATGGTAGGCATGTCAATGAGGGTGGCGGCGGCGATTCGCACCGGGCGGAGATGTTTTTCGAAATGACGCAAATGTAAAAGCGCCGTCGTTTTCCACGTTAATCCGCAGTTTTCCAATATTGCCGCGAAATGCGGTGTAAAAATCACTAACGGCTTGAACACGATCCCAAATCCGTTCATCAATTGGGCCGAAAATGTCATGGTTGCGGGCAATTTCCGCCACATTCGAAAGGCAATTCTTCATGCATGTAAGGTTTTCACGCAAATCCACGAAAGCTAGATCGATGCGTATGATGATTGCCGCCCTTCTGGCCACCGCCAACCTGCTGATGCCCATCAACAGCTTCGCCCAGAGCGTCGATGTGGAAGGCACGATCAGCAAGATCGATGCGAATGGGCTGAGCATTACGCTCAACGACGGCAAGACCTATCGCGTGCCGGAAGAATTCAACTTTGAAGGCCTGAAGGCGGGCGTGAAGGTCGTGGTTTTCTACACGGAAGTGGATGGGAAACGCGTGGTCGACGATCTTCAGGTCGTTGAGTAAGCAGTCGCCTCTTACTCAGCCCCTTACGCCAAAACCTCCGTTGTGAAACAAGCGGGTGCCTCTTGTTTCTTCTCCCCGAGGGGGAGAAGTCCGCGGCAGCGGGATGAGGGGGCGAGGGTGCGGTTTATCGCCGGCGTTGCCCCCTCATCCGACCCTTCGGGCCACACTTCTCCCCGGTGGGGAGAAGAAACAAACCGCAATGCCGCGCATATACGACAGCCTCAAGGCGAGGAAGGCAACGAACAGGTTTGTGCGCTGTCGGCACTTTTTGCGCTTTCCTTACGAAATCCACTCCGCACTATTCCCGTCGATCTCGACCTTCAAGATCTGGTCCTGCGGGATCTGCGTCCGCGACGCCTCGTCCTTATCCATGCCTGATACCAGCCGGAAAATCGAGCGGATGACGCCACCATGGCAGACGCATATCGTCGGCACCTCGACGGAGGAAAGCCATGCGCCGATGCGCCAGGAGAGGATTTCATAGCTTTCGGCGTCCTGGCCGGGGGGAATGAAATCCCACTTGTTGGCCTTGCGCGCCTTCACCCGGTCGGGAAACTCCTTTTTGAGTTCCGGCAGGGTCTGCCCCTCCCAGTCGCCGAAGGAGACTTCGATCAGGCGGTCATCGGTGCGGTAGGCAAGGGGGTCTAGACCCATCGCGCCGCGCATCAGTTCCATGGTCTCGCGCGTGCGCCCGAGCGGGCTTGCCACGTAATCGAAATCCGTGGCCTGTTCTCCCAGCAGGCGCGCCAGAAGCCTGCCATTGCCGACCGCCTGCTGGCGGCCGAAATCGTTGAGCGGAATGTCTTTCTGGCCCTGAAGCCGGCGTATCGCATTCCAGTCCGTTTGTCCGTGACGGATCACATAAACGAGCAAGACGATACCCCTGTTTCAAGCATTGCCGGAGCGGGATGGCGAAAAACATGCGTGGTTTTCGCCAGAAATCCCGCTCTAATTCCAGTGGCGATCAGTCCTTCACCACCGAAATATCAGGCGCATCCACCGCCTTCATGCCGATGGTGTGGTAACCGGAATCGACATGGTGGATTTCACCTGTCACGGCGGTCGAAAGGTCCGATAGCAGGTAAAGCGCCGACTTGCCGACTTCCTCGATGGAAACGGTGCGCTTCAGCGGCGCATTATATTCGTTCCACTTCAGGATGTAGCGGAAATCGCCGATGCCGGAAGCGGCAAGCGTCTTGATCGGGCCGGCGGAAACGGCGTTGACGCGGATGCCGCGATTGCCGAGATCGACGGCGAGATAACGCACGCTGGCCTCAAGAGCGGCCTTGGCCACACCCATGACGTTATAGTTCGGCATGACCTTCTCGGCACCGTAATAGGTGAGTGTGATGATCGAGCCGCCATCATTCATGATAGGCTCCGCACGCTTGGCGACAGCGGCCAGCGAAAAGACGGAAATATCCATGGTGCGGTTGAAATTGTCGCGGCTGGTGTCGAGGTAACGACCCGTCAGCTCGTCCTTGTCGGAAAACGCAATGGCGTGCACAACGAAGTCGATCTTGCCCCAGTGTTTTTCCAGCGAAGCAAAAACGGCATCGATCGTCTCGAGGTCCGTCACGTCACAGTGGCCAGCCATGAAGGCGCCGAGTTCCTGCGCGAGCGGCTCGACGCGCTTCTTCAGCGCATCGCCCTGCCAGGTGAGTGCGAGTTCCGCGCCTGCGTCCGCGCAAGCCTTGGCAATGCCCCAAGCGATTGAACGATTATTGGCGACGCCCATGATGAGGCCGCGTTTGCCAGCCATGAGGCCGGATGCCTGAGCCATTTTATGCTCCCTGATACTTTCGATTGATCCTGCCTATGGCATAGGCTGCAATCCTGTTCAAGATTGTCAAAGATCATCAACTGTTAGGGAGCGTAACAAAGGGTGCGTTGTCCCGGCTATTCGCAAAACTTTCACAAATAGAGGCCTTCGCGCATGTGGCGCATGAGGTCAGTCACCTTTTCATCCGGCTTTTCGAGCAGAACGATACGCAATTCGATGACGAGATCGCCATATTCACCCTTGCCATCGGCAAGGCCCTTGCCGGCAAGCCGCAGCACGCGGTCCGAGCCGGACCATGCCGGGATGCTGAGATTTTCCTCGCCAAGCGGGGTGCGGACTTTCGTTTCGCAGCCCAGAACCGCATCACCAAGCGAGATCGGCAAAGTCGTGTGAATATCGAAGCCGCGCACTGAAAAGGCGTCGTCGCGTGCGGCAAGCAAGGTCACGGCAAGATCGCCGCGTGCCATGCCGGGAAGTTTCAGCCCCTGTCCCTTTAACCTCACCACATGGCCGTCGGTCATGCCGGGTTCCAGCTGGAAACGGGCTTCCCGCTCTTCGGCAAGCCCGATGGTCACCCATTTGCGCTCCAGAAGATCGGCAACGGTGATGGTGGCTTCGGCCGTAATATCAGGTGCCTTTTCCGGAACCGGCTGCGGCGTGCGGAACCGGCGCACGAGGGCGCTGAAAAGATTGCCGGCAAGCGAGGAGGGTGCGGATTTGTCGTCAACGGTGGCCGATTGTGCCGTTTCACCCGTTCCCGGAATGTCGCTTTTCGTGCCGCTGGCCGCAGCCTTGGCCGCTTCCGCCGCCTGTTGCACCTTGGGGTCGTTCTGCGCATCGGCCCCGAAAATACGCTCGACGATATCCTCGGCCGTTTCAGTTTTCCCGTCGGTTTTCTGGCCGGTCTGCGCCCGGTTGCGGGCATCGGCGCGGGCCAGTTCCTCCATCAGCTTCTCAGCTGCCCTGGCACGTTCGGCAGCCTCACGCGCCGCCTCCCGCTGTTGCATGATGGTTTCGCCACGCTTCTTCTTCTCAGCCGCCTGCCGGGCCTGATCGTAAAGATCGCGCTTTTTGGGGTCTTTCAAAAGGTCGTAAGCCTGCCCGATTTCGGCGAATCGCGCCGAAGCATCGGGATCGTCGCGATTGGCGTCCGGATGGACGGTTTTCGCCTTCGTGCGCCAGGCAGCCTTGATTTCCTCATGGCGGGCGTCACGTTTCACGCCGAGGATCGAATATGGATCGCGCATGCGAAACACCAGTTACGTTGGCTCAGTCTGCCGCCGTTCATGGCGCAATCCTGAAACTAACCCCTCCGAAAAGGGATGCCCGCGATCATTCGCGTACACGCCCTCGGTTTAATCAACGTCGACTGTTGCAATAAGTTGCTAATCACTCCTTTACGCAGGACGCGCGGCGCGTGGTGGCCGGCCTTATTCCATGCGCCAAGGTAAATAGATTATTTCTGCTCGAAGCGGGTCATCAACCACTCGCCGGTTTCCGACAGGCAGGCCTGTCCGGAGTAAGCGGCCACGCCTTCGAAGGAGTGGCGCGTCGTCCTGAAATCGCGGCAGACGAAACCGCTGGATTTGTCTTCGTGAATGGCGGTAACCACGCCGGCGCTGCCGGTTGCGGCATTGGCCCAGGGCAGCGGCTGGTCGGCAAGTTTGGCAAGATCGGCCGATGTTACCGCATTGCGGATGGTCGCATCATCGGTCTGCTGGCCGTTATTCTGCTGGTTGGGAACCGAGGCCGTGGAGAGCGAGCGGTCGACCTTGTCGCCGCCGAACAGATCGAGGCTGACACAACCGCTCAGCACCACGAGCATTGACACGACGGCGGAAACTTCCGCGATCGACGAAAGGAGGCCCTTTGTTCGACTGTTCGACTTTGCTATGACGGTCACCATCTTTCGCCAGAAATCATCTCTGGGGTCCAAATCAGCTCGGGAGCATTTTAGTCAATATGTCGGAAATGGGGTTAACATCCAGTGACTTCACGGAAGAAAATGAACCGTTCACGCTTTTTGCCGAATGGCTGAAGGATGCGACGGCTTCCGAAGTCAACGATCCGAACGCGGTTGCACTCGCCACCGTCGATGAAAACGGCCTGCCGAACGTGCGCATGGTGCTGTTGAAAGACGTCGATGATCGCGGTTTCGTTTTCTACACGAATTTCGAAAGCCAGAAGGGCCGCGAAATCCTCGGCCAGAAAAAAGCGGCCATGTGTTTCCACTGGAAAAGCTTGCGACGGCAGGTGCGCCTGCGCGGCGAGGTGGAGATCGTGACGGACGCTGAGGCGGATGCTTATTACGCCTCCCGCCCGCGCGGCAGCCGCATCGGCGCCTGGGCGTCCAAACAGTCACGGCCTCTGGAAGGCCGTTTCGCGCTGGAGAAGGCGGTGGCCGAATATACCGCGAAATATGCCATCGGCGATATTCCGCGCCCGGCCCACTGGTCCGGTTTCCGCATTCGCCCGGTCAGCATCGAATTCTGGCACGACCGCAAATTCCGCCTGCACGACCGCGTCGAATTCCGCCGCGAGACGCCGGATGCGCCGTGGTCCAAGGTTCGTATGTATCCTTGAAGACGGCAAAGGCAGGCCGGTGCGGCCTGCCTATTTCAACAGCGAATCGAACAGCGGCAGGCCGATGACGGCGGAAATGGCGATAAGGCCGTAGCAGATGCGCCGGAACGCCGCTTCATCGGCAAATCCGTGCAGGCGCGCGCCGACGTAAAGGCCCGCCCCGTAAAACGGCAGGGCCAGCAGGAAAAAGACGAAGACATCGGCGGTGAAAAGACCACCGAAAAAATAGCTTGCCGTGGAAATCACGGTCGAAACCGCGAAATAAAGAATGACATTGGCGCGCACGAAGGCACCTTTAAGCGCCCCGCCAAGCCAATAGGCGACCACGGGCGGCCCGCCCAATTGCGCAGCGCCGGAAAACAGCCCGGCCAGAAACCCGGTAAACAGGGTCAGAGGCGTCTTTGGCCGTCCGCTGTAACGCCAGCCGGAAAGCAGAAACAATAACAGCACGACGACCACGGTGGAGATGATCCAGCGCAGGGTCAGCGGATCGCCATGGGAAAGCAGCAGGGTTCCAAGCGGGACGCCGACAAGTGCGCCTGCCGCCATGGTGAAGACCTCGCGCCGGTCCGCCATGCGAAAGGCAGGCGGTATCATGCCGAGCGTCAAGACGCCGTCCACCACCAGCAGAACCGCTGACGCGATGCGTGGCCCGACGATGGCGCTGGCAAGCGGAATGAAGATGAGTGCCGCGCCGAAGCCGGAAAAGCCACGGGCAAGACCGGCAAGAAAAGCCGCGCCCGCAAACATCGCCAGCAGCGTCGGGCTATGGGCGGTGATGAGCGATGAGAAAAAATCGAGATAAGGCATGGGTGACGGCACTGTTTCGAATGACTGTTCCTATCGCGATGGCGGGCATCTGTCGCGGATATTTCCGTTCAAGGTCGCGAAACATCCTTTCGGATCGACGCGGCCGGAGAATCGTGGTTAGAGTTGTAACGCACGAACAAAGGATGAACAAATGCTTGCTGACATGATGCGCCGGTTTGAAGAGGCCTCGCAAAAATATGCCGCTGAAAACGGAATATTCCGCGACCCGGACTGGTACATGCTGAAGCTTCAGGAAGAGGTTGGCGAGGTGACGCAGGCCTGGAACCGGCTGACAGGGCGGGCGCGCATCAAGGGCAGGAGCAAAGAGGAGATGAAGGGGGATCTGGCCGACGAAACAGCCGATCTCCTCGGCCATGTGCTGTTGCTGGCCCATTATAACGGTCTCGATATTGAAGGAGCGATCGAGCGTAAGTGGCGTTTCAGGTCGATGGGCTGACTGCTGCGTGAGGTCACTGCGATTACGACAGCGCGACGATCAAAAACAGAATTGTAAGAATGGTAGTCGCTGGCGTCATCACCAGCTGTTCGGGACGGCTGCGGGACATGGCGTTTAGCGGTATGCCAAGCGCTAGATATCCCGTCATGATCCAGATGCCGATGCCAATCCATGATTCAGGCCAAAAGGAGAAAAGAGCCGCCTTTTGCAGCAAAATCGACGCGATAAGCGCATACATCAAGATGGCGAACAAGCTGGATATCCGCAGGATGACCGGCAACACCCTCTGCTGGCCGCCCCACGCGAAATGCCCGAGAGGTACACCAGCCACAAGCGCCAACTGAAACCCTGCGAGAGCGAGTAATATGACCGTTGCGAGGATGGCAGCCGAGGCGAGCATGATTGGGTTTTTCTCTCCAGCGCTGCTTGCTCTATAAAACGCGTACATGAAAATCATGTATCAAAAAAACAATGGCCAATTTCATCTGATGGATGAAGTAGTACGGGGAAATGCCGATGTTCGATTTTAACCGTCTAGAGCAGCGTGCAAAAGAGTTGTTCGGTTCCGGTAACATCGCAGACGCCATAAAAATATATTTATTTATGGCCGATGGAGATCCGTCTCTGGATGCTGGTTATTTGGGAGAAAAGCTCGGCGAGTGCTACGAAAAGCTTGGGGATCTGCACGCCGCCAAATATTGGTACGGACGAGCGGTGGAGGAGAATCCGGAAGTAAGGCTGGTGTCGACGGAGAGTCGTAAGCGGCTTCAGCGGGTCGGCATAGACGATATCATATAGTGGCGTGACAGGGAGCGTTTTACCGGGTTCTCCCTGCGTTTCCTTGCCTTACGCGACCTGCAGCAACAGACTAGCCACCGCATGCAAATCACCCATGACGGCAACGCACTTCTCCCGCATTTCCTCGGTCGGCGGCGCGACATCCGGTACCATGATTGTCATCATGCCAGCCGAAGAGGCCGAGCGGACGCCGGAATAGGAATCTTCCAGTGCAAGGCAGCGGCCAGGATCGAGGCCGAGGCGCTTTGCGGCAGTGAGATAGGGCATGGGCGCGGGTTTCGGTTCGGTATAATCGCCGCGCGCCACGATGGTGTCGAAGCGCCTGAGAAGGTCGTAAGGGCCGAGGTGGCGGGTGACCGATGTGTGCTGCGAAGATGTCGCGATGGCGCGGCGGATATCCAGCCGGTCGAGGAGATCGAGGATTTCGGCGACGCCGGGTTTCAGCGCCACACCCTCCGCCATCATCACACCGAGATGCCGGAGCCATGCGTCGCGAAAAGCGTCTATGGGAAAATCCGCGCCATAGTCGGCAAAGATGGTGCCGGTTATGACATCCCACGGACTGCCGCAGACCTTCTGATAGGTCTCGACCTGCATTCCATGGCCGCCTTCCGCAGAAGCCGCCAGAAATGAATCGCGATAAAGCACCTCGCTTTCAATCAGCAATCCGTCCATGTCGAAAACAACAGCATGCGGGCGAAAGGGCAGCATGGGCTCAACCGAACCGGAAGGGGCGCTCGCCCAAGCTCTCGAATGGGCGGATCAGATAACCGTCCGGATCGGCGACGATGAATTGCCGGTTGCCAACCTCGACCGTCCCGCGCCTGTACCACTTCTCTTCCGGCGCCAGAACGAGGTCGATCGAAGAGCGTTCCAGCCGCGTGAGAATGGGTTGCAGGGAAGGGACGGCGAGTTGCAGGTTCATGCCGCGGCCCAGCGGAAACTCAAGCGCGGCATTGTCAGCCACGAAGGTCCGGGTCGCGCCGATCTGGTCGATCATGACCTGTGCCTCATCGAGCGCAAGATAGGCGAAGCCCTCTTCGGGGCGCTCATAAACCACATGAAAACCGATCAGGTCGCAATAAAAGGCGCGGCTTTTCAGCCAATCCGTGACGGCAAGTTCCGGGACGAGGGCATTGCGTATGATGGTCATGGTCTCCTTATGCCGCGCAGGCCCGGCGTTTGGAGGAGGGCCTGCCGTGAGGGTGATCTTATCGTCTTCTCGGCGAGGTGCCAGAGGAAACCTCATCATGGCAGCCATGTGCGATGTTATGGGCTGGGATTGATGCGGCAGGCTCAACGTTTCGCGTGACCGCAACTCTCTCTGCCGTCATGCCAGACTGGATCCGGCATCCAGCTAGCCCAAGTCCCTGGGCTGACAAGACTCTTCTCGCCGCGCAGACGCGCGTTGGCTGGATACCGGCTCAGGGCCGGTATGACGGAATTTGGGACAGACCGTAGTGATCCAAACTCCGAATTCCTTACGCTTTCGTACCGCCCACGGTGATCTGGTCCATGCGCAGATGCGGCTGCCCAACACCGACCGGCACCCATTGCCCGGCCTTGCCGCAATTACCGATGCCCGTATCGAGTTTGGAATCATTGCCGATCATCGATACGCGCTTCATCGCGTCCGGTCCGTTGCCGATCAGCATGGCGCCCTTTACCGGCGCGCCGATCCTGCCGTTTTCGATGAGGTAGGCCTCGGTGCAGCCGAACACGAATTTGCCTGAGGTGATATCCACCTGTCCGCCACCGAAGGAAACGGCATAGATGCCTTGTCTGACGGAGGAGATGATCTCCTCGGGCGTCTTGTCGCCTGATAGCATGTAGGTATTGGTCATGCGTGGCATCGGCACATGCGAATAACCCTGCCGGCGACCATTACCGGTGGCCTTTGCGCCCATCAGCCGGGCATTCTGGCGGTCCTGCATATAGCCCACCAGCCTGCCGTTCTCGATCAGCACATTATAAGCGGAAGGCGTACCCTCGTCGTCGATGGTGAGTGAGCCGCGACGGCTGTCGATGGTGCCGTCATCCACGACAGTCACGCCGGGGGCGGCCACCATCTCGCCCATCAGGCCGGCAAAGGCCGATGTCTTCTTGCGGTTGAAATCGCCTTCCAGACCGTGACCGACCGCCTCATGCAGCATCACGCCCGGCCAGCCGGAGCCGAGCACCACATCCATGGTGCCGGCCGGTGCATCGATGGCGGTCAGGTTGACGAGCGCCTGGCGCAACGCTTCATCCGCACCGCGCTGCCAGCTTTCCGTGGTAATGAAATCGCCAAAACCGACGCGGCCGCCGATGCCGTAGGAGCCGCTTTCCTGCCGGTCGCCGTCACCCGCCACCACGGAAATGTTGATGCGGGTCATGGGCCTGATGTCGCTGACGCGATGACCATCGGCGCGCAGTATGTCCACCACCTGCCAGCTGGCGGAAATCGTCGCCGTCACCTGCCGGACGTTTTCGTCCTTGTCGCGCAGATAGGCGTCGATATCGGTGAGAAGTTTCACCTTCTCTTCAAAGCTCGGGCTGCCGATCGGGTTTTCGTCGCCGTAAAGTTTCTTGTTGGTGCGCTGGGGCGCGGCGGCATAGGAGCCGGAATAACCGCGGGTGACAGCGCCGACTGCATCCGAAGCGCGCTTCAGCGCACCTTGCGAAAGCTCGCCGGCATGGGCGTAACCCACCGTCTCGCCGGCAACGGCGCGCAGGCCAAAACCCTGATCGGTGTTGAAGGAGCCGCCCTTGAGCCGGCCATTGTCGAAGGTTAGCGATTCGGCCTGGGCATGTTCGATGAACAGCTCGCCATCGTCAGCGCCGGCAAGCGCCTCTCCGACGAGCTTGCGCAATTGCGTTTCATCGCAATCGAAGAGTTTTACAAGATCGTCGGTCATGGGAGGCTCCAGTCATTATCGTTCAATGACCGATTTAGGCACTGGAGCGGGCAGACGCAAGGCTGCCCGTTGACGACGAGGCGTTACGGCAGCGCGTCGTAGCCTTCGGCAAAGCCGGTCAGCTCGATCGGAATGCCGACACGGTCCTGATCGACGGATTCACGCAGCGCAAAAACGGCGGCCTTGCCGGCGCGCAGAACCTTCAGCAGCTCATCGTCAATATCCACTTCCACATAGCAGCCTTCGGAGAAGCAGCGGGTGAAATAGGCGCGGCCGATATTATTGTTGTCGATATAAAGCTCCATGCCGTCCTTCAGGAGAACGCCGAGCGGCGCGAGGATACGCAGGATGCGCGACTTGCGGTCGGCGGTCTTCAGCACCACCACCGAAAGCCCCACTTCCGGGCGGTCGTCGGCAATCACGTTCTGCATCAGGGCGCATTGTTCTTCCGACGCACCCGCCGGTTTGTCGCAGATGACAGACCATGCGCCATGCGTCGACTTCGGCGTGCCGGGCGGCTGCTGTTGCGCCAGCGCCGCAGCGGCGGGGGCGATGATGGCAAGACCGGCGGCGGCAAGAAAAGTGCGCGCGAGCGGGGAAAGACGCATGGATACCTCTGGGATTCGAATCAGTGCGGCTATTTTGACGCCATAATCCGGAAAAAAAAGCCTTGGAACCTCAATTCCAGCGGAGTTGGGCGGAAATAGGACCTTTCTGCTTTGTTTATGTCCGTAATTTCTCCGTCCGCCACGCCGCGTCCGGCCCGCGCTGGCAGGCCGCAAAACCCTCTGAAAGAAGGGCCTGTGCCGCATTTTGACTGTTTGAAAGCGGTCGCGGCCTATCCATTCGGGTGCGGAGTGCGGGAAAGTCGACCGCCAATTGACCAATGGCAAAATTGGCTGACATCCGTGTCCCGACGCATATTGCGGCAGAGGACAAACTGTGGTTTGAAGTTAGTACCATTAGCATGGATTCTGCGTCTGTGATTGATCTAGATCAGACGCGTGAGGGAGAGGGTACCGTGAGGAATAGGATTTACGCAGCATTGGCGGGGATGACCTGTCTGCTCACGGCTGTCGGCGCCCACGCCGATCAGCCGGTGCATTGGCAAATGGGCATGCAGGAGGCCGCCACGCCGATCATGCACGAAATACGCTGGTTCGAACAATATACGCTTTGGTTCATTGTTCCGGTTACGCTTTTCGTTCTTGCGCTGCTCATCATCGTTGCCCTGAAATTCCGCGCCGCGAAAAATCCGGTAGCGTCCAAGACCAGCCATAACACGGCGATCGAGGTGGTTTGGACGCTGGCGCCGGTGCTCATTCTCCTGTTCCTTGCTTTCCCTTCGTTCAATCTTCTGAACGCGCAGCTGACCCAGCCGGAAAACCCGGACCTGACGCTGAAGGCGACCGCCACGCAATGGCTGTGGAGCTATGAATATGCCGCCGCCGAGGGCGCCGAGCCGCTCTCCTTCGACAGCTATCTGCTGAAGGAGCAGGATCGCGCTGCTGCGGGCAAGGAGGACAAGGCCCGCTATCCGCGTCTTCTCGCGGTAGACAATGAAATGGTCGTTCCGGTCGGCAAGACCGTTCGCCTTCTGGTGACGGCGGCTCCGACCGATGTCATCCACGCCTTCGCCATGCCCGCTTTCGGCGTCAAGATCGATGCCGTTCCGGGTCGCCTCAACGAAACATGGTTCAAGCCGGAGAAGGAAGGCCTTTATTACGGCCAGTGTTCCGAGCTTTGCGGCAAGGACCACGCCTTCATGCCCATCGCCATTCGGGTGGTTTCCGAACAGCAGTACAACGCCTGGCACGCCGCCGCCGCTTCAGATCTGAACGGCGCGAACCGGGCGCTGATGGCCTCCGTCGACGGCGCTCCGCGCACGGTCGACGTTGCCGCCAACGAAACCAACTGACGACTGGAGTGACGACAATGGCTGGACCTTCCGCACACGACGATCATCACTCGCATGGTCAAGACGCGCATGCGCATGACGATCATTCGCATGATCATTCCCATAAGCCGGGCTTTTTCGCCCGCTGGTTCCTGTCCACCAACCATAAGGACATCGGCACGCTCTACCTGATCTTCGCGATCATGGCTGGTATCATCGGCGGCGGGCTTTCGGTCGTCATGCGCATGGAGCTGCAGGAGCCGGGCATCCAGATCTTCCACGGTCTGGCTTCCATGGTTTACGGCTTCGAGGGCGACGCCGCCATCGACGGCGGCAAGCACATGTTCAACGTGTTCACCACGGCGCATGCGCTCATCATGATCTTCTTCATGGTCATGCCTGCGATGATCGGCGGTTTTGCCAACTGGATGATCCCGATCATGATCGGCGCTCCTGACATGGCTTTCCCGCGCCTCAACAATATTTCCTTCTGGCTGATCGTTCCGGCCTTCATCCTGCTGCTCCTGTCGCTCTTCGTCGAAGGTCCGGCGGGTGCTTATGGTGTGGGCGGCGGCTGGACCATGTATCCGCCGCTATCGACCAGCGGCATGCCGGGACCGGCGGTGGATCTGGCGATCTTCTCGCTGCACGTCGCCGGCGCGTCCTCCATCCTTGGCGCCATCAACTTCATCACCACCATTCTCAACATGCGCGCCCCGGGCATGACGCTGCACAAGATGCCGCTGTTTGCCTGGTCGGTTCTCGTCACCGCATTCCTGCTCCTGCTGTCGCTGCCGGTTCTGGCGGGTGGCATCACCATGCTTCTGACCGACCGTAACTTCGGCACGGCGTTCTTCTCGCCGGAAGGCGGCGGTGATCCGATCCTCTACCAGCACCTGTTCTGGTTCTTCGGCCATCCGGAAGTGTACATCCTGATCCTGCCCGGCTTCGGCATCATCAGCCACATCATTTCCACCTTCTCCAAGAAGCCGGTCTTCGGTTATCTCGGCATGGCCTATGCCATGGTCGCCATCGGCGCGGTCGGCTTCATCGTCTGGGCGCACCACATGTATACGGTCGGCCTGTCGCTCGAAGCACAGCGTTATTTCGTGTTCGCCACCATGGTCATCGCGGTGCCGACAGGTATCAAGATCTTCTCGTGGATCGCGACCATGTGGGGCGGTTCGCTGACCTTCTCGACACCGATGATCTGGGCGATCGGCTTCATCTTCCTGTTCACGGTCGGTGGCGTTACCGGCGTGCAGCTCGCCAATGCCGGTCTCGACCGCTCGCTGCATGACACCTATTACGTGGTGGCCCACTTCCACTACGTGCTGTCGCTCGGCGCGGTCTTCGCGATCTTTGCCGGCTGGTATTACTGGTTCCCGAAGATCACCGGCTACATGTATAGCGAGTTCATCGGCAAGCTGCATTTCTGGGTCATGTTCGTCGGCGTGAACCTGATTTTCTTCCCGCAGCACTTCCTCGGCCTCGCCGGCATGCCGCGCCGCTACATCGATTATCCCGATGCCTATGCCGGCTGGAACCTGGTGTCTTCTTACGGCTCCTATATCTCGGCCGTTGCTGTTGGCATCTTCCTCTTCGGCGTCTGGGAAGCCTTCGCCAAGAAGCGGATCGCCGGCAACAATCCCTGGGGTGAGGGTGCAACGACGCTCGAATGGCAGCTGTCTTCACCGCCGCCTTACCACCAGTGGGAACAGCTTCCGCGCATTCGCTGAATGCCGGACCGGAAAGCGCGGGCGCTGCTCGCGCATTCCGGTTGCTGAAAAAAGGGGACGGCGTGGTTGCGCCCGTGCCGTTTCCAAAGGCGGGAGGTCCGCCGCTGCGTGACATTTTGTCCAAGCGAAGCTTGTCGTCCGACATGATACATGCCCGGATGTGATAAATGCCAAGTTTGGCCTTTATGAATGAGCAGGCGCAGACGAGTGGCGGGGTGGGCGCGGCGACAGGCCGGGCGAATGACATCGGTTTTGGCCGATGCGGCCCATGCCGAAACGTTCGGACCCAATGAATTGACGCATCGCGCATGCCGGAAATCACATTCGTTTTCGGGCCGGTGCAAGGGATGTCGCGGCAAGTGGCATCTGAAGGAAAACAGGACAGGAAATGACCGTTATCGACAATCGCGACATGCTGGGTGTTGAAAGCTCCGAACTCTCGGAAGCCGGCGCGCGCGATTATTTCGAATTGCTGAAACCGCGCGTCATGTCGCTCGTCGTCTTCACGGCCTTTGCGGGCCTCGTGCTGGCGCCGGGTGAAATCAACCCGGTGCTTGGGCTCATCGCCATTCTCTGCATCGCCGTCGGCGCCGGCGCGTCCGGCGCGCTCAACATGTGGTACGATGCCGATATCGACGCCGTGATGAGCCGCACCGCAAAGCGGCCGATCCCTTCGGGCCGTATCGCACCGCGTGAGGCCTTGGCCTTCGGGCTGACGCTGTCGGCCTTTTCGGTGGTCATCCTCGGCCTTGCGGTCAACTGGTTCTCCGCCGGTCTGCTCGCCTTCACCATCTTTTTTTACGCCGTCGTTTATACGATGTGGCTGAAGCGCTCGACGCCGCAGAACATCGTCATCGGCGGTGCTGCCGGCGCTTTCCCGCCCATGCTCGGCTGGGCCTGTGTCACCGGCGGCGTTTCGCTTGATAGTATCATCCTGTTCCTCATCATCTTTTTATGGACGCCGGCGCATTTCTGGGCGCTGGCGCTGTTCAAGATGCGTGATTACGGCTCCGTCGGCATTCCGATGATGCCGAATGTGGCCGGCGAACGCTCCACCAAGAACCAGATGATCGTTTACGCCGTGCTGACGGCGGCCGCGGCCGTCGCGCCGTATTTCACGGGTCTGGCGAGCGGCGGTTACGGCATTTTCGCGGCCGTGCTGAGTGCGATCTTCATCTACTGTTCGCTCGATGTCCGGCGCATGCCTGAGGGTGACGAGAAGATGCTGCCCGCCAAGAAGATGTTCGCCTATTCGGTGCTTTACCTCTTCGCCATCTTTTCCGGCCTTCTGGCCGATCATTTCGCTCCGGCCCTGAAGGCCGTGATTTCGGGAGTTCTGTGATGGAAACGGTGGAACTGAGCGCGGCGCAGAAAAAATCGAGACGTGGGCGCAATATCGCGCTCGGCGTCCTGCTCGCCGGTCTGGTGGTGCTGTTCTACATCATCACCATCATCAAGATCGGCTCACATTGACGATCTGACTGGAGGAGAGGAGGAGGAGAACATGGCAAATATGGAAGCGCAGACGGCGGAGACCGGTAAGCAGCGTGTGAGCAACCGCTCCATTCTCGTACTCTGTCTCGTGTTTTTCTGCGGCATGATCGGCATGGCCTATGCCGCCGTGCCCCTTTATACGCTGTTCTGCCGCGTCACCGGCTATAACGGCACGACCCAGCGCGTCGAGCAATATTCCGACGTCATCCTCGACAAGACCATCAACGTCACCTTCGACGCCAACACGTCGAACGGCCTTAATTGGGATTTCCAGCCGGTCGACAGGAAGGTCACGCCGAAGATCGGCGAAACGGTGCAGGTCACCTTCAAGGCGACGAACCGCTCACCCGTGGCGACCACGGGAACGGCGGTCTTCAATGTCACGCCGATGGAGGCGGGCGCCTATTTCAACAAGGTGGAGTGTTTCTGCTTCACCGAAACGACGCTGCAGCCGGGCGAAACACTGGAAATGCCGGTGGTCTTTTTCGTCGATCCTGACATCGCCACGGCGCGCGAAACCAAGAGCATTCATACTTTGACGCTGTCCTATACGTTTTATCCGGCCAAAACCGAAAAACCGGTTGCGTCCTTGCCGGTAAAGACTGAATCTGGCGAAAGCAAATTGTGAGAGGTGATCTGGCCTTCTTGAGGCCGGATCAGGGAAGAGATACCAGGGGATTGTCGCAATGGCAGATACGCATCAGAAGAACCACGATTACCACATCATAGACCCAAGCCCCTGGCCGCTTCTGGCCTCGATCGGCGCCTTCATCCTGACCTTTGGTGGCGTCTGTTACATGCGCTACCTGTCGGGTGGCTCCTTCAAGCTGTTCGGTGCGGAACTCGCCAACCCCTGGCTTTTCTATATCGGCCTCGTCATCGTGCTTTACACCATGTATGCGTGGTGGGCGGATACGATCAAGGAAGCCAATGAGGGCAGCCATACCCGCGTCGTGTCGCTGCATCTGCGTTACGGCATGATCATGTTCATCGCTTCGGAAGTGATGTTCTTCGTCGCGTGGTTCTGGGCCTATTTCGATGCGAGCCTGTTCCCGCACGAAGCCATTCAGGCGTCCCGCCTTGAATATACCGGCGGTCAATGGCCGCCCAAGGGCATCGAGGTCATCGATCCCTGGCATCTGCCGCTCTACAACACCGTCATCCTGCTTCTGTCGGGCACATGCGTCACCTGGGCGCACCATGCGCTGCTGCATAATGACCGCAAGGGCCTGATCAGCGGCCTCGCGCTCACCGTGGCGCTCGGCGTGTTGTTCTCCACCGTGCAGGTTTACGAATACATTCACGCGCCGTTCGATTTCAAGAACTCGATCTATGGCGCGACCTTCTTCATGGCCACCGGTTTCCACGGTTTCCACGTCTTTGTCGGCACGGTCTTCCTTCTGGTCTGCCTGTTCCGCGCCATTGCCGGCGGTTTCACGCCCAAGCAGCATTTCGGCTTCGAGGCGGCTGCCTGGTACTGGCACTTCGTTGACGTCGTCTGGCTGTTCCTGTTCTTCGCCATCTACATCTGGGGTGGCTGGGGCGCGCCGGTTCACGGGTAAACGACGCCGGATAGGGCCTCGCCCGGAGCAAGGCATTGCGTGTGAGGGGATGGGTCCCACTTGTTTCTTCTCCCCGCCGGGGAGAAGTCCGCGGCAGCGGGATGAGGGGGCGGGGGTGGAGATATCCGGAGAGCTTGCCCCCTCATCCGACCCTTCGGGCCACCTTCTCCCCGGCGGGGAGAAGAAAGTCGCGGCGCCGTCGAGCAACAAACAAGTGCCCGGGTTTTGAGGCAAGCTTCCAAGAGATTTGACGTCATCCTCGGGCTTGACCCGAGGATCCATAGCCCGCTGAAATCGTGGGTCCCCGGGTCAAGCCCGAGGATGACGGAGGAGGGGTTAGGCAACTTCGCGGGAGGTCATCATGTCCGAACCATCAAACGGCAATTTCGCGCCTGTTGATCCCATCAAGGTGGGCTTGAAAGGCTGCTGCCCGCGTTGCGGTAACGGCCGGCTGTTTGACGGTTTCCTGACGCCGAAACCGGCCTGCAGCGCCTGCGGGCTGGACTATGGTTTTGCCGATGCGGGTGATGGTCCGGCGGTCTTCGTCATGCTGATCGTCGGTTTTCTGGTTGTCGGGCTGGCGCTCTGGTTCGACCAGCGTTTTGCGCCACCCGTCTGGGTGCATGTCATGCTCTGGTTGCCGTTTACGGTGATTGTCTCGCTCGTGCTGCTGCGCAAGCTGAAGGGGATCATGATTGCGCTGCAATATCGCAACAATGCGAGCGAAGGCAGGCTTGATCGTGAATGAGGTTTCCCACATGAAGGCGGCGGAAAGACGGGTCTGGTTCGCCGCGCCGCTGGTGCTGCTGGCGCTAGCCATTCTTCTCGGTCTCGGTACCTGGCAGGTGAAGCGGCTTTACTGGAAAGAGGCGCTGATGGCCGATATCGAGGAGCGGCTGAGCGCGAGCCCGGTTCCGCTTGCCGATATCGAAGCAATGGCGAAAAGCGGCGGCGATATCGAATATCGCAAGGTCAGGCTGTCAGGCACTTTCGATCACGCCCGCGAGCGCCATTTCTTCGCCACGCATCAGGGCCGAACCGGTTATTACATCTATACGCCGCTCACGCTTGCCGATGGCCGCATCCTTTTCGTCAATCGCGGCTTCGCGCCCTTCGAGATGAAGGAACAGGCCAAACGGACCGAAGGACAGGTAACCGGCGAGATCGCAATAACAGGGCTGGCACGCGCACCGCTTGTCGCAAAGCCCTCTTCACTGCTGCCGGATAATGACATCGCCAAGAACATCTTCTACTGGAAGGATCTGGCGGTGATGGCCTCGAGCGTCGATATCCCCTCCAATCGGCTGGTCAACCTTTTCGTGGATGCCGACAATACACCGAACCCCGGCGGCTGGCCGCAGGGCGGAGTGACGCTGATAGATTTGCCCAACAATCACCTGCAATATGCGATAACGTGGTATGGCTTGGCGCTGGCCCTTGTCATCGTCGTTGGTTTTGCCTATTTCCGGAACCATAAGGCGCGCGACGAATAACGCGCGCCCCGCCCGGCAAGGGGCAGGCTATCGGGCAAGGCATGGAGCACGCCAAGAAGCAGGCCAAGGAGCACGAATGAACATCGCCGTTTCCAAACCCCCTTTGACGATAAGGCTGTGCGGACCGCGCGGCTTTTGCGCGGGCGTGGACAGGGCGATCCAGATCGTCGTGCTGGCGCTGAAGGCCTATGGTGCGCCGGTCTATGTCCGCCACGAAATCGTGCATAACCGTTATGTGGTGGAAGGGCTGGAAGCCAAGGGTGCGGTTTTCGTCGAGGAACTGCATGAAATCCCTGCCGAACATCGCGAACAGCCGGTGGTGTTTTCCGCCCATGGGGTGCCGAAATCCGTGCCTGAAGATGCGCAGGCGCGCAACCTGTTTTATCTCGACGCCACATGCCCGCTGGTCTCCAAGGTTCACAAGCAGGCCATGCGCCACCAGCGCCTTGGCCGCCATGTGGTGCTGATCGGCCATGCGGGTCACCCCGAGGTCATCGGCACCATGGGCCAGCTTCCCGAAGGTACGGTCTCGCTGGTCGAAACGGTGGAAGACGCTGGCACATATGAACCCGTGGACCGCGAAAATCTTGGTTTCGTCACCCAGACGACGTTGTCGGTGGATGATACCGCCGGCGTCATTGCCCGTTTGCAGGAACGTTTCCCTGCCATTCAGGCGCCCGCCGCCGATAGCATCTGTTACGCAACCACCAACCGCCAGGATGCAGTGAAACAGGCGGCACCCGGCTGCGACCTGTTCATCGTTGTCGGTGCACCCAATTCCTCCAACTCCAAGCGGCTGGTGGAAGTGGCGCTGCGGGCCGGGGCAAAGCACTCCGTGCTGGTGCAGCGGGCGGCGGAAATCGACTGGGACACGATCGGCGATATCCGCACTGTTGGTCTTTCGGCTGGCGCATCCGCACCTGAGGTTATCGTCGATGAAATCATCGAGGCCTTCAAGGCGCGCTTCGACACCACGCTCGATCTTGCCGTGACGGTTGAGGAAACGGAACATTTCCTCGTCAACCGCGAGCTGCGCAGCATCGAGCTGACGACTGACGACATGGCTTTCGTTAATGGCAATGCCAGCAATGCGCTGCCGCCGAAGACCGCCGCCGGTGCCTAGAACAGGGTGACGACGAGGTGAGCGGTTCTCACCTTGCATCTGCCATTCCCCCAGATTCTTATTCCATCCTTCATCAAGAGATTTTAAATTGGCAGTTTATACTGATATCACCGAAGATGATCTGAGGAATTTCCTCACGCAATACGACACCGGCAGCCTCACCTCCTACAAGGGCATTGCCGAAGGTGTCGAAAACTCCAATTTCCTGCTGCACACCACCAAGGAACCACTGATTCTGACGCTTTATGAAAAGCGGGTGGAAAAAAACGATCTGCCGTTCTTCCTCGGCCTCATGCAGCATCTGGCTGCCAAGGGCCTGTCCTGCCCCTTGCCCCTGCCGCGCAGGGATGGCGAATTGCTGGGCGAATTGTCGGGCCGGCCGGCGGCGCTGATTTCCTTCCTTGAAGGCATGTGGCTGCGAAAGCCGGAAGCCAAACATTGCCGCGAAGTCGGCAAGGCGCTGGCCGCGATGCATCTGGCGGGTGAGGGGTTCGAAATCACGCGTCCCAACGCACTGTCCGTTGAAGGCTGGAAGGTGCTGTGGGACAAGTCGGAAGACCGCGCCGACGAGGTGGAGAAGGGCTTGAGGGACGAAATCCGTCCCGAGATCGATTATCTCGCTGCCCATTGGCCGAAGGATCTGCCCGCCGGTGTCATTCATGCCGATCTGTTTCAGGACAATGTATTTTTCCTCGGTGACGAGCTGTCCGGCCTGATCGATTTTTATTTCGCCTGCAATGACCTGCTCGCCTATGACGTGTCGATCTGCCTCAATGCCTGGTGCTTCGAAAAGGATGGCGCCTATAACGTCACCAAGGGCAAGGCGCTCTTGGAAGGTTACCAGTCGGTGCGCCCGATGAGCGAGGCGGAACTGGAAGCGCTGCCGCTCTTGGCTCGCGGTTCGGCGCTGCGTTTCTTCCTGACGCGGCTTTACGACTGGCTGACGACGCCGGAAGGCGCGCTGGTGGTGAAGAAAGACCCGCTGGAATATCTGCGCAAGCTGCGGTTCCACCGCGCGATCGCCAATGTCGCTGAATATGGGCTGACGGGCGAATGAAACATGTCGATATTTTCACCGATGGCGCCTGCTCCGGCAATCCCGGTCCCGGCGGCTGGGGCGCTGTGTTGCGTTATGGCGAGGTGGAGAAGGAACTGTCCGGCGGCGAGGCCGAGACCACCAATAACCGCATGGAGCTGCTGGCGGCGATTTCCGCACTCAACGCATTAAAGAGCCCCTGCGAGGTCGATCTTTATACCGACAGCGCCTATGTCAAGGACGGCATTACCAAGTGGATTTTCGGCTGGAAAAAGAAGGGCTGGAAGACCGCCGATAACAAGCCGGTCAAAAATGTCGAGCTCTGGCAGGCGCTTGAGGCGGCACAGGAGCGCCACAAGGTTACCCTGCACTGGGTCAAGGGCCATGCCGGCCACCCGGAAAACGAGCGCGCCGACGAATTGGCGCGCAAGGGCATGGAGCCCTTCAAACGCCGGTAACGCAAGCCTGCTTTATTTCCGCTCGGCCCAGTCAGGGGCGATTTGACCCGCGCCGATTTGAACCGGGCCGCATTTATCGGGGTTGTGAAAACCGAAACCCGACTTATCTTGTCGTCAAGGACGCCTGCGTTGCGTCCAACGGAGGAGAGGAATCCGGATGATCCTGCATTGTGTATTTCTACGGTTCAAGGCTGCGACGGCATCCTCTGAAAAACATGCGATATTCGAGGCGATTGCCGCCCTGAAGGACGTGATACCCGGTATCATCGATGTGAAATACGGCCAGAATGTCTCGCCCGAAGGCCTGAACGGCGGTTTTGTCGACGGCTTCATCGTGACGCTGGAAAGCCCCGAGGCCCGCGACGGCTATCTGGCCCACCCCCAGCATGTGGAAGTGGGGGAGCGTCTGGTCTCGCTCACCGATGGCGGTCTCGCCGGGCTTCTGGTGTTTGATATGAACGTGTGAGAGGGCGGCGTGGCCGCTCTCTTCCGTCATGCTCGGGCTTGTCCCGAGCATCTGCAACGTCTCGATTGAGTTGAACGTGGTTAGATCCTCGGCACAGGGCCGAGGATGACGTCTTACCCAGGGCCAAGAGGCCGCTTCTTAATGTCAAAGCTGCTCGATCATCGCCGCAGCAGCCGAGACCGTCGCCTGGCCGGGGTTTTCCTCGACATTCAGCGACTTCACCACGCCGTCTTCAACCAGCATCGAATAACGCTTGGAGCGCACGCCAAGCCCGCCGCCGGAAAGATCGGCATCGAGGCCAAGCGCCTTGGTGAAGGCCGCGTCCCAGTCGGCGAGGAAGTGGATCTTGCCCTGACCGCCGGAGGATTGTGCCCATGCGCCCATGACGTGCCAGTCATTGACGGCGATCACGGCAATGTCATCCACGCCCTTGGCGAGAATGGCGTCCCGGTTTTCGAGGTAACCCGGCAGATGGTTCAGCGAGCAGGTGGGGGTGAAAGCGCCGGGTACGGCGAAAAGAACGACCTTCTTGCCGCCGAAAAGCTGATCCGTGGTGGTTTCCACCGGGCCGTCGGCCGTCTTTTCCTTGAAGGTTGCGGAAGGCAGTTTTTCGCCGATCTTGATGGTCATGTCCATGCTCCTGTGGTCGTTCGGTTGGCGCGACTATAGAGCATTTCCAGTAAAATTGCGTAGCGGTTTTACGTCCGGATGATGCGATAAAACAAAGAAATGGAGCACTTCCCGATGGTTCCGTTCAGACGTGCTCCAGAGCACGGAAATGAAATCTGTCATGCGGTTTTCGAGTTAAATTGCTTAACCTGAAAGGGCCGCTCGGCTCCTTGCGAAAACCGCTCAGGGCTTCGGAAAATTCAGCATCGTTTCCATGGCCCGGTCGCCGGATTTGACCAGGATAGGCCAGCTATTGCCCGGCACCTGATAGGTTTTCGGCAGGCCCTTGATGTTCATGTAAAAGGACAGCTTGCGCTTGTCGCGCACCATGTTCTGCGGCTCGTAATAGGCAAAGCCAGAGGGACCGGCGATGAAGATCTCGGTTTCCTTCGGCGCGTTTTCCGGCAATTGCAGTTGCACGCCGAGCATGGTCTTGTCGGGCGTGATGTGGAAATCGGTGACCTTGAAATCGTCGGAGGCGGCTTCGGGCAGCGTTTCGCGGGCTTCCTCCAGCAGACGCCGTTCCTCGCCATCGTCATCACCCGCATTGCCGCGGTCGATGGAGAATGTCGCCTCGAAGGGAATGCAGATATTCTGGCACACGCCGATAAAGGCGGTGAGGTCGATCTTTCCGCTGGCCGCCGGGTCGGCGGCTTTCAGCTGAAAAGGCAGACTGACGGCATGGTCGTAGCCGATATCGGTAATGTCGCCATTTTCGATGAGCTTGGGAACGGGATAGGCCATGGTGGCAAGCGTAACACCGCTTGCCGGATCAAGCGTGATCTTCGGCGGTATGCCGGCTTCTCCCGGCTCGCGCCAATAGGTGATCCAGCCGTCTTTCGGCTCAATCTGCAATACGCCGCGCACCACGCCGTCCGCATCCATGGCAAGGCTTGCCACCCGCATCTGGCCGCCTTCGCTTCTGGCCCAATCGGTAATTTCGGCCCGGGCGGCTTGCGTGCCGCCGAGGAGAGCGGCAAACAGGGCCGCGAAACGAAGATGTGAAAATCGGAAGAATGTCCTGACGCTCATGCTTCCCGTCTAACCCAACATTGCCCGGCCGACCAGTTACGAATTCGTGGGGTTCATCATTTTCGGTTGATTGATGGCACGCTATGCCGCATCCTGTCCCTTGTCGAAGTGCGAACGCCGTTTTCCGTTCAATCACGGAATTCGGTCTGCTGGAGGCGCCGGTGAGCTTTTCAACCCTGATGGACAAACGCGAACGTGGCTTTCTCGACGGTCAGTTCCTCATGGCGATGCCGGGGCTGGACGACGGTAATTTTGCCCGTGCGGTGATCTATATCTGTGCCCATTCGGATGCCGGCGCCATGGGCTTCATCATCAACCGGCCGCAGCAGATCACGTTTACGGACATTCTGCTGCATCTGAAACTGGTGGATAGCAATGACGCCATCATGCTACCCAACCGTACCCGCGAATTTCCCATCCAGTGCGGCGGACCGGTCGAATCCGGCCGTGGCTTCGTGCTGCATTCCGATGATTACTTGAGCGAATCCAGCATACCCGTCAGCGACGATATTTCGCTGACGGCGACACTGGATATCGTCCGCGCCATTTCCAACGGCCGTGGCCCGCAAAGGGCCACCATGCTGCTCGGTTATGCCGGCTGGGGACCCGGCCAGCTGGAAAACGAGATCGCCAATAATGGCTGGCTCAACTGCCCGGCGGCGGAAGATCTGATTTTCGATCGCGGGCTGGACAATAAATATGAGCGGGCGCTGGCCCTGATGGGCGTTGATGCGCGCATGCTCTCCACCGATGCCGGCCACGCGTAAATTTGGCGGGCGTATATTTTCTGCCGCCCGCATATCATTATAGGTGGGAACCAAATCCTGCCCCCTCACGTTAGTCACCCGGAAAGCCGGACAGACAGTACGGCTCAACTAGGGAGCAGTAAGATGGGTAGCACATCAGACAAGATTTCCGGTACGGCAAACGAAGTTGCTGGCAAGGTCAAGAAGAGCGTCGGCGAAGCCACCGGCAATAACGAGCTGCGCGCCAAGGGTGCCGCCCAGGAAACCAAGGGCAAGGTACAGAAGAGTGTTGGCAAGGCCAAGGATGCCGTCAAGGGCGCTGTCGACCGGATGTAATGCCGTCTGACAGTCTTCCGCCTCTCTAACGATGCGGCGCTTGGAGCGCATGTGTTATCGCACATGCGCTCTTGTCGTATGCGATGCCGGAACGACGGGTTTGTTACGCCGTTCATGGTGACATCGTATGTTTGCCTTCTCCCAACTGATCCATCGCAAGGGTTTCATCAATGAGACTTTTTTCCTGCGCATCCTGCGGCCAGCCGGCCCATTTTGACAATCGTTTCTGCGTCTCCTGCGGTCATCGCCTTGCCTTCGTGCCGGAGCGCCTTTCCATGGAAGCGCTGGCGCCGGCCGGCGAACCGAACTGGCAGATCGTCGGCGAGCCGCAAAGACAGGTGCGTTTCTGCGCCAATGAGGTGAACGACATCTGCAATTGGGCGGTGCCGGCGGAAAGCGACAGTGCCTTCTGCCCCGCCTGCAGCCATAATCGTCTGGTGCCGGACATCGCCACGGAGCAGGGGATCGAACAGTGGCGCCGCATCAGCCAGGCGCAGCGGCACCTGTTTTATTCGATCCTGCGGCTTGGCCTGCCACATCCCAACCGTGATGTTGATCCGGCCGGTGGACTTGTCTTCGACTTTCTGGTCGATGAAGTGGCACCCGATGGCTCGGTTATTCCGGCGATGACCGGGCATGATGAGGGCTTGATCGCAATCCGCGCCGCGGAAGCCGACGATGTGACGCGCGAGCAGGTGCGTACCAACATGAATGAGCCGTATCGCACCCTGCTTGGCCATTTCCGCCATGAGGTCGGGCACTTCATCTGGAACAAGCTGGTGCGCGATGCGAACCGCCTGGAGGCCTGCCGCGCGGTGTTCGGTGATGACCGCGAGGATTACGCTGCGGCGCTGCAACGCAATTACGAACAGGGGCCGCGCCTCGACTGGCAGGAGACGTTCATAAGCTCTTACGCCTCCGTCCACCCCTGGGAGGATTTCGCCGAATGTTTCGCCCATTACCTGCATATCGTCGATACGCTTGAGACCGCCCGCGCCTTCGGCGTCGCAATCGATCCTGATGGGCATGAGGAAATGGCAGCCGAAGTGACATTCGATCCTTACAATGCCCGCAGTGCCGCACAGTTGGTCAAGGCCTGGATCCCGCTCAGTGTCGCCATCAATTCCATCCAGCGCAGCATGGGGGAGGCGGACCTCTACCCCTTCGTGCTGACGCCGCCGGTGGTGACCAAGATGGAGTTCATTCATGACCTCCTGCATGGGAAGGTGGCGGCGGATGAAGCGCCGATGGCAGGGCAGAATGCGGTAGTGCAGTGAATGCCCGGCCGGGGGAAGTCCTGATCAGGAGACGCACCGATTCCTTCTCCCGTCATACCGGCCTTGAGCCGGTATCCAGCCAGCCCAAGTCCTTGGGCTGAAAGGAGTCTTTCCACCGGGCAGACGCCCGTTGGCTGGATTCCGGCTCAAGGCCGGAATGACGGAGGTGGCGGGGCATCAGCCTTCATCACCCCAGGTCGGCCCCCTTACGAAGCCCGCTTCGTCGGCTGGAACCGCTCCCGCAGCAGCTTCAGCGCCGCATCGCCCGAGACAGGGGTGCCGAACAGGAAACTCTGGCCGAAATGGCAGTTCATGCGTGAAAGCTCGGCCGCATCTTCAGGCGTTTCGATGCCTTCCGCCACCACCTGCATGTCGAGCGCGCGCGCCATGGCGATGACGGAGCGCAGGAGCACGTTGCGCTTGTCGCTGGTATTGGCCACCAGCGCCTTGTCGAGCTTGATGGTGTCGAAGGGGAAGCGGGTGAGATAGGCGAGTGACGAATAGCCGGTGCCGAAATCGTCCATGGCGAGGCTCAAGCCCGTTTCCTTCAGCTTGGAAAGTACAAGCCGCGCCTGTTCCGGATTTTCCATGACGACGGATTCCGTCAGTTCCAGCTTCAGCTGCTGCGGATTGCAACGCGTGCGGGTCAGCATGCCACGCACATCGTTGTACAATTCGTTGTTCAGCAATTGCGCGCTGGAAATATTGACGGAAATGAAGATCGGCATCTTCTCGATGGCATGTTGCCAGTCCATCAGGTCGGTGGCCGCCCGTTCGAGCGCGAACATGCCGAGCGGTTCGATCAGGCCGGAGGCTTCCGCAATCGGAATGAACTCGCTTGGCGGAATATTGCCGCGCTTGGGGTGCTCCCAGCGCATCAGCGCCTCGAAGCCGGCCAGCTCACCGTCATCAAGCTTGACGATCGGCTGATAGGCGAGCGACAGCTCCTTGCGCTCGATGGCGCGGCGCAGGTCGCTTTCCATCTGCAGGCGGTCGGTGCCTGAGGTGCGGAAGGCGGGGCGGAACGGTTCGACGCGGTTGCCGCCGGCGCGCTTGGCGCGGTACATGGCCAGCTCCGCGTCGCTGAGCAGACCGGCCGCACTTTCCTGCTGGTCGATCCACGAAACGAGGCCGATGGAGGCGGTGAGGATGATTTCGCGATTGGCGAAATTGATCGGCACCATGATCGCCTTGTTCACCGCATCGGCAAAATCGGCGACACGCTGCGGATCGCGCTCCGAGGTCAGGATAAGGCCGAATTCATCACCACCGAGACGCGCCAGCGTATCCTGCGGTTTCAGCAGACGGCGCAGACGCCGGGTCAGTGCGATGAGGATATTGTCGCCGGCAGCAATGCCGAGCGTATCATTGACCAGCTTGTAACGGTCGATATCGATCGCCATCACGGTCGGGCGTACGCCCTCGCTGTCGGGCGAGAGATTGAGGATCGATTGCAGGCGGTCGAGGAAGACCTGCCGGTTCGGAAGCCCGGTCAGATTGTCGTTCATCGCATCCTGCAACAGCCGCTCGACCGAATTTTTCTGCTCGGTAATATCGGTGATGGTGCCGACGCAGCGGATGATCTCGCCGTTGGAGCCGAGAACCGGACGGGCGCGGATTTGCAGCCAGTGGAAATGCCCGTCTTCGGCGCGAATGCGGAATTCGTGGTTGAGGCGGCCCTTGCGATGGTCGAGCAGCACGTCGAGCGTCGCTTTGAACCGGTCGCGATCGTCTGGGTGCAGGCGCGGCAGCCAGTTGCGCGCAGCGCCATGCATGGTGCCGGGTTCCAGCCCAAGCCGGTTGGAAATGTCAGGCGTGGTGACGATACGGTCACGCGTCACATCCCAGTCCCAGACCGTGTCGCCGCTGCCCGTCAGGGCCAGCGACTGGCGTTCGAGGTCGGAAAACAGACCCTGCTGATAAGCGCTGCCGGCAAAGGCGTGCTGGATCACGGTAAAACCGATCAGAAGCACGATCAGCACCAGCCCGCCGCCAAGCGCCGGCTGCACGATGTCGTTGTCCAGCTGCCCCGTCACCGTCAGCCAGCTGCCAAACAGCCAGACGAGAATCAGCGCCCAGGAGGGGACCAGCAAAATGGCCCGGTCATATTTGTTGAAGCCGAGATAGATGATGAGGGCGATGCCCGCGGTTGCCGTCAGCGCAAAGGACACGCGGGCGATGCCCGAGGCGACCGACGGATCGTAAATGGCAACGCCGAACAGCAGCGCCAGGCCCACGACCCAGGCAAAGGTCGCATAACCCAGATGCGCATGCCATCGGTTGAGGTTGAGATAGGTGAAGAGGAAGACCACGAAGCTGGAGGCGAGTGCCACTTCGGCACCCGCCCTCCATATTCGTTGGTCGCTTGAGGTGACGGTGATGAGCTTTTCGAGAAAGCCGAAATCGACGCAGATATAGGCCAGAACCGCCCAGGCGAGTGCTGCGGACGCCGGCAGAACCGAAGTACCCTTAACCACGAAAAGGATGGTCAAAAGTACGGCCAGCAGGCCGGCAATGCCGAGCACGATGCCGCGATAGAGCGTAAAGGCGTTGATCGTGTCCTTGTAGGCTTCCGGTTCCCACAGATAAAGCTGCGGCAGCTGCGGCGTGGAAAGCTCGGCAACGAAGGTGATGACGGAGCCGGGATTGAGCGTGATGCGGAACACGTCGGCATCCGGGCTCGGCTGCCGGTCGAGCGCGAAGCCTTCGCTCGGCGTAATCGCCATGATGCGCTGCGAGCCGAGATCGGGCCAGAACAGCTTGGAATTCACGAGGCGGAAATGCGGGGCGACGATGACGCGCTCCAGCTGTTCTTCCGACACGTTGGCGAGCGCGAAAACCGCCCAGTCGCCCTGGTGGTCGGTGGAACTGGCGCGCACCTCGATACGGCGGCGGATGCCGTCGGGGCCGGGCGCGGTCGAGACCTGAAAGGCTTCGCCCTGGTTGGCATAGATATCGGTGGTGGCAGTCAGATCAAGCGCCGTGTCGTCGCGGGAAATCTTCACCGGCTCGAAAGCGTAGGAATAAGAAGAGAAAAGCAGGAACAGCAGGAAAAACGGTACAGCCAGCGCGATTGCCGCCAGACGTTTCGCAAGGCATGGCTCAGGGTGAATGTAGGTCATGTATCGTACTTCGTTCCGCCGGAGCTTTGCTTGTCGGCAAGAAGGGAAAACATCATATGATCCCGCCATTGGCCATTGATTTTCAGATATTCCCGCAAGAGACCTTCCCGCTGGAACCCGGCATTTTCGAGAAGCCGGATGCTTTTGAAGTTTTCCGGAATACAGGCTGCCTCGATACGGTGCAACTGAAGTCCGTTGAAGATATAGGGTATTACCAATTTTAATGCGGCAGACATATGGCCTTTTGCGGCGTGCCGTTCGCCTGTCCAATAGCCGATCATACAGCTTTGCGCGGCACCCCGGCGGATGTAACCGATGGTGATGCCGCCGACGAGGAGGGTCTCCTTTTCGAACAGCAGAAACGAGACCGCGGTGCCGGAAGAAAACTCCTGCCCGTTGCGCACCACGCGCATGCGAAAGGAGCCTTCGGTCAGTTCATCAGGGCGCCAGGTGGGTTCCCAGGGCTGAAGAAACTGCCGGCTTTCGGAGCGCAGCACATGCCATTGCTTGAAATCGCTGTAGCGCGGCAGTCTGAGAAGATGGTCGGCGCTGCGCAGTTCAGGCGTGTCGTTATGTCGGGAAAGAAAACGCAGCATTCACCATCCCTGTGCGGAAGAAACCGCCATTTTCTCAGCCGTTCGCCTTTATCCTTGCAGGCTGCTGCGCAGAAAGCGCGGCAGTGATGTCTGAAAGAGGCGGCAGATGTTCAAGCGGGCCAATTGCGGACAATGTCGGAACTGTATCGAAAAACAGCCGTCCCGCAAGATCGGTCAGGCGTTCACGCGTGATGTCGCCGAGGCGCTCCATCATCTCCTCATTGGGAATGGGCCGGCCGTAAAGCATCATCTGCCGGGCCATCTGCCCCGCACGGGCGGCTGGGCTTTCCTGCCCCATCAGCAATTGCGCGCGGATCTGCGCCCGGGCGCGGTCGATTTCTTCCTGATGGATGGTCTGCGACGATTTGCGCAGCTCATCGAGAATGACGGGCACCAGTTCCGGCAGGTCATTGCTGCCGGTGGCCGCATGCACGCCGAAGATACCGGTATCGGAAAAGCCCCAATGGAAGGCATAGACCGAATAGCAGAGGCCGCGATATTCGCGCACTTCCTGGAACAGACGGGACGACATGCCGCCACCGAGAATATTGGCGAGAATCTGCGAGCAATAAAAATCGCGGGCGTGATAGGCCTTGCCCTCGAAGCCTAAAAGCACCTGCGCGTCCATGAGGTCGCGAGTTTCGCGGATTTCGCCGCCGGTATAGATCGCCTTCTCAAGCACGGGCGTGGCGATGGGCAGTTGCGGCAGCGAGGCGAAACGCTCTTCCACCTGCTTCACGAAGCTTTCGTGATCGACAGCGCCGGCGGCAACGACGAAGATGCGATCCGTCGTGTAGTTGCGGGCGAGATAATGTCTGATCTGGCCTGTCGTGAAGGATTGCACGGTGTCCGGCGTGCCGAGGATCGGGCGGCCAATGGTCTGGTCGCGATAGGCGACACCGGAGAAATTGTCGAAGATCACGTCGTCGGGCGTATCGGTCGCAGCGCCGATTTCCTGGAGGATGACGTTTTTCTCCCGCTCCAGCTCGTCTTCGTCGAAGAGAGATTCCGTCAGAATATCGGCAAGGATATCGACGGCGAGCGGAACATGGTCCTTGAGGACGCGGGCGTAATAGGAGGTTGTTTCCGTCGATGTCGCGGCGTTGACTTCGCCGCCGACATTTTCGATCTCTTCGGCGATCTGCCGGGCGGTGCGGCGCGCCGTGCCCTTGAACGCCATATGTTCGAGTAGATGGGCGATGCCGTGTTCGGCAGTCGTCTCGTTGCGGGACCCGGATTTGATCCACACCCCAAGAGCAACACTTTCGAGATGCGGCATTCTTTCCGTCACAACGGTCAACCCGGACGAAAGCCGGGTCACATTAACTCTCATACTCAACGTCTTTCCGCGTCTCTATTTGCCGGCGCGTGCATGTTGGCCAATGAAGGTTTCCACGGCTTTCAGCTCTGCGTCCAGAATGTCGAAACGCTCCTCCCGGTTCATAATGTCAGCTAGCCATACTGGAAGCGCAGGCTCGATTGCGCAAGCGGATTTTACAGCGGCCGGGAATTTAGCCGGGTGGGCGGTAGACAGAACCACCATCGGGCTTCCCGCTTTTTCGTGCTTTTCCGCCACGAAAACACCGGTCGCCGTATGCGGGTCGATCAGATAGCCGGTTTTCTCAAGCGTCTCGCGGATGGTCGCCGCCACCTGCTTTTCGGTGGCGCGGCCGGCGCGGAAGTCGCGTCTGATGAATTTCAGTGCCTTCGGCGGAATTTCAAACGCACCGGACTGCTTCAGACCATCCATCGATGCCTTCACCGCCGCGGAATCGCGGTCATAGGCTTCAAACAGCAGGCGTTCGAAGTTGGACGAGATTTGGATGTCCATGGAAGGCGAGGTGGTGGGCTTGACGCCGCGCATCTCGTAACGGCCGGTCTTCAGCGTGCGCGCCAGAATGTCGTTGTCATTGGTGGCGATGACCAGCTTGTCGATCGGCAGGCCCATCTTCTTGGCGACGTAACCCGCGAAGATATCGCCGAAATTACCGGTTGGAACGGTGAAGGACACCTTCCGGTCCGGTCCGCCGAGCGACAGAGACGCGGTGAAGTAATAAACCACCTGCGCCATGATACGCGCCCAGTTGATGGAGTTGACGCCGGAAAGCTTCACGCCATCGCGGAACTTCACGTCGTTGAACATTTCTTTGACCAGCGTCTGGCAATCGTCGAAATTGCCGTTGATCGCCAGCGCATGCACGTTGGAAGCGGTGGAGGTGGTCATCTGGCGCTGCTGCACCGGCGAGACCTTGCCGTTCGGGAAAAGGATGAAAATGTCGGTGCGCTCGCGGCCGGCAAAGGCGTCGATCGCCGCGCCGCCGGTATCGCCCGAGGTGGCGCCGACAATAGTGGCGCGCTCGCCGCGCTCAGCCAGCGTATAGTCCATCAGGCGGGCGAGAAGCTGCATCGCCACGTCCTTGAAGGCGAGCGTGGTGCCGTGGAAAAGCTCCAGCACGAAGGTGTTCGGGCCGGTCTGCGTCAGCGGCGCGACGGCCGGATGACGGAAGGTCGCATAGGCGTCGTCGATCATCGCCCTGAACTTGTCGGCCGGAATTTCGCCGCCGGTGAAACGATGGAGAACCTCGAAGGCGACGTCCTGATAGGACTTGCCGCGCAGGTTGCGGATTTCCTTCTTCGTCATGGAAGGCCATTCGCGCGGCACGTATAGCCCGCCGTCACGGCCAAGGCCCGCCAGAAGCGCGTCGCAGAAACCAAGCGAAGGGGCCGCACCCCGGGTCGATACATATTTCACGAGATAGTCCCCTGTCCTTAACCGGTATGTCCGTCGCCGATCTTCGGCATCTTTTCCAGCAGCGTCTCACGGAAATGAGGCGATTGGCGAGGTAATGAAGGGCTTTTTTGAAAATTCAAGCAAAACCGAACATGCCAATCGATTTTTTCCGGCGTCGCTGCTATAGACCATCGCCAACCTGCGTGAAAGGTCAATAAACAGCGTCTCCGGTTCGGTTCCGGGACAATGGAGAGGGAATTAGAAGAGTGTCAGGGAATTTCTTGCGTTTGTCCGCCGCGATGTCGCTTCTGGCCGTCGTTGCAGGGTGCAATTCCTCCAATCCGTCGGACTCGCTTGCCGTCAACCCTCCTGCGGCGCAGGCCAATGCCGTTGCCCCGGTGGTGCAGGCAAACTGCCCGACGGTCACGGTTCTCGACGCCAGCGCCGTCCACCGCGTTTATGCCGGTGGCGCCAAGGACGATCCGCAGAAGCTCGCCTATCAGGTCTCGCTGTCAGATACGACGCGCTCGTGCACTGCAAACGAATCCACGCTGACGGTGAACGTGCTGGCCCAGGGTCGTCTCGTTCCCGGCCCGATGGCCAAGCCCGGCCGCGTAACGGTTCCGATCCGCGTGACGGTAAAGGACGGTGACGGTGAAATTTACGGCGAAACGACCAATTTCGCCATCGACGTGCCGGCAGGCTCCGCTGGCACGCAGTTCATCTTCAACAATGACCACGTGGCCATTCCCAATGGACCCGGCGGCGCACCGAAGTCGGTCAGCGTCTACATCGGCTTCGGCGGCGAAAGCGCCAAGGCAAAGACCAGGCGCCGGTGATTTGACGGGCTAGATGAAAAAACCGGAGGCTGCTTTTGCGGGCTCCGGTTTTTTTTGAATGGCAACGGATTTAAATACCAGCTGCCTTTCGCAAGGCCTCGTTGATGCGGCTCTGCCATCCTTTGCCACCTTCGCGAAAACGCTCCACCACGTCTTCATCGAGGCGCAATGTTACCTGTTTCTTCGGCTTATCCACCGGCGGGCGGCCACGCGTCTTTCTGTATTCATCAATTGCTTCGAAGAAAGCAGGAGGCAAAACGTCTCGGGCGGGGCGTGCATTTGCCAGCTCCTCATCCGTCATCTCCGGGAAATCGACGGCGTCCCAATCCGCTTCGGTATAGCCGCGGCCGGGTTTGAATTCTTTCAGTTTTGCAACTTTGGCCATGGCAACCTCCTTCTTTCCCTGGAACTCGCCCGTCGGAAGCTGATGATGGATATTGCTTCTGTCCCGACAGTCGCAAAAACAACGGCCATAGTCCCGTCCCGAAAATATCCGATCGCTTTGAAACGCGAACTTCCCGGTTCGGTGAGGCTTTTCTCGATGATGGCGTTCTCCCAGTCAAACCCATCGATATCTTCAAAGTCGAAGCCGTGCTTCTCGATATTGGCGAGCCTCTTGGGCTCGTCCCATATAATTTTCATGAATTAATGTAGCTACATTTATTAAAAGATCAATGTAGCTACTCAGATCATGAAAGAAGCGCTTTCACAACTCAAAAAGCGCCTTCCCACTCCGCCATCGCCGCGATCACGGCGGGCAGGTCCTGCATGCGTGAAATCACCGTTTCCGCGCCCGCATCCGTCAGCCGGTCGGCGTGGCTCGGATAGGTGTGGGATGCGCCGGTAAAGCCGATGACCCGCATGCCGGCGGCCTTCGCACCATGGATGCCATGGACGGAATCTTCGACGACGACGACACGGTCGGGCGAGACGCCGAACTGGGCCGCGCCATGCAGGAAGATGTCGGGCTTCGGCTTCACGCGGTCGGCGCCGAGGTCCTTGGCGGAATAGATATGCGGTGCGAAATAGGGCTTCAGGCCCACTTTCGTCAGCATCATGTCGAGGCGGTGGCTCGAAGAGTTCGAGCAGATGCAGCGCGGCGTCGTCAGGCGCGACAGGGCGAATTTAACACCCTCGATGATCTTCACGTCCCGTTCCAGCCGCATGTCGAGCAGCTTTTCCGACTTGTCGAGAAGCGACGCGGAAAGCGGAATGCTGGCTTCGCTTTCCACCTGCAGAAGAATGTTCTTCCAGGTCATGCCGGCAAAGCGCTCGCCCATTTCCTCGACTGAGATCGGATAACCGGCCTCGGTCAGAAGGCGGGATTCCACCTGCGCCGCGATGATTTCGGAATCGACCAGAACGCCGTCGCAGTCGAAAATAATGAGGTCGAAGCCGCTCATGGGCGCTCCCTGTATCGAATGTGCCTGGAAAAAGTGATGCCGGGCTTTTAGACCATGTCCGCGCCAAGCTCAACCGGCTCACCCGCAAGGGTCGGTCCCACCGGGCTCATAGCTTGCCCGTTCCGAATGCGGGGAGCACATAAGCAGCTGACTGATTTAGAATATTCGGTTTTACGCATCTGGACCCTGCAAAAACAGCTACACAGTCGCGCGGCATATGCGTTATGGGATATTATGCCCAAGCCAGTGAAAACCACACCTGAAGACACCATTGCCGCACGCATCAGCCGCACGCTCGCCGACCGCATCGTCCGCGGTGAGCTGTCGCCGGGCGAACGGCTGCGGCAGGATCATATCGCCGCAGAATTCGGCGCGTCGCATGTGCCGGTTCGCGAAGCGTTTCGCAGGTTGGAAGCGCAGGGGCTCGCCGCCAGCATTCCGCGCCGGGGTGTCCGGGTGGCGGATTTCGGCCTTGACGATGTGCGCGAAGTGGCAGAAATGCGCGCTGCGCTCGAGGTTCTGGCGCTGCGCCACGCCATTCCAAACATGACGTCAGCCATTCTCGATCAGGCCGAGGCCGCGACACTGGAAGGTGATAGCGCCGTTGACGTGCAGCACTGGGAAGAGGCCAATCGCCGCTTCCATCGCCTCATCACCGCGCCCTGCAACATGCCGCGTCTGATGGAGGCGATCGACGGCCTGCATGCGGCAAGCGCTCGTTTCCTGTTTTCCGCCTGGCGGGCCGGCTGGGAGCGTCGCACGGATACCGATCACCGGGCGATCATCGATGCGCTGCGCGGCGGCAGGGCAGAGGAGGCGGTGCGCATTCTCGACGGACATGTGCAATGGATCGGCCGCAAGGCCATACGCACCTCGTCCGGCTCGGTGCGCGACGCCTTTGCGATTGTCGGATAGGCGGCCGCCCGTGACTGTCCGGCTGCGCCCCCACCACCTTCTCTGTATGCTGACCTATGTCGGCAAGGGCTATACCTCGGGCTTCGTCGAAAATTACGACCGTGTCGCCGCCCGCCTGAATGCGGGTGAGGAGGATATCGAGCTGGTGGACGGACCGGATGATATCTGCACCGGCCTGCTCTGCGAAAGCCATGCGCACTGTTTTAACGAAGGCGTGGTGCAGCGGGATGAGGCGGCCCGGCTTTCTGTTTCGGCGCTTTTGAACGAGACGCTTGCCTCCGGGAGACGGCTGCGGGCAACGCCGGATTTTCTTGAGAGCATGCGTCTTGCCTTCGCTGCGGGAGACATCCGGCAGGCCTGTCGTGGTTGCCAGTGGATAAGGCTGTGTGACCGCATCGCCGCATCAGGCTTCGTGGGCGTAAAGATCGGCGAGCCGTTACAGGCAGCGCCGAAGGATGTGGCGCGGTTTGCGAAGCATCCGATGCTCAGGCCCAAATATGGGCCGCATGGTAGGAAATTGTGATGTTCGACATTCCAAACCCTCATCCCCGTGACGGGCACAGGAGTGAGGGCAGGGGGCTGGGCCATTACTCCGGCACATTCGTCTCGGTCCGCTCCGCCGCCTTGACCGTTGCCTTGATCTCTTTCGGGTCGCGTCCGGATTTCTTGTCGTAGCTTACCTTCACCGAATAATCGCCGGGATGCAGCGTTTCCTGATGCTGTGTGCCGTAGCGGCCGGAAATTTCCTTCTGCGTACCCTGAAGATCCTTGGTGGTCTCGACGATATCAATCCGCTCCGCACCGGGAGCGGTGATGGCAAGAACGCCGGCATCGAGATTAAGGGTGATTTCCGAGCGTTTTCCGGCGGTCACCGTGAATGGCTGTTCCACCGTCACCTTGCCGAGACGGCCCCGCATGAGGAAATCGCCCGCCGGCATTTCCATCATCTTGCCCGTGCCGTAAATGCCGTTGATGGTCTGGCGGGTGCCATCAAGCGTTTCCTTGGCCGACATCGCCTCGAAACGGATGTCGTCCGTTTCAACCGCTTTGCCGCCCTGCGTATAAACCGCCTTGGCAACCACCACGCCGCTCGGGATGACAAGCTCGTGGCTGATCGTTTCGCCGGCCTTGACGGCAAGTGTTTCCTGCACTCGCGCCGGACCGATGCTGCCGGTGAGAACAATCTCGCCCGCCGGCACGAAGACCGCATTCTGGCCATAGACGCTGTCCTTGAAATCGCCCTTGGTGATTTCGGTTTTCGCCTGGGTTTCCACATCGCCATCAGGGCTGCGTTTCGGCACGACCGTCAGTTCCGCCGCATCGAAATTCACCTTCGGCCTTGCAACGCTTCCATCCTTCACCTCGAAGGCAATTTCGCGGCTCACATTGCCCAGCGCCGCGACGCCGACATATTTGCCCGCCGGCAGCTTTGCCTCGAAGGTGGCGTCATAGGAGCCGCCGGCATTTTCGTCGGTGCGTGCTCCGGCCCGGTCGGTCTTGTAGAAATCCCAACGCACCCTGTTGCTGTTGCCAAGCGAGGGGCCGCCATCGAACAGCACCGCATCCGTCACCACGTTAAATTGCGCCGACGGCGCCTGCGCCCGCAATGGTAACGGCAGCGCCGCAACGACAAGCGCAGCGCATACGACATTTACGGAAAAAGAAGCCATTTTCATCATCGACCCCATTGCGGATCACCCCTTGCCATTGCCGTCTTCCTGCCGCGTCGAACTGCGCGACAGACTAACCCGTTGTGCACAACGTTTTTGCGCCGCTTCGGGTTCCCCGCCCATCGCCGCAAATCCCTCATGGCGGGCGCCACAGCCATTTATTTTGCGTTTTCCGTGACTTGTTCAGGCTTTGATAACCATCTTCGGTAACCATAAGCGTCAGTAGAGAGTAAGCGTATGGAGCGAGTACCAATGGCAGCAGTTTTTCCGCTGGCCGATTTTCGGCGTGCCGGTTTTGATCGTGCGGGCGAGAGTGACGCCTGGAAAGACAGCATCATCAAAGGTGATTGTGTCGCTGCCTTGGATGCCCTCCCGAGCCAGTCGGTGGATGCGAT